>Ga0209124_10000426_pt1 | contig 23292 bp, 26 predicted proteins | sample BarGraIncu01122A_FD_184502 | JGI IMG/M metagenome (GOLD analysis project Ga0209124, IMG submission 184502) | Arctic peat soil microbial communities from Barrow, Alaska - Barrow Graham LP Incubations 011-22A (SPAdes) (version 2) | ecosystem: Environmental > Terrestrial > Soil > Wetlands > Peat...
TGTAATTTTCATCCGCGACGATGTTTTTCACCTAAATAAGTGAAAAATCATCAATCGGGCAAGCTTTGTAAGGCTTGATTTTACAGGGCTTCCCGATTTTTATTACTTTTCTTTTGCGGAGTTAAGGGATAAAGGGATTTTCCCATAAATGTGCCTGAGTTCGATGATGATTGGGAAAATCATGTCAATCTTGCAAATCATTAAAATCGTGTTCAGACAATTGCTGAAACACGCAGTGGGACAGCTCCCCTACCAGCGGGACAGCTTCCCAACCAGCGGGACGACCAGATTTTAAGCAGGACGATGATTCCTGGCAGCGGGACACCAAAAACTTCAGCAGGGCGGCGATTTTCTTCGGCAGGACACGAAAATCTTTAGCGGGACGGCGAAAAACTCAGCAGGGTGAATACTGGCAGGCATTTTAGCAACTTACCCCTGATAGGGTTCGAAACCCTGAAAGGGGTGTGAACCAAAAAACAGTTTAAAGCTATATTATGCAAAAAACTTTTTATGGTTACACCTTTTGTGTTGTTATTCATAGTTTTATGGATTATATTTGAAGGAAAATAATATTTATGAAAACCATTAATTCGGATGATCGGATGAAATATAATGGAGAACCAAATCGCTGGACATACAAGAAAGATTTGGAAAATAATAGTGTTGGAAAAGTAGTTGATATCTCCTATGTTGGCTACCATTACCGGATCACTCAGTTTCGACTTTAAAATAAAATATTTCATGAAAAAAGTTGAGTTCATATTTTATGAAAATAAAAGGCAACAAGAAAGTCTAAGCAGGTTCATTCAGATAAATTCTTTTGACGTAACTCAGGATGGAATAATCTTAAAGGGACAATACGTTAGGGGAATCCCATTCCAAGATGAAACGACAAACACACATTATACAATGCCAGGTATGATGACTGTGGATATATCTTGTAAAAAAGCTATCATTCTGTCACCAATAGAACGGAATTCATCCTCACAAAATCTAATGATATTCGCTCCTCCCTTTTTGAGCTCTCTATTTACTTTGTGCTTTGAGTATCCAAGTGGCAAATACTATGAAGTTAAATGCAAAGACTTTTATATTTCAAGAAGCGAGGGCTTTTATGATATTGACAATAAATACATTTCTGTCGCTAAGTACAGAGAGATGCAAAGAATAAAAAGTCAAAAGGTTAACAACAATGTGCCCAAGAAGGAATCCGGTTCAAGCGGGACAATTGGAAGCCCTTGGACTTGTAGCCTTTGTGACGGAGACGAAACTACAGGATGTCTTTGGCATGACCCGACTGAGTGCCCAAATGGATAGCTAAATGAAAGGAACTTGCAGACTATGTGGACTGGGAAAAGAGTTGGTCGACAGTCACATCATCCCCGACTTCATGTACAAATTTTTGTTTGACGACAAACATAAATTAATACTGACCGACATGGAAGACTTAAAAACTCCAAAATCAAAAAGGAGAACAAGAAATACAGGGGATTATGATAACAGCATCTTATGTGCTACCTGTGATAATATAGTTATTGGGCAATACGAGACATACGCATCGAATATAATTTATGGTGAGAAAATACCAATTAGCATTAGCCCTGTTTTAAAAAATTATTATAATGCACTTGGCACAGAATGGACAGAATGCTCCAATATTAACTACAAAAGTTTTAAACTGTTTATGCTATCTATTCTTTGGAGAGCAAGTATTTCCAAACGTGAAATGTTCAACGATGTGAATATTGGCAGCCATGAAGATATTATCAAAAGCATGATATGGAATGCCGACCCTAAGAATGAGGACGACTATCCAATGATTTTGTTTACAACAAATCATGATGAAGATGTGTCAAAGGACTTCATCTTGCAACCAAGGACAGAAAAACTTTACGGTCATCATATCGTGATATTCCCAATCACAGGAATGCTATATATCTTTTTTGTTTCCAGTCATAAGAAACCGGACATGATACTGGAGAGGACATTAAAGAAAAATAACACAATGATAATTGAGCGTATCCCCGCTGGACAAGGAATGGATTATTTATTGAAATACATGGGAGCAAAGTAATGGCAGCCAATAATTTGTTCAAGGTGGAAATTTTCTAGTTTAACCTGAAAATGTTATATTACACCATTGAACGAGCAATTTTATTTTTCAAATAAACTTTTTTGTCTTAAAATTCCAGTTGAAAATATTACTAAAATTCGCAAAGATTTGGCTAATAATATAAAGAAAGATATTGAAAGTAATAGTTTGTTGATTGATAATTGTTGGCTTGATTCCGCTTGTGAAATGCTAAATGAAAAATTTCTTTATTCTGTAAACAAAAGTAGAATCATTAAAGAAGAAAACCCAACTGGAACGATATAAAACTATTCAGTAAATAATAATACATATAAATTGAAAAACTATGGAAACAAGTGAATTCATTTTGAAAATCAAAGAATGCATTAAAAGTGCTCATAAATTTTCTGAAGGCTTGGGAAAATCAACTTCAATACGCCGAGATCACTTAATTAATTTTTGCAATGATATTTCCCCTAATGAAGTACATATTGCACTTTTAGAAATGAAAGAAAAGGGAGAAATTGAGTTTGGTGCAAATGATACTGATGTTATCTTATTAACAGAAAACTATAGATATGAATAATAAGATAAAATACTCCGCTGGTGCGGATTTGTAATCCTGCCAAAATGGACTTTTGTATCCTGTAGATTCAGAAATTTTTATAATGCATTTTTATTACTGAATATCAATTGTATTTGAATAATCTTCTATTCACATGAAATATCCAAAATGAATACACATAAAGTTGTAAAAGCATACAATGGAGATGAAACGACCGTGTTTAAAGGCACATATCAACAATGTAAATCTAAACTAGAGGAACTTAACAAGCAGTATGAATATGATGATGATTTTTATGAAGAAGATGATTATCCAATAGAAACTAATTCTATTTCCTATCATATACAGCCTATTAGTTATGAAAATACTGGAATAAAAGGCAAAAATGTATTACTTGTCATATTCATAATATTTGTACTATTTGTTATTATTAAAGAATTTGGATCAGTAATATTCTTTGTGCTAGGTGGAGGCGGTATAAGATAAAATTAATTATTCACTCTTCTTTTAATATTTTCCCTTGTTAGTGTGGATTTTAATCTGTGCCGTTGCACCTATATATCTTTTGGATTTTAGCTAAGTTTGAGATTGTTGCAGATCATTTTTAAAAATAACAGTCATGCCCCCAACCACCTACCTCCAAATAATCCTCCAATCTTTCGCCGCCATGGCCATCGAAGGACTTTGGCTTATTCTGAAAGACGAATACACCTACGAGGATACCACAAAAAAAATATTCCTTAACGAGATTGAGTGCATTTTTAAGGCGCACCGGAATTGCGGCGATACCGAATTATTACTATACGAAGGGGCTTGTTGTAGCAAAACCTGCGAGAATTGTGGCAAAAAAGGTTACCGGCTTGTCGGCAATTTCTCCAAAAACTATATCGACCTGATTTTTGAGATGGACGGTGACGACATTACCGATATTTATACATGTAGCGAGTTTAAATCGCACACCGAAATTCCTGATTTAGAATCAAAAGCCAACATCTACATCAACCTCGACGATGAGGTTGGTTTCCCTAAACCGCCCGAATACTGGACACGGGTGTATGCTGCCTGCGATGCCTACAACGAATTAATCACCACTCCACCCCGGAAACTCGATTTTGAAGAAATGACGTATTGGCTGGATAAACATTCCGATTTATACCAGCGGTCGGGTGGCTTTGGATTTTTAAAACCACATTTGAAATGGACGACATTTCTGATGCTTTATGCCGATTTGCAGGAAATGAAGCAACTCATTTCGGAGAATCTGGATCAAATCAGGCAGGCCAACCGCGAACTAAAACAAATTGAAACAGAACAAGAGATTATAGAATGGCTTCTTCGTTATGAAGAAATCCACAAAAAAGGAACGGTTGATTTGATGTTCACAGTGGTAAAAGTCGGGAAAGAATACTATTTCGATAAAACGAACCTGTATCAGTTTAAGGGTGAGATATTCAACGAAACATTGGGATTTTTTGAATCGTACCAAACCCATCATGAGCCGCTACTTGAAAAGTACACCATTTACACACCGGATGAGGAAGCCAAAATGTACAATGAAGAAAATTATAAAGAAGAAAAACCCGACCTGTATTCTTTAAAGTTTCATTTGGAAAGCAGAAAAGAACTGGAAGAGTTGGGTGTTAACCTGCCTTTTTACCTGCGAGATAAAGACAAATCAGATGAGGAAATACCTTTTTAAAATATACCCTTGCCAGGGCTTCAAACCATGTCAGGGGTAAAAGCTGTCAATAATCTTCCTAATCTGACTTTTCCACGCTTATTATTCTAAAATCTGCTTATTTTTGCACAGAACAAATCAGAATCAAATATGTACAGAACACATACATGCGGCGAATTACGCATCAATCAACAGGGTTCGGTTGTAACCCTTGCAGGCTGGGTTCAGCGCGTTCGTAACCTGGGTGGAATGACTTTTATCGATCTACGCGACCGCTATGGCATCACTCAGTTGGTATTCGATGAAAAGACAGAGCAATCTATTGCTGAAATGGCAAACCAACTTGGACGAGAGTATGTAGTGCAGGCAACCGGAACTGTCCGCGAACGCAGCAGCAAAAACAAAAATATACCAACAGGTGAAGTGGAGCTGGCAGTTACTGCTTTAAATATCCTGAACATTTCGGATACTCCGCCATTTACAATCGAAGACGAAAGCGATGGCGGCGACGAAATCCGCATGAAATACCGCTACCTCGATTTGCGTCGTGCCCCTGTTCGCGATACGCTGATTCTGCGTTCGAAAATGGCTCATGCCACCCGCTCATACCTTAACAGTCAGGATTTTATCGAAACAGAAACTCCGGTTCTTATAAAATCGACTCCCGAAGGAGCACGCGACTTTGTGGTTCCTTCGCGTATGAATCCTGGCGAATTTTACGCTTTGCCACAGTCACCCCAACAGCTGAAACAGTTATTGATGGTGGCAGGGTTCGACCGTTATTACCAGATCGTCAAATGTTTTCGTGACGAAGATTTGCGTGCCGACCGCCAACCCGAATTTACGCAGATCGACTGCGAAATGTCGTTTGTTGAGCAGGAAGATATCCTGAACATGTTCGAAGGCTTGACCCGTTATCTGTTCAAAGAAATTAAGGGAATTGACATAACCGATTTTCCCCGGATGCCTTATTCTGAAGCCATGGAAAGTTTCGGATCAGACAAACCGGATATTCGTTTCGGAATGAAAATTAAAGACCTGACTTCATTGGTAAAAGGAAAAGGATTTCCGGTGTTTGACGATGCCGAATTTATTGGCGGAATCTGTGCCGAAGGTTGCTCAGAATATACCCGTAAACAGCTGGATGCGCTTACCGATTGGGTGAAACGCCCTCAAATTGGCGCCAAAGGTTTGGTTTACGTTAAAGTCAATACCGACGGCACAATCAAATCGTCGGTCGATAAATTTTACAGCGGCGAAGAACTTCAGAAATGGGTTGATGTATTTGGCGCTAAGCCCGGCGACCTTCTTTTAATCCTTTCAGGAGGGAAAGAAAAAATGTTGAAAGCCATTGGCGATATGCGTTTGGAAATGGCCAACCAGCTAGGATTACGCGACAAAAACGTGTTCCAGCCATTGTGGGTGGTCGATTTCCCATTGTTGGAATGGGATGATGATACCGCTCGTTTTTACGCAATGCACCATCCGTTTACCGCACCCAAGCCCGAAGATATCGCTTTACTTGAAACCAATCCGGGAGCTGTCCGCGCCAATGCGTACGATTTGGTCATCAACGGTGTTGAGATCGGTGGAGGTTCGGTTCGTATTTATGACAAAGCACTTCAGGCAAAAATGTTTGGATTGCTTGGATTCACTCCAGAACAAGCTGATTACCAGTTTGGGTTTCTGATGAATGCCTTCAAATTCGGAGCGCCGCCACATGCTGGTATTGCTTTCGGATTCGACCGTTTGACTTCAATGTTTGCCGGGTTGGAGAGTATTCGTGATACCATAGCCTTCCCGAAAAACAATTCAGGACGCGACGTAATGATGGACAGCCCGTCAACCATTTCGCAAGAACAATTGGATGAATTAAACTTATTGGTAAGCCTGAAGAATCAGAAGCAAACAATTCTCAAAATAAAATATACCTAAAAAGCGGTTGTCATATAATGTGGCAACCGCTTTTTTATTTGTTCACTTCAGGTACAACAGCCGATTTTTAGTTGCAATTTCTGCGCGATTCTAAAAAATATTATTAATTTTCAAACTTCTTGCGAATGACCTAACTTTTAAACTTGGTGGTAAAATCAAAACTAATTTGGATACTACTTTGTCTGACCTTTTTTCCCTTGGTCAGATCTTATGGCTTCTCTCCAACAAAAGGAGCGAAAAATGTTTTGCTGTTAAACTCATATCATCAAGGTTATTTATGGACAGACAGTCTAACTTCTGGAGTTATAAGTGCTTTAAAATCAAATCCTGAAATTACCTTACACATTGAATCACTGAATTCAAAGCAGTTTGGAAAATCGAATTTTGAAATCACAAAAAACTATTTTCAGGCAAAATATTCGGGGATTTCGTTTGACGGAATACTGGTTACTGATAACGATGCACTCGATTTTGCATTTAAATACGATCAGGATCTCTTCCCCAATACTCCTGTTGCTTTTGCAGGAGTTTCAAATCCTGAGGATTATCCTTTGGAAGGTTCACAATACTATGGATTTAAGGAAACTGCCAGTATCGAAAATGTACTTCATTTGGTTCGAAGAATATTGCCTGAAGCAAAACGTCTGCTTGTTTTAACCGACTTTACCACAACCGGCCAAATCTATCGTAAAGAGTTTGCAAGGCAAGCTGCACAAATAGATAATTTTTCAGTCACTTTCCCTAAAGTGATTGATTTGGACACTATTTACAGAATGGTCAGCTCGGAGAAAGATTACGACGCGATTTATTATATCGGCATTAATCAGGATGAGAGCGGGCGCCTGGTTGATTTTGTTCCTATCCTGAATAAGATTTGTCAGTTGACAAAGGTTCCGGTTTTCAACAACGATCCAATTTCGAATGGGAATGGAGTTATTGGTGGCCTTTATCAGAGCGGTAAAAAACACGGATATGCTGCTGCCCGACTGCTTGTTCAGCTAATGGACCCAACAATAGTAAAGCCCGCAAAACGATACGGCACAACTGGATATAATTACTATTTCGACTGGAAGGTACAAAGTAAATATAATATTCCAACAGATAGAATACCTGATGGTGCGCAGGTAATAAATAAACCAACCATCATAAACAAAGAATATTTCCTTGGACTATTGGGTGCCCTGGCTTTACTTGTTTTTATCGTTCTTCTTTTGTCATACACTGTGCGGAAATCAAAAAAAGCAGAAAAGAAAATCAGCCAGCAGTATAAAAAAATCCATCATCAGAAAAAGCAATTGGAAAAAGCTTATGAGCAACTTAGCAGTGTTATTACTGAACTGGAAAAAACCAATATCCATCTAAAGGAAACGAACATCAACTTATTGGAAGCCAAGAAAAAAGCAGAAGAATCAGACAACCTGAAATCGGCGTTTCTAGCCAATGTATCACATGAAATCAGGACTCCTTTAAATTCAATCGTTGGATTTTCGTCATTGCTGAGCGAACCCGATCTAAGTCAGGATACACGAGATTCATACATTGAAATGATTGAATCGAATACCGAATCATTACTCGTATTGATTGATGAAATCCTTGATCTTTCGAAAATTGAAGCACAGCAGTTGACACTTAAAATGCAGGATTTCAGCATGGATGAACTGATTTCTGAATTATTCCAGATTTTCAGTCATGACAATGTAAATTCACTTGTCAAATTAAGGGTAGGTCAAACAATTGATGGTAAATCGCTTTCTATTCTCTCTGATCGGGTACGTGTCAAGCAAATCTTCATCAATTTGATTTCTAATGCTTTCAAATTCACTGACAAAGGCTTTATTGAAATGGGATATTTCCTTTCAGAAATGAAGGAAGTAGTTCTATATGTGAAAGATACAGGCATCGGTATCAAAAAAGAGCATCATCAGGCAATCTTTAACCGTTTCCTGAAATTAAATGAAAATTCATCCCGAATTTATCGTGGAACCGGATTAGGATTGGCAATTACACAGAAATTGGTTGAATTGCTTGGTGGAAAAATCTGGCTCGAATCGGAACCCGGCAAAGGATCGACCTTCTATTTTACCTTGCGCGATTGCGTTCTAAAAGAGCTTTCAGATTAAAAAAATCCAAGTTCAAGTCTGGCCTCTTCGCTCATCATAGATTTGTCCCAGGGTGGATCGAAAACAAGTTCGACATCGGCTTCAACAATTCCATCCACTGCCAAAGTAGCCTGACGGACATCTTCTACCAGAATATCGGCAACCGGACAGCCGGGCGCAGTCAACGTCATAATAATGTTGGCTTTGTTAGAGTCGTCAATATCAACATTATAAATCAATCCAAGGTCATATACATTTACCGGTATTTCCGGGTCGTAAACGTCTTTTAACCTTTCAATTATATTATCAATTCTGGCATCCATCATTCATTCTCCTTTCCTGAAATTCTATTGTAAGCAACAGCATAGAGTTTAATTTGTTTGACCATGGCCAACAAACCATTCGACCTGGTAGGCGAGAGATGTTGTTTTAACCCGATTTCGTCGATAAAGAAAAGTTCATTGTTGAGAATTTCTTCTGGCGTACGGTTCGATACCACACGCAACAACAATGCCACTAAACCCTTAACGATTACGGCATCGCTTTCTCCACGAAAAACGATTTTTCCATCAACAAAATCAGAAACGAGCCACACCCGCGACTGACATCCTTTGATAAGGTACTGATCGGTTTTGTCTTTGGGATCAATGTCTTTCAGTTCATTCCCTAACTCAATCAGGTAAACGTATTTGTCCATCCAGTCTTCGAAAGCCGAAAACTCCTCTATAATTTCTTGCTGTACTTCGTTTATTGTCATCAACTAAAGCTTAAAGGATGCAAATGTCGCTATTTTTTGATTCCCTGCAAAAATAAATCTGTTATCGAAAAGTTAACTAATTTCAGGAAACGAGTAACTTTATACAATTAATTTATTTCGATAAAAACATTTACACATGGAAACATTAGCAGGATCACAAACCGAAAAAAATCTATTAAAAGCATTTGCAGGCGAATCGCAAGCCCGCAACCGATATGATTTTTTCGCCAAAGTAGCTCAAAAAGAAGGACTTGAACAAATAGCCGCTCTCTTTTTGGAAACAGCTGAGAATGAACGTTCACACGCCAAACAGTTTTTCAAACAACTGGAAGGCCGCCCTGTTGAAATTACAGCCACTTATCCGGCTGGAAAAATCGGGACAACCCTTGAAAATCTGAAAGCTGCTGCCGATGGTGAAAACGAAGAGTGGACAGTATTATATCCTGAATTTGCACGGATTGCCGAAGAAGAGGGGTTTAAAAGAATTGCTGTACTTTTTAAATCAATTGCCAAAATTGAAAAAACGCACGATGAGCGCTACCGTAAATTGTTGCAAAACCTCGAAGAAGGAAAAGTGTTCGAACGCGAAGGAAAAGTAGTATGGAAATGCCGTGTTTGCGGGTTCCTGCACGAATCGACCAAACCACCTTTGAAATGCCCGGTATGCGATCATCCACAAGCATATTTCGAGATTGAAGCTGATAACTATTAAACAAAACAAACCACCGATTGCACAGATTAACGCAGATTTATCATCTGTGAGAATCTGAGTAATCTGTGTAGAAACGAAGATAATGATGATTTTATGTTTTAACTTACAAAACAGAATCAGAAATCTTGAAATTCCAATTTGGAACATCAAGTTTCAACATTGAGTTCCCTTCTGAGAAAATAACAAAAAAGATATGATATTATGGTTATTTCAATAAATAAGGCTGAATATCTTGAAGGATATAAAATTAAATTCTTGTTCTCTGATGGAACGGAACAGTTGATTGATTTTTTCAACTTTTTAAGTACTGCAAAAAATCCGATGACAAAGAAATATCTTGATTTTCATTTGTTTAAAAACTTTTCAATTGAATATGGAGATATTATTTGGAACGATTACGAAATGTGTTTCCCAATTTGGGATTTACATGAAGGAAAGATATAAGAGTTTTATCAACAGGCATTTTGCATAAATTGCATTAACATAAAAACCATCTTCAGGAAGTCTGGAGGTGGTTTTTATGTTAATATTTGATCGTATTATTTCAGATTTTTGATCCGTTCCATTGCTTCCAGAACATTGTCGCGATCGGCAAAGGCTGAAAAGCGGAAATAACCTTCGCCCGATGGACCAAATCCTGAGCCTGGAGTTCCAACCACATTGGCTTCATTCAGCAGTTTATCGAAAAACTCCCAAGAATTAAGGCCGCCCAGGGTTTTCACCCAAACGTAAGGTGCATTTACCCCACCAAAAACAGTAAATCCGCAAGCAGCAAGGCTTTCGCGCATAATGCGGGCATTTTCAAGGTAATAATCAACCACTGCTTTCACTTGTTTTTTGCCCTCTTCGGAATAAATAGCTGCTGCCGCTTTCTGCACCGGATACGATACTCCATTGAATTTGGTTGTATGCCGACGGTTCCACAATGGTTTAACCTGATGAGCATTTCCTTTGCTGTCGTAGGCTTTCAACTCTTTCGGAATAACTGTAAATGCGCAACGTGTTCCGGTAAAACCAGCCGTTTTCGAGAAGCTCCTGAATTCGAGTGCAACCTCTTTCGCGCCTTCAATCTCGAATATCGAATGTGGAATCGAATCGTCGGTAATATACGATTCGTAAGCCGCATCGTACAGAATAATACACTTATTGGCACGGGCATAATCCACCCATTTTTTCAATTCTGCTTTGGAAGCCACAGTTCCGGTCGGATTGTTCGGATAACAAAGAAAAATAAGGTCAGGACGTTCGGTGGGCAATTCAGGAATGAAACCATTTGCTTCGTTACAAGGCATGTAAATAATTCCCTCGAAATAACCATTGCTCTGCATCGTGCCTGTTTTTCCCGACATCACGGTTGTGTCGGCATATACAGGGTAAACCGGGTCGCAAATGGCAATTTTGTTCCCTGCCCCGAATATTTCCTGAATGTTTCCTGTATCACATTTCGAACCGTCGGACACAAAAATATCGTCAGCCGGGATGTCAACTCCCCGTTTTTGGTAATCGTTCAGAGCAATGGCTTCGCGCAAAAAGTCATAGCCTTGTTCCGGTCCGTAACCTTTGAAAGTAGATGCGTCTCCCATCTCTTCAACACCTTCATGAAAAGCCTTAATGACTGCGGGAACCAGTGGTTGAGTAACGTCGCCAATCCCCATGCGGATGATCTTTTTGTCAGGATTCGCTTCAGCAAATTCACGTACTCTTCGTCCAATTTCGGGAAACAAATACCCCGCCTGAAGTTTCAGGTAATTTTCGTTGATCAATGCCATTTTATATCGTTTTTAAGTGATTTTACTCCTGAATTTTCCTTACCGAAAGGCTCAAAGTTACAAATTTTATTTTTCAGGCATATTTACGATTAAACTGCACCTATGAACATAGCAATGATTTTACATTCAGCATTGTCTGAAAAACCCACAACATAATTCGTCCTTGTTTACTTAATTCATACGATAACCTGAATACTGAGACTGTTTTCTACCCGCTTGCTTATTCCTGAAAAATAGTGAAATTTGCAACCTCAAAATTTGAATCACATTGGAAAAGAAAAAGTTATTTATCGAAACTTATGGCTGCCAGATGAATGTGGCCGACAGCGAAGTGGTTGCAGCCATCCTTCAGGACAGAAGTTACGAAGTGGTTGAAAGTGCCGATGGCGCTGATGCAATTTTTCTGAACACCTGCTCGGTGCGCGACAATGCAGAACAACGAATCTGGGGACGGCTTGATTATTTTAAAAGTCTGAAGCGCAAAAATAAAAAGCTGATTGTTGGTGTGCTGGGTTGCATGGCCGAACGTGTTGGCGACGAGCTATTGGCTCATACCGCCGTCGATCTGGTTGCCGGGCCTGATGCCTACCGCGATCTGCCTTTCCTGATCGACAAAGCGCAAAAAGGAACCACCGCCATCAATGTTGAACTTTCGGAAAACGAAACTTACGATAAAATTACGCCTGTCAGGATTGGCGAAAAAACACTTTCAGGATTTGTAAGCATTACCCGCGGATGCAACAATTTCTGTACTTATTGCATCGTTCCTTACACCCGTGGACGTGAGCGCAGCCGCGACCCGCAAGACATTGTGAACGAAGTGAGAGACTTAGCCGTGAAAGGTTACCGCGAAGTGACTTTGCTTGGGCAGAATGTAAATTCGTACAAATGGCTTCCTGAAGGTGAACGAAAACCTGTACGTTTCTGGGATTTGCTTGAACAGGTGGCCGAAGTTGATCCGCTTGTCAGGATACGGTTTACGACATCGCATCCAAAAGATATGTCGGACAAAGTACTGAAAGTCATTGCGAAACATCCGAACCTTTGCCGCCATATTCATTTGCCCATTCAGTCGGGAAGTTCACGCATACTGAAACTGATGAACCGGAAATACGACCGAGAATGGTACCTCGACCGTATTCGTGCTATCCGCGAAATTTTACCCGATTGCGGCATCAGCACCGATGTTTTTTGTGGTTTCTGTACCGAAACGCCCGAAGATCATCAGGAAACACTCGCGCTAATGGAAGAAGTGAAATTTGACATGGCCTTTATGTTTAAATATTCCGATCGTCCCGGAACTTATGCGCACGAACATTTGTCCGACGACGTTCCGGAAGTAGAAAAACTCAGAAGGCTTGATGAAATTATTCAACTTCACAACCGTTTGTCGCTCGAAAGTAACCAGCGCGACATCGGGAAAACTTTTGAAGTACTGGTTGAAGGAACTTCGAAAAAGAGCAAGGTCGAACTTTTTGGACGAACATCGCAAAACAAGGTAACCGTTTTCCCGGCCAAAGACTTTCAGAAAGGTGATTACGTGACGGTGAAAGTGCTGAGATGCACGCAAACCACGCTGATTGGAGAAGCGGTGGAAGAAGTGATCAGTGGTCAGTTGCAGTAGGCAGAAAGAAGACCGGAGTCGGAAGACGGAAGACGGGAGACGGGAGAAAATGGAAACTTGAAACTTGAAACTATTGAGATATGAGCAAATTAGTGGACGATTTTAACAGCTACCGCACCAAAATGAACGAAAAGATCATGGCGGCAGACAACAAAGTGATGAAACGTATTTACAGCGTTGACACCTTAACCTATCAGGATGGCGCACTGAGTACCAAAACCAAGGAAATGCTCGGGCTGGTTTCGTCGATGGTGCTTCGTTGCGACGATTGTGTCAAGTATCACCTGGGAAAATGCCATGAACTGGGAGTTACAACGGCTGAGATTTTCGAAATATTCTCGGTTGCCAATCTGGTGGGTGGAACCATCGTTATTCCGCATACCCGTCGTGCCGTTGAATATTGGGAAGAGCTTCAGAATCAATAGCATTCCGCACAATTATCCCTGGCGTGCAAAAAGAAGCAATAAAACTTTCATATCTATTGAACAAAAATGAAAGTTTTGAGTTTTATGGTGGATACTTTAAACTTGAAACAGATTTCAATGACGGCAATCACTTCAACAGGGAATAAATTACGCAGTTTGATGGACATGCGGTTTGCCAAATGTTCCTTTTTCTATCTAATTAAGCAGAATGAATCTGTATTTATTCGAAATCCTTTCCAGAACAACGAAGGACATATTGCTCTCTTGGTAGTTCAATGGCTAAAAGAACAGGGAGTTACACATGTGATAACCGGTGAAATAGGAACCATCGCCCAAAAAAGTTTAAAAGAGGCCCATATTCAGACCGCTCTGATTGAAGCCAACAGGAAAACCATCCAGAATATTTTGAACAAAATAAAATAGAAATCGCTACTTCCCTTTGGGTCCGGAAGTTTTTAACTTCCGTTTCGTTTATAATTCCTGAAAATGCGATTAAAAATCCATATCATCCAATTTCAGGATACAATTCAGGATTTAAAAATGAGATAAAAGCCAGTTGAACAGCGGGTTCGTAAAGAGATTTCCGGGTAATTGCATCGTTGGTAAGCAGTCCGACAGCCCCGTTTTGCTGCTTCGAGTTGCTTTTCGAGAAAACCATGTCGTCGGCATCGCCCAACTCGTAACCCTGATGAATCAACTCAGCCACGCGTGGAGGAAGCATAAAAGTGGTGGTTCGTGCCTTTCCTGTTTGTTTCCCATTGCTGATCACCACCCAGGCAAAAGCCATCAATCCTGAAGTGGCTTCCTCTACCCCACCCTCAATTCCAACATAAAAGTCGAAGTTTGAAAATTGATTCTGAGCATTTTTGACACGATTTTCAGCTCCAAGCAAAGTTTCGGCATCGCTCATTGGCTGGTCAGAAACGCCACTTTCAACCGATACTCCAAGCAAATCAATCTCATCGTTCAGGAATACTGACAATGCATCTTTTACGGCATCCATCTTGACCGGATTTTTGGAAGCCACCACAATTTTTATCATAGTTAGATCAATTCAATTAGCGGCACAAAATACGAAAAACAATGACTATTGATGAACAGTGACAAACGTTTCAGGTTGATTACCGGAACAGCCACAAATCAACAGAAAACAGTTTTGGCGACTGGAAACTAATTTTCTTAATTTTGAAGCTTCCGTAAAAACACTATCAATGATTATCAGACAAGCAATCGAAACAGATTCGGCCAGTATTGTAGAATTTCAACTGGCAATGGCGATGGAAACCGAACAGCTCGAACTGCATGAACCTACAGTAATTAAAGGCGTTGCGGCAGTTTCTGCCGATCAGTCGAAAGGCATTTATTACGTAGCTGAATTACATGGAGAGGTTGTTGGCTCGTTGCTCACCACTTTTGAGTGGAGCGACTGGCGCAACGGCACTGTTCTGTGGATACAATCGGTGTATGTTCGTCCCGAATTTCGCAAACGAAGCATATTTAGTCACCTTTACAAACACATTCAGGAAATGGTAGCTTCGAATCACGATCTTCGTGGTATCCGTTTGTATGCCGACAAAACCAATACATCGGCTCATGGCGTTTACAAGCATCTGGGCATGACAGCAGAGCATTATCAGATGTATGAATGGATGAAAGAATAAAGTCAATTGAAGTGTAGGAGCCCCCTTCCCGTTCCCCCAAGGGGGAAAGCCTTAGGCAAAGATGATTTAGAACATTTGTGTTTCAATGAAACAATGAGTAAACGCACATGAACAAAGCAGATGGAAATAATAATGAAATCTCCGAATTCCAGTAACTCATCCCCCTCCTCAGGAGGGGTTAGGGGAGGCTCTTTATTAAAACTCATCCAACAAGGCGAGCATCAGACCCAGGATTTTAAATACTGTATCAGCGACTCCCGAAAGATTGCCCGCTCGTTGGTGGCTTTTGCCAATACCGATGGTGGACGCTTGCTCATCGGGGTAAAAGATAACGGAAAAATTGCCGGAGTGCGGTCGGAAGAGGAATATTACATGGTTGAAGCAGCAGCCCGCATTTATTCGAAGCCAATGATCGATTTTACCACCAAACAACATTTCATCGACGGGAAAACTGTGCTCGAAATAATGATAGAACCCAGTGCCGACAAGCCACATTTAGCAGTTGATGAAAATGGCAAATGGTGGGCATATTTCCGTAAAGATGACGAAAACCGGCTTGCCAATAAAGTAATGCTCGAAGTTTGGAAGAAACAAAAAAGTCCCGATGGAGTTCTGATCAACTATTCCGAAGGAGAGAAAATCCTGCTCGATTATCTCGGAGAACATGAGAAGATTTCAGTCAGTAAATATGCGCGCATTGCCCACATCACCTATAAAAATGCCGAACAGATTATCATCAATTTCAGGGTGCTAAATATTCTGAAAGATTGCTTTGGTGACAACCGGATTGATTACGCCATCAATGAAGCGTTTGACCGGAATGAATGGGAAACAAAGGCAAGGGTTTAGGAAAGGAAGACCGAAGCACGGAGACCGGAGAATGGGAAAGAGTGCGGAGAGTTTTTATCTTCGATTTCGGTAATAATACAAAACCAATATTTTATCTTTGGAAACATGAACTGCATATAACCGACGACTTCTCATTTCAAGAACAGCGTAAATTTATATTTATACGTCTGAAATACAATTAGTTACATAAATGTCAGGTTAAAGTCAGGTCAATGGCGTGATAAATACAGCTCTATTTCGTGGATTGTTTTTTAGTTAATACATAATCTTGCTCAAAATTTCAATGAATGATGACACAGCCAGAACTAGGTAAAAAGATTGCTGAACTGAGAAAATCGAAAGGCTTTACTCAGGAAGAATTGGTCGAAAAATGTAATTTAAGTGTGCGGACACTTCAGCGGATCGAATCCGGCGAAGTTGCACCTAGAAGTTACACTTTGAAACTCATCTTTACCGCTCTGGAATACAACATTCATGAAACCTCCGAAAACATTAGCAACAGGTTCGGTGAATCTCGTTTTAATGTCTCCAATTGGCCCGGGCAACTTTATAGATATGTACTTGATTTATTTAACTTTAAAACAAACGCAATGAAAAAGATTACAATTTTAGCAGTAACATTCTCTGTTATATTCCTTGGAACATTTGTTTTATGTTCCGAGAGCAAAGCGCAAAAGGCTGAAAAAGCAATTAAAGCCATTGAAAATGCTCAGAATAATATCAATAAGTGGTCGAATAGTGGACAAGTTGATTCTGTTTTAACTTTATACAGAAATGATGCATGTGTACTGCCTTCGCTATCCGGCAAGGCAGAAATTCGTGAAATGTTACAAGGTGCGGTTGATGGTGGATATAAGGTAACTGAATTTAAAAACCTGTCCATTAGTGTCGGAGATTCAATTGCAGTGCAGAAGTACTATGATGTTTTCCAATACCAGGGAAATGAGTACAAGCAAAAAGGAATGACGGAATGGCATCTTACAAATGGCAAATGGCTTGTAGTTAATGATATTGCGACCAATTATTGAAAATGGTGTAACTTACTGATCGGATGAACCAAAGTCATCCGACCTGTTGATTGTTCTCAATATGCTGATATTGGATTCTACTCATTCGCATTAATCCTTTGTCTATCAAGATATTTCCATGCAGGAACAGCTTTTACAACCTTACCATTGACATCAAAAGAATCTTCCTGATCAAATGTTACAATCAGCCCATTTTCAAGTTTTAATTCGGTCATTGCTTCTTCCAAACCTTTTAATTCGCGACTTAGATTGTCAGTTGTTAGCTCATAGCAAACCTGAATGGCTTCTATCGGCTGACCTTTTTGAACAACGATAAAGTCGCATTCGTTTTTTTCCAAATAGTAATAGACCGTCTTGGTGGTTTTCCGCAAATGCAGGAAGACCAGATTCTCAAGTTTCCGGCCAAAATCCTTCGACATTGAAAGAGAATTAACGCCAGCTAGCCCAGTATCAACGCAATATACCTTCTTCGGATTATAAATTTGTTTCTTTAACGAAAAACTGAATTTGGGCATACTAAATAGGAGATAACTATCTTCCAACCAGGCAACATAATCAGAAACAGATCGCACAGATCCAATTCCAAAAAGATTTTTCAAATTATTCTGTGAATAGTATTTCCCGCTGTTGCTGATCAAATAGATAGCAAGCTGGCGCAAAGTTTGGTGCTGCCTTAAACCATATCTGACAGCGACATCCCGATAAATGATATCATCCATCAGGCGAAAAAGAACTTCTTCATCACGTGTTTTCAAATACTCCGGAAACCCACCATCATCCAGGTATCCTGATAAAGAATCAGCATTTGCGTCCAAACCTAAAAATTGCAAATATTCAGGAAATGAAAATGGGAATAATTCCCGCGAAATATAGCGACCAGTCAGCCGTGTGCCAAATTCTTTGCTTAACAACGATGCATTCGATCCAGTCACGATAATCTGTTGTCCTTCATCCTGTTTTGTTCGGATGTATTTCTCCCAGTCTGTAACGTTTTGAATTTCATCAAAAGCCATTACTTCAGGTTGACTTTCTTTGGTCAGTTCATCAATTTTGGCAAAATCACTTAATTCAAAGCCAGACAACCGTGGGTCTTCAAAATTCAGAAAAAGAACCTGTTTAAACCTGCTTTTAAGAACTTGTTTGAGTAAAGTGCTTTTTCCACAACGCCTGACTCCGCTAATTACCAATACAAAAGAATCGTACAGTTTTATAGCATCCAAATCATAACGTTGTATGCCTAACGACTTACTTTCCAACAAATCAGACTGATGTTCAATTACTTCTAAAATTACTTGCTTTAGTATCATGTAGTTTGTATTACTAATACAATATATCTTGTATTACAAAAATAATATATTTTGTATTGCTAATACAATATCTCAATTAGAATTTTTATCTGATTTTATTTTACTTTTAAAGCCTAAACCTAACCTGACTAATATGAAAAAGATACTTTGTTTCGCCTTGCTGACATTCTCACTTAGCTTTTTTTGTTTGGGACAAGGAACCCAGCCTGTTCCCGATTGCAATAAGGATGTAAAAGATCACCGTGGAAAAATGAAACCCTGGAAAAAGGGCGCTCACGAAACGGGCAAATACCGAAATGTCTTTCTTGAAGCCGGTTACAAACAAGCCGACATTGACACCAAACTCACCAAAGCCTATCACGATGTTTTCGAGGGACCAAACAAGGTGTATTTCGAGGTGGGCGACTCGATGGCGTACGTTTCTGACCTGAAAAATCACGATTGCCGTACCGAGGGGTTATCTTATGGATTAATGGTGGCCGTACAACTGAATAAAAAAGAGGTCTTTGACCGTTTGTGGCGATGGACCAAAAAATACATGCAACATCAGGGTGGTGCACGCGATGCCTATTTTGCCTGGAGTGTCAACAATAAAACCTTCAAGCATAATTCTGAAGGCTCGGCTTCCGACGGTGAATTGTATTTTGTGACCGACCTGCTTTTTGCATCCAACCGCTGGGGCAATGATACCGGGATTAATTATTACGCCGAAGCCCGCAGAATCCTTGATGCCATGTGGAGTAAAAACGGAACGGAAGGCGTGACGAATGTGATCAACACCGAACACAAGCAAATTACCTTTGTACCCGATAAAGGTGGCTACACCTGGACTGACCCGTCGTATCACCTGCCAGCATTTATGGAAATTTGGGCCGAATATGCCAAAGATGGACATGAGCAGTTTTACCGCGATTGTGCCGATACATCAAGGGTTTACCTTCACCGTGCCTGCAATCGGGTTACGGCACTGAATTCTGATTATGCCGAGTTCAGCGGAGCTCCCAGAAATTTTTGGAAAATGAAACCAGCTTTCCGCTACGATTCGTGGCGTGTGCCTATGAACATTGCAATGGATTATTCGTGGTACGCCAAAGACACCAAATGGCAAAAGGATTATGGCAAACGAATTCAGAATTTCCTATTCTGTCGCGGTATCGACACCTTTGAGGATCAGTTTATGCTTGATGGAACTTTACCTGAACAAAAAGAAATTCTCCATGCTGGCGGATACCAAAAGCTTCGACATTCGCTTGGGTTGGTGTCCACTTCATCAGCCGCTTCTTTGATGGGAACACAGGCTAAAAGCTGGAAATTTGTTGATGCCGTTTGGAATGCCAAGCTGGAACCCTACTCCGATGGATACTTCGACCCGTATTTTGATGGATTGCTTTACTTGTTCAGTGTGATGCACTTAAGTGGGAATTATAGGATTATTACGCCGGGGATGAAATAACTGATCGGATGGCTGGAGTTGATCCGATCAGTTGAAATTGCGGAGGGAGCTCTTTTCTGATTTATGCCCTAATGAAGCTGTGAAAATGTTCTGTTTTTCACTGAGTTGTTGCCTGTATTGACCATTCCTGCTTCTTTTCCCGGCCATTTCCAGTCTCCTGATAACCAAAAACATACTATTTTCAGGAAAAACCAGGTAGTTTATTACCAACTGCCTGTTAATATCTTTCAGAGTTTGCATTTTAATAACCACTCGCACAACAAATTAACCAGCTTTTTGAACAAATGGCTGTTGATTAGTTCTTTTGCGAATATCAGAAAGATGAACTGCCATTTCGTATATTCGCATTAGTCTATCTAAAATCCACTTTATGCCATACAGGAGGTTACCCAATACAGATCTAGCCAGGCTTCGTGCTATTGAAGCAGGACTGGAACTTGGAAAGAGAACTGCTTTGAAGCAATTGGCTTTTAGCCAGCAAACCCTCGAAAAACTACAGATGTTTTATCCGCATTTTCTGGGGGCCATTCGGCAGCTCAATGTTTCCAAACAAAACCAGTTCGATCGTTCAAAAGAGTATGGGGAGATTTTCAGGAAATCGAAACTTTATTTATCGCATTTCCTTCAGGTGGTGAATTTTGCCATCGCCCGCGAGGAAATGAAACCTGAAGTAATCGAGTTCTATGGGTTGCAGGTAAATTCAAGGGCAACGCCGCCACTCAATCTCGAAGCGCATATCCTGACCTGGGGCGAACGGATCATTGAAGGTGAACAGAAACGGGTAATGAAAGGTGGAAGTCCGATTTACAGTCCTTCGATTGCATTGGTGAAAGTTCATTACGAAGAATTTAAAGAAGCATACCGTCAACAAAAGATGCTTCAGAACATTACTAACCGTGCTTCGGTGAAAGTGGCAGAATTACGCGAGCAGGCTGATGAGTTAATTCAGCAAATGTGGAACGAAGTGGAAAATTCGCTGATTCACCTTTCGGATGAAGAAAAAAGGGAAAAAGCTTCGAAGTACGGGATCGTTTACGTTTACAGGGCTTCCGAACAAAAGAAAATGGAAGTCGAAAGTTTACAGCAAAGTATTGTCTTTTCTTAATAAAAATCAATCAATTCGTGGTGCCTGTGAGTCTAAGTGATTTGCAGGCATTTTTTTTGCCGAATTCCGGTAGATCAGATGCAACAACAAACCAACCGAAATCAAGCTAAACAATACGAGCGGGAATTGGCCGGTTCCGGTACCCCATTCCTCAACATCATTTGATATTGTTCCCTTGTCGATCAGATAATAGCCCAAAACACCCATCGCATTATTTACAAAATGAGCCAAGATTGGGACCCACATTGTTCCGGTCCAAACAAGTAGGTAGCCAAACATAGCTCCAAGAGCCATTCGTGGAAGAAAACCATAAAACTGCATGTGCATGGCGCTAAACAAAAACGCCGAAAGCCAGATTCCCCAATGGTAATTTTTAGTCCAGTCAGAAAAAATACGTTGAATGACGCCACGGAACATGAGCTCTTCGCCAAGTGCAGGAAGTATCGCAATCATGAACACATTAAACAACAAGCCGGAGATACTATTAACTTTCATGAATTTTTCAGTCAGCACTTTGGCAGCCTCTTCCATGGTTTTCATCCAATTTTCCAATCCTGAAAGCGATTCAGGCAGCGTCATCTGACCATTGATCTCGCCAATAAAGTTGATCAGCGGAATAAGCAGCAAGACTGCCAAAGCTGCATACAGATAAGATGACAGGGACGTTTTCCGGTCAAGGAATAAATATTCGCTGATGTTTCCGTGATAGAGCCAGGCCAATGCAAAAGGTGGAGCAACAAACAGCCCGATGGATTGCACTACCTGAAAATATTTCAGAAAGCCAAGGCCTTCAGGTGTGTTCATTCCTGAAGCTGACAGACTGCCCATCAGGCTTTCCATACCAAAGAAAGGAATAGCAACAATTATTGCCGCAATCACAAAAACCAATACCGAAACCACCATCACAAATGCCGCAAACATCAGTTGAGGAAAGGGTTTCATTCCACGAAAAGCAGTATAAGCCATGCTGTGATTTTTTTTTGTTCGGGGGCAAAGATATGTTTATGAAGAAGAAAAAGAAAGAGTTGTGGATGGGTGATTCGCTTTTTCAGACAATTAGTAACAAACAGATTGCCAATTGCCCAAATAATTACCCCTAAAGTCAGGCATTTTAAACCACATCACAAATTGATTAACACTTCAATTTCCTTCAGATGTAATTCAAAATGAGGCAAATAGCCTTCAATGTTCTGACGTAACGAGATGAGCTCTGTATCACTGCTTTGCCATTCATTTTTGAGCATTGACAGATCAACATTGTGGATGACATGAACCAAATGCAAATTGGTGTATTTCCATAGGTTGATCAGATTTTCCCAGTTTTCGTGCTGAAAATCCTGAATGGCGATCCATCGGTCGTTGTTGCCATTGGTCGCATAATTCGGAAACGATATCGGACTTTCATGGTATTGCAGGTGAATAATCCGGTGTGTGTTGTTCGAGGCCGAATCGACCAAATGACCCAGAATTTGCCGGATACTGCGGTTCTGACTGTTCTTCCGCTCGCTGATAATTTCTTCCGGAAGTGCCAGTAGTCGAGGTTCCCATGCTTCAAGTAGCTGAAGGATGGTTTGATTGGAGGTTTCAAATTGATTCATACTTTCATTTATATTCGTGATTACAATCAAAACAGTGATAAACTTTTCGTTGTGTGAATGGGTAAGAAATAAATGCAAATATTGAAATTGCCGAAAAAAGAATAGCGCTCCACAAACCAAATTTCTTTCGAATTGAACCACCAAAACCTACATTGGTCGATTTGCAATTTGGACAAATGATTTTCCCCTCCTCCTTATCAACGGAAAATTCGGTATTCGGTTCAATATTTTGTGAATTTAACAGGTTGTTGATTTGCTCAATATCTTTCTCAAAAACATGCAATTTAACTCCTCCAATAGCCGAACTATACATTGCATTCAAAGTCACCATATTTTCGTCTGAAAGAAAACATTCAATTCCGTAAGAACCAAGCAGCCCTTTTACAATATTCGCATTTATCGGATCTGTAAAGGTTTCATAGACAACAATTTTATCGTCGCTCATCGTAGTAAAGGTTTTAAAAGTTTGTTTCTCTCCTGAAGGAAAAACCTTTGATCAAAGTTATTGTTTTGAATTATATTATACAAAAGACTTTATATAGATTAATTTTATAATGTGTTATTTTTCAGTGTAATTCTAAAATTGTGTAAACCACAGGCGAGTTCCATGATCAGGTCATCGAATCCCTCTTTGTGGCAGCGCAAACGATCTTTGA
>Ga0209124_10000439_pt1 | contig 22778 bp, 17 predicted proteins | sample BarGraIncu01122A_FD_184502 | JGI IMG/M metagenome (GOLD analysis project Ga0209124, IMG submission 184502) | Arctic peat soil microbial communities from Barrow, Alaska - Barrow Graham LP Incubations 011-22A (SPAdes) (version 2) | ecosystem: Environmental > Terrestrial > Soil > Wetlands > Peat...
AAATGCGTTTTCGTGAGCGAGGATATAAGGTTGTTCTAGTTTCGCGTTCAAAATTACATGTGCCCTGGGAATTGACAGCGTTGACCGAGGCACTTAATAAGGCCGATATATTGATTAATCTGGCAGGTAAGTCAATCAATTGCAGACATAATCCAACGAATAAGAAAGCTATTCTGGAGTCAAGAATCAGAACAACAGAACTACTTGGTGAGGCAATCCTAAATTGTGCCCAAGCCCCTAAATTATGGATTAATGCCAGTGCAACGGGTGTTTACAAGCTGTCAATCAATCATCCTATGTCGGAAGACGAGACGGAACTTGGAAATGACTTTTTAGCTGAAGTAGTTACAAGTTGGGAGAAAACTTTTTTTGGATTTGAGTTAGCTTCCACTCGTCAAGTGGCGTTGCGTACATCGGTGGTATTGGGCAAAGATGGCGGCGCACTTGGTCCTTTTGTGTGGTTAACCCGCTTTGGATTAGGTGGTAACCAAGCATCAGGGACGCAAATGTTTAGTTGGATTCATTTGGAGGATTATTTCCGCGTGGTGCTTTTCTTGCAGGAGAAGGATGCGTTGCAGGGTGTATTTAACTGTACTGCACCACATCCTATTTCCAACGATGTGTTTATGCACGCACTCCGCAACGTGTTGCATGTTCCTTTTGGAATTCCTGCACCGGAATTTGCCATTCGGTTGGGTGCAAAGCTGATAGGAACAGAGCCGGAATTGATTTTGAATAGTGCCTATGTAATTCCGAAAAGGCTCAGCGATGCCGGTTTTAAATTTTCCTTTCCGGATATAAATAAAGCCTTACACGATTTATTGAGAAGAAGATAATCGTAGGTGATTTTTAGTTCTCTCCAATGTATTTGTTTGTATTTGTAACGGTTGAATAGAAATAATTCAGTGCAGCCAGGAAGCTGTTCTGAATATTTTCAGCGGTCACTATAGTTCCGTTTATTTCAAGATCTTTTGTGGCACACGCATCTGCAATGAGCGTACAATTAAATCCGAGGTCTTTTGCAGCTCTGGTGGTGGCGTCAATACACATATGGGTCATCATACCACAGATGACCAGATTAGTTATATCCAGCGATTTTAAATGATCCAGTAAATCAGTTTCGCGAAAGCTGTTGGGGTAATATTTAATGATTACTTTTTCATCGTCCAATGGCTTTACATTAGCATGAATTTCTGCACCAATAGTATTTGGAATAAAGAAAGTGGCACCCGGACTTGTCGCAATATGCTGAATATGCAATACAGGCTGATTTTCGGTTCTGAATTTCTGTAACAATAATTTTATGTTTTCGCTTGCATTGTCTGACCCAATCAGCGACATTGCTCCATCCTCGAAATAATCATTTTGCACGTCGATAATCAATAAAGCAGTATTCATATCATTTATTTTGATGTCGGTTTATATTTCAAAATCTGTTCGCAAATATTACCACTGTATTTCTTCAAGTCCCTTTTCCTTCATGTACTTGTTTGCCAACGAAAAGTGATTGTTACCAATAAACCCACGGTAAGCTGACAGGGGAGAGGGGTGTACCGATTTTAATACCAGATGTTTGTTTGTATCTATGAAATCACATTTTTTCTGAGCGTACGATCCCCATAACATGAATACCAATCCTTCTTTTTCGGAAGCCAGTTTATGAATGGCCGCGTCGGTAAAAGTCTCCCAACCGCGTCCCTGATGTGAGCCTGCTGCATGTGCCTGAACCGTTAGGGTGGCATTGAGCAATAAAATACCCTGTTGCGCCCAACGAATAAGGTTGCCACTTGTTGGTTTAGCAATGCCTAAATCGCGCTCTATCTCTTTGAAAATATTGAGCAGTGAAGGTGGAAAAGCCACACCATCGGTCACCGAAAAACACAATCCATGTGCTTGTCCGTCGCCGTGATACGGATCTTGACCAATAATCACCACTTTTACTTTGTCGAACGGGCATTGATCGAATGCATTGAAAATTAACGATGAAGGTGGAAAAGTTAGTTTTGTTTTATATTCATTGCGTACGAAATCGGTCAATTTGACAAAATAATCTTTGTCGAATTCCGATTGCAAGGCACTTTTCCACGAGGGTTCTATTCTTACATCCATGTTTTTTCAGTTATCAGTAAACAGTTATCAGTAAATAGTAAGAAATTATAAATTGTTTACTGCCGACAGCAATTGGTTCATTGCTTGTTCCAGCACGCTACGAGGACAAGCAGCGTTCAAGCGCAAATGGCATTCGCCACCGGGTCCAAAAACGGTTCCTTTGTTTAATCCCAGACCTGCCTTGTCGACAAAGAACCGGAATAAATCATCGGTATCCATGCCCAACTCGGTGCCATCCAACCATATCAGGTATGTCGCTTCGGGTATCATGGGTTTAATTTGAGGAATGTTGGTTTTCAAAAAGCCAACCACAAAGTATATATTTCTCTCCACATATTCGAGCATTTGCTTTCTCCATTCAGCACCTTGTTCGTAAGCAGCTTGTGTGGCCACGTAAGCGAATATATTTCCACCAGCTTGTTCTATTTTTTCCAGATAATCGGCATATTGCTTGCGCAACGATGGATTTGAAATGATATACGACGAACTTACCAATCCCGGCATATTGAAGGTTTTGGTAGGTGCCATAAATGTCAGGCTAATGTCGGCTGCTGCAGCTGATACGGTTGCAAACGGAGTATGTGGCTGTCCGTGTAAAACCAGGTCAGAGTGAATCTCATCGGAGATAACGATAATATTATGTTTTGCACAAATTTTGGCCAGACGTTCCAGTGTTTTGGCATCCCACGCACGTCCACCCGGATTGTGAGGATTGCAAAGAATAAACATGCGGGTGTTGGCCGTAATTTTTTGTTCAAGGTCTTCGAAGTCCATTTCGAATTTACCATTCACTTCTTTCAGTTGATTGTACACCAAATTGCGTTTTGCTTTTTGAACAACCTGAATGAATGGATAATATACCGGTGGTTGAATGATGATTTCGTCGCTTGTTTGGGTATAGGCATCAACAGCAAAGGCAATTCCCGAAACAATTCCCGGAAGAAAACCTACCCATTCGGGCTTTACAGTCCAGTTGTGCAATTGTTGTATCCACCCGGTCAATGCCGGAATAAAGCCTTTAGGCAGTTTAGAATAGCCAAAAACAGGATGTTCGCAGCGTTGTTTCACTGCATCAATAATAAAATCAGGGGTACGAAAATCCATGTCGGCTACCCATAATGGCAATACATTTTCTGTTCCGAAAAGAACCTTGCAGCGTTCTATTTTTATCGCATCGGTTTGGTTACGATCGATTATTTCATCAAAATTATATTTCATACTTATATCTGGAAATATGCCATTCAGAAATTGATGGCTCTAATTATTTGGATAATACTTCTTCAATTGGTTTGCCAATGCAAGCATTGGGCATTGGTATGTTTAATATGCGCGACAGCGTAGGAGCAATGTCGGTGGTACTGTACGAACTTACAATTTTTTTTGTTGGTATTTGCCAACCATAAAAATACAGCGGTGTGTACGAAACGATGGCATTCGATTCTCCAATCGGATTGTTCTTGTCGTCCACTTCTATCCAACCGGGTAAAAGTGTCAGGATGATATCGCCGGTGCTTTTATGAGTCGTAGAGTTTTGAATACGTTCAATGACACTGTTTCCATTTCGACCCATGCTAAGCAGTTGCGTTGAAGTGTAAGCCGATTGTATGCCTTCAAATTCGAGCATAAACTCAGCTATGTTTTGCTGCATATCGCTAAACTTGATTTTTTTCTCTTCAATTTTCTTTTTGTTCAGATAGATATTTTTAGCATAATAGCCTTCTATCCATTTTTCTTGTCCGTATACGGCCATTAAGTAAGTGCTCAGCAGTGCTAATGAACGATTCGCATTGAAGTAACCCGCCGGTATCTTGTTTTCTCCCAGTTCGGCAGGTGAGTGGACACCCGTTTGATTTCCGAACATAAAAACTACCGTTTTATCCAGTCCTACTGAGGTATCAATCTTTTGCATTATTCGTTGAATATCTTTATCCAGTCGAAGGTACATGTCCTCTTTTTCGGCCGTTTGCAGGGCTGTTGTTTTTTCGTTTGGCGTACGCACCGTAAATTGTAGCATCAGCATATCAGGATATTTATCAGCTCCCAATCCCTGCTCGGTGATGAGTTTACAGGCCACATCGGCCACCAGCGAATTGGCTGCCGGCGTGTTTTTGAGAATAGTTGCGCTTGATCTCTGATTTTTTTTACTTTTCGGATCGTACGTAAATCCCGATCTTTTATCCTCTTTTACCGGATGAAAATTATAAGTGCCGATGCCAAACAGCGGATTCCAGACACGATTCACGTAGCTTTGAAATTCTCCATTGGTATTCATGTTTTCTGCCCAATGAGTAAGTCCATCCATATAATAACCGGTTCCCACCCATTTCATTTGCGTATCGTCTATCCATGCCACACTCTTAGCTGTATGTCCGCCCATCATGATGGCATCCTCGGCATTTAAAGCTATTGAGTAGGTCTTCGAATTGTTCGGATTGGCCAGCATAAGTTCATCGGTAATGGTGCTCGAAAGCAGGTTGTGTGCCGAAACCGTTAGTTTGGTTCCTATGCCGGTTTCATTTTCATCCTCAAGTATCGATTTTATTTCCTTTTCGGCTCTGTTGTAGTAATTATCACCCGCAATGCCGTTGTAGTAGGGAATAGTTCCCGTCATCACCGTGGCAATATCCGATGCATTCCCTGCTGAAATAATGTCGTAGTGTACGTTTTCGCAATTCGCGCCCTGACCGATTATCTTTCTCAATCCATTGCTGTCGAAATAATTGTACATTAAATCGAGATGCTTCTGTTGAAGACCATCGATCATGATTCCGACTACCAAACGTGGGCGCACCGTAGTGCCGGGCTGCGCACAAAGCAATGTAGATTGAAATGCAAGAACTAAAACAAGGAAATATTTAGGGAGAGTAAAGCGCATTCTGATGATTGTTAATGACAAATGACAAATGATAAATAGTTAATGATAAATGATTAATGTTCACTGATAACCGCGTTACTTATAACTGTTCACAGATTACTGACTAAAGCATTCCCTTCGTTGACGGCAATTCATATTGATAGATATCACGTTTTACGGCCATTTTGATCGATTTGGCCAATGCTTTAAAGATACCTTCGATCTTGTGATGTTCGTTATCGCCTTCGGCTTTAATGTTTAAGTTCATTTTGGCAGCGTCGCTGAATGATTTGAAGAAATGGAGTACCATTTCGGTCGGTAAATCGCCCACATATTCACGTTTAAATTCAGCATCGTACACTAACCATGCACGCCCGCCAAAGTCAAGGGCAACAGAGCACAAGCAGTCGTCCATGGGTAAATAGAACCCGTAACGTTCTACCCCGCGTTTATTTCCCAATGCTTTGCCAAATGCTTCGCCCAACGCAATAGCAGTATCTTCGATGGTGTGATGTTCGTCTACTTCAAGATCGCCTTTTACCTGAATAGTCAAATCGGAACCGGAGTGTTTTCCTATTTGTTCCAACATGTGATCGAAAAATTTCAGACCGGTGTTGATGTTGCATTTTCCCGAACCATCTAAGTTTAATTCGATAAGGATATCGGTTTCTTTGGTGGTGCGTTTTACCGTGGCAGTGCGTTCACCGGCAAAAAGGAACTCGGTGATGCGGTTCCAGTCGGTAGTTTGTAATGCGCAGTAGGCTGTCAATCCTTTTTCCTTCAATATTTCCTCGTCGGTGCTGATGAAAATAGCTTTACATCCCATATTTTTGGCCAATTCAACATCAGTATAGCGGTCGCCAATAACAAATGAGCCTTCTAAGTCGTAGGCTTCGGTGAAATATTCGGTAAGCATGGCAGTTCCCGGCTTACGGGTCGGTAAATTATCTTCGGGGAAAGATATATCGATGAATATCTTATCGAAATGAATGTCTTCGTTGGCAAGTGTTTTCAGAAAGCTAGCTTGTACCTGATCGAAGTTTTCCTGTGGATATACCGGTGTTCCCAAACCGTCCTGATTGGTAACCAATGCCCATTCGAAGTCGAGCTTTTTGCGGATAAAGTGCAGGTTACGCAATACGGCAGGCAGGTATTCAATCTGATCCACACGGTCTACTTGAAAAGTCACCGGTGGTTCGATGATGATGGTGCCGTCGCGATCGATAAAAAGAACTTTCTTTTTTATAGTTGGGTCTTGTTGATTTGTCATTATTGTAATATTTAATAGTTGCGAGTTACAAGTTACAAGTTACAAGTAGCTGGTATCATTTATTTTTTGAGAAACTCTAAACGCATGGGGGTAAACACATCCATTAGAATGCCTGCTTCGAGGCATACCACGCCGTGTGGTTTGTCGGGTTCGGTGTAAAAACCGTCGCCTGAGTTGAGTATTTTCTTTTCACCGTTAATGTTTACTTCGAATAAGCCGCCTGCCACATAAGTAGTTTGCGAATGAAAATGCTCGTGAACATAGCCAATGGCTCCTTTTTCGAATTTCACTTTCACCATCATTATCTGACCATCATAACCCATTATTTGACGTGAAACTCCTCCACCTAAGTTTTCCCAAACAGTTTCATTCTCAATAATAAAGTTTGCGCTTTTAGTATTCATATAAGTAATTGATATTAAGTATTGATCTGTTTTCTGAACACAGATAAACAGCTTTGTAACCTGTAACTGTGTACTTGAAACTACTAATTTCCCTGTTCTAATCTTTGTTTTGCAAATGCAAGCACACCTTGCAGGTGTTGATTCATTAATTCTGCTGCTCCATCAGCATCTCCGGCTTTTATGTAGTTGAGCATGCCTTCATGTTCTTCAATGATTTGAGAGTTTGGAACACAAATTCTATCTCGTTGATAAATAGCCAGAATGTCGGGGATAACGATCATTAGCATCGCTTTGATAACGGGATTATGACTCGCCTCGGCCAACGCACGGTGATAGGCAAAGTCGTAACTTACGCGCTCGGGAGTATCAAAATGCTCCACATAATCGGCATGTGCTTTCTCAAGCATCACAATGTCTTTTTCAGTTTTTCGTTCGGCACAGAGTCTTACTCCTTTTACTTCGAGCAATATACGTGTTTCTACTAAGGAGTAGAAGTCATAGCTCTGAAGATTCAGCACGTCCGAAATAAGTCCATCCAGCGTGTTGATGTCAAGTCCATTTACCACCGAACCACTTTGGGGTAAGGTTTTGATAATGCCATAGAATTCCAGTTTATGCAATGCCTCACGCACATGCGTTCTGCCAAAGCCAAATTCTACGGCCATTTTCCGTTCTGCCGGAAGCTTGTCGCCCGGTTTCAATACGCCCGAAATAATTAGTTCTTTAATCTTAGAAATTACTTTGTCGGTAGGGGTTTCTAAGCTTTGATCTGTCAATCCTAAAACTGTTTCTGTCATATTTATTTGCTTCTAATTCGTTTATGTATCAAATAAACAAATTGATTTGAAAAATGATTACAAAGATACTTTGAATTAATTAAACATCAAACAATTCGATATTGAAAGGAGCTAAATTAATTTCAGTACTGTACCATTCCGGCAATTGAGATAATACGCCTGAATAGATTTGCAATAGTGCTATTGTTTAGTGAACAGAATAGAAACAGTGAAATGCTCATTTAGTTTAAGAAATCGTTGGCGAAGGAAGAGTTACGAGAATACTGAATGCTCCCAAAGGAGATATAATATTGGTACTGTCAGATGATTTATCGGTACTGTCGGACGATTTATTGGTACTGATGGGTAATTTATTGATACTGTCGAATGATTTATCGGTAGTGTTGGGTGATTTATCGGTACTGTCAGATGATTTATCGGTATTGTTGAACGATTTATTGGCAGTCTTAGAAAACCTGAGTTACCCGACAAACCGGCTCTAGCGGTTGTTCGGAATTGATTAAACAACAAAGAGAGGTGTCGGTAAAAACTGACACCTCCCTTTTCCAACAAATCAACCTTTAAAACTAAAAATTATTCAATCATGAATCAATGTTATTTAGTTAAGCATATTCTTTTTCGACCTCTCCCTATATCCCTCTCCTCGGGGAGGGTTGGGGAGAGGTCTAAACTTAACGACATTCAATCACGAATGTGGAAATAGACCTTTTGGGTAGACTAGATTTTATGTATTTACCATTCAACCATACCAGAAACGCTTCGGCCTTATCTGTTTGGTTCATTACTGCTATGACTTTTTATTCGCTTTTATAAATGTGCTACCATACGTAGGTTGCCACTGCTCCGACTCCTAAAGTGGGACTTGCAATTTTGTTTTTAAACTGAATATTGAAGGTTTGCGATGCATTGCTTTCGTTGAGCACTATCAGCACTTTTTTGCCGGTAGGAGTGACGAAGGCCACATTGGGTAAGTTGCTTACCACGCTCGATTCAATACGTACCGACCCGGCAGGAACAAACTTAGAAGCATGACCAATGATGTAATAGGCTACGTTACGGGATACGCTGTTACTGATAGTCAATGCTCCAAGGCAAGTTCCGCAACCTCCATCGGTATGAGGATAGTAGTTTGGGTCGGAAGCCAGGTTCCATTCAATCACATTTTTACTCCAGTTACGGGGAGCACCTATAATCAGGTTTTTTACGTGCCATTTCAAATCTTCTGCAAAATTGCTCGGCGCACCCACCCATTGTTCGGTGAAATATACATTCTTTTCGGGATAGGCATTGTGAACCGTGGTGAGTGCAATGATATTACCACCATAGAGGTGAAAAGCTGATCCGTCGCTGTATTTGCGTGCATCCGGATCGTTAAGTACCGTTAGTGGATAGCTGTACATATCGCAGTTGTGATCGTACAGAATAATCTTTGTTGTTATACTGTTTTTGGCAAACTCAGGTCCCAGATAGTTTTTGACGAATAATGCCTGATCTAATGCCGTCATGTACATACTTGGATTATTGTCAGGATTCAGTGGCTCATTTTGAATAGTAATGGCATCAATAGGTATTCCCTGCGCCTTCATGGCCTGAATGTATTTTACAAAATAGCGGGCATACACTCCGAAGAATTCTTGTTTCAGACTACCGCCTTTTGCACTTTTGTTTGTTTTCATCCATGCCGGAGCTGACCAGGGTGAAGCCAGAATTTTAATGTTCGGATTGATGGCTAATGCTGATTTTAATACCGGAATTAAATCGGCCGAATCGGGTTTAAGACTAAAATATTGCAAGGTGGTGTCAACTCTCGATGGATCGATGTCGTCGTATGAAAATACTGACGAGCTTAAATCGGATGCTCCGAGGCTCACCCGTAAATAACTAACACCAATTGCTGTGCTGTCGTTCGAGAAAAGCTCCTTCACCAAATTAGCCTTGTCGGTGGCGCCAAGTTTGTTGATTAAAAACGCACTTCCGCCGGTCATAGCAAATCCAAACCCATCCATGGTTTGATATTTTGTGAGCGAGTCCACAGTTATCGACGGATTTACATTTGATGTTGCCGTGAAATTTAAAGCATTAGTTTGTTTCTTTAAATAGCTCATTGAGCTGGATTCCGTCAACCAACAAGATACATCCGAACTCACATTTTTGGGCTCGTCGGGCTTGTTTTGCACTATTTCATTCCCGGTTGCACAGCTCGACACCACTGTCAAAGCCGAAACAACCGCGAATTTAATGAAGGAATGTCGGGAAGTGAATTGTTTACTAAACATAATCTGTATTTTATCTTTTTTAAGCCTGAATAATTATTGAAAAACCCGTACGTAATCTACTATCATTCGTTGTGGAAATACGGTAGTTGCATCCGGATTGCCTGGCCAACCGCCACCTACTGCCACATTCATAATAAAGAAGAATGGTTTGTCGAACGGATAATCGCCATTAACCTGCGATTTATTGGCGGTGAAATACACCACATCGTCTATTAGAAAGGTCATTTTATCGGCCTCCCATTTAAGACTGAAGAGGTGAAATTTATCGTTGAAAGTCAGTGAAGGTAAAGAGTAGTTGCCACCGATATGTGTACTTGCTCCGCCTGCAGCACCCCAGTGAATGGTGCCGTATGTTTTTTGTGGTTCATGTCCCAGTAGTTCCATTATGTCAATTTCGCCACATGCCGGCCATGGTGTTGTGCCAATGTTATTTCCCAGCATCCACAATGCCGGCCAAATGCCTTGTCCTTTTGGTAACTTGGCTCTGAAATCAATTCGTCCGTAGGTGAATGTTTTCTTGTCTTTCGAAATCATTCTGGCCGATGTGTAGTTGTTGGTGACCATGGTTTCTTTGCGGGCTTCAATCACTAAATATCCGCCAGTAGTATAGGCGTTTTTGCTGGAGTTGGTGTAGTATTCCAATTCATTGTTTCCCCAGCCCGAACCACCGGTATCGTACGACCAGTTGTTAGAGTTGATGTAGTTAGCTGTAAACTCATCGCTCCATGCGAGTGTCATTCCAGGATAGCTTGTTGCGCCGGCATAGCCGGTACCATCAACCGGTAGATAGGTTCCATAATTCTGAATCGTTCCGGTGGCTTTCCCTGTTCCGGAGATAGAAGCGTTGGTAGGAGTACTCAGTTCGAGTGTAAAGGTTTGATCTTCTTGTCGAAGGCTATCTTTTAGTACAGTAACATCCACGTAAGCACTTAAAGTATTGGCAGGAATAGTAAGTTTACCGGTTAGTGCCGTGTAATCTTTACCTGCTACAGCTGTTGCATCAACGGTTTTATAGTTGACGGTAATTGGTTTTGAACAGGTAGGAGTGACGTTGACGGTAAATCGATAGCTTGTAGTTGACGTGCTGCTTCTTTCGTGAATAACATCTGCTACGGCTAGTTTTGAAGTTATTTCATTTCCGGGAGAGTTTGAACCGTTACAAGAACTGATAAGGAGAACCAAACTGATAAGAGAAAGTACTTTTTTCATATATTTCTTTTGTTTGAAGTATTAAGAATAGTCGGACTCAAACTCTTTTGAGGACCGACTATTCAGAGCATTAACCTTTAATACTTTTTCTTGATGTGCGGATAGATGGGAGTGCAGGTTTGTCGAATAAAAATAACCTGCACTCTGACCATCCGCTTTTAAATATAATAATTACTTGATAAAGTGAAACTCATCCATAAAGAATATACCTGATCCGGCCTGACCTTCGGCTCCAAACTGGATAACAATCTTGTCATAATCTTTGCGACCACTAACACTGCTGAAATCGAATGTAAGATCAATCCATTTATCAGTAGCCAAATCGCCCTTGATGATTTCGGTTTGAGTAGTGTAAGCATTTCCACCCAAGCTTCCATCCTGAAGTTTTACAGCTACCTGAGGTTTAAGTTTCGCATTTGTTATCCAGCTTCCTGCTACGGTATTAGAAGTTGTATAATCATTGTACGAAGGAATAAATACCTTCAATGTAATTTTGTTTTGTGCTGATAAATCAAACTTGTAACCTGTAGCCTGGAAGAAAATATTCGAATAAAAGCCAGTGCTTTTTTGATATAAAAATGCTTTCGAAGAAGTGTTTACAGGTACCGGAGCAGGATTTGAATAGAATGCATTCGTCAGCGAACCCATGTCTTCTTTAGCGAAAACAACTTTAGGTGTCGCCGATTCAAAATCTTCATTCAACGCAATTTCTTTCAATGGGATGATAATATTCGGTTTAATGTTCTTTTCTTTTGGAATTAAACGGTACCACCAGCCATTACCTGGTTCAACTGTACTTACACATTTTAGGTACAATGCATCGTCCGAGATACTCAGAATTTGATAAGTAGAAGTACCGGCAAAATGTCCTAAGAAAGCTCCGCCACTAAGCGTGATGGTTTTTGCAGTTTCGTTCAAAGCAAATGTATAGTTTGTTTTTGGCACATAAGCTACATCAAAATCACCATCCGGTGGAACAACTGAGGTTGAATAGCCCAAAGCTGCAAGTGCTGTTTTTCCAGCAGCATTTGTATAAACCGAGCCGTTATTTACCCAATCGAATTTTACCCCTACTTGCGTAAACGTGAACTCTTGAGTATACAAACTACATTTTGATTTTCCTTCGGCAGGACAACTCCACCAACTTGGTGAGGTAGCATCGAAAGGACCTACTCCGAAATGTCCATCATAATATTGATCAAATACCCATGTTTTACCACTTGTTTTAGCAGCTCCACCAGTTAGTGAATTGTACATTGGTGTATTCAATAAAGACATGTCATCATTAGCGATGATTACTTTTTGGGTAATACTTGCCGATCCACCGGAGGTATACAATGTCATTGTAATTGTATATTCTCCCTTAAATGGGAAAGTAGCCTGTGTAGTTTCACCTTTAGCTTTACTACCACTTAAATCCCAGGTAGCAATTCCTTTTACCGAAGACGTGTTTGCAAAGTCAATAATATTGGCTTTCGATGCAGTTGGCTTAGCTGTGAAGCTTAACTGGTCAGCTGTTGGCATAGCTCCTAAAGCATAATCCGTACTTTGTTGCGGATCGCAAGCTGTTATCATAAGCAATGATAGCACTGCTAACGCTCCTGTTTTAAATATATTTTTCATATCTATTCTGTTTTAATGATGTGTGAATTAATTGTAGCCTGTGTTTTGTTTCAACTTGAACTCACCTTCTGTTTTTTCAATTTCAGATTGTGGAATAGGCAAATACTTTTTGTAAGCTGCCCAGGTTCTTGCTGTTGAAAAAGCCGGTTTGTTTTCGGTCAACAAACTAGTATCTCCCCAGCGTACGATATCCCAGAAGCGGATACCTTCACCTAAGAATTCACGACGACGCTCGAGTTTAATGTTAGCAGTAGTAGCAGGTATCGAAGTTAATCCGGCACGTTGTCTGATTTGATCCAAACAATCCTGAGCTGTTACACCATTTACAGGAGCTACACCGTTCATTACCATTAATTCAGCAGCGTTCAATAATGTTTCTGCATAACGGAAAATACGTACGTTGTTATCATAATTCAAATCAACATCTCCCGGAGGTGGGTTATACCCTTTACGGGCTGCATATTTCGACATAAACAATCCGGTATTTTGGAAACGTGGTGTATAAGTTCCATCATCAAATTTATTGATAGTTCCAACTAAACGTTTATCACCGGTTTCGTAAATAGCGTAAGCTTCGGTACGTACCGGACCAAATCCCCAACCACCAACATAAAGTGTTTGACCTGACAGACCATTCGGGGAAATAAAGGCAGGAAGGTTAGTTCCATATCCTTGCCAAGAAGCACCCCAGGTTTTTCCTTCAGGTAACTGGTTGGTTTCAAAAATGGATTCACCACCAAATTCGCCAGCATTCAACCATATAGCCGAAAAGTCATTCACCAATGCATATTTGTTACTTTTGATAATTTCAGTCATATCTTTCAATACTTCTGCATATTTAGTGGCATCTTTCTGATACATAACTACGCGGGCTTTTAGCATTTGTGCTGCAGCTTTGGTAATACGTCCATCATTAGCGATAGTAGTGCGCATTGGCAATTTGTCGCCTGTAATTGCAAAATCCAAATCAGCGATGATTTTTGCATATACTTCGTCGGCTGTATATTGTTTAGCCATATAAGGTGCAGCTAAATCAGCTTCGAAATAAGGTATATTACCCCAAAATTTCCATAACCAATGAGTGTAGTAAGCACGTAAGAAATGTGCTTCTGCTTTGTATTGATTAAGATTAGCTTCAGGTATATTCACTGCATTGTCACAAGCCAAAATAACGTTGTTGCAACGGCTCAATCCAGAATAATAAATGTTCCAAAGCCCTGCAGGTAATTCAGTAGCAGTAGCATCCAGTTGTGACAGACGGTATAATTGTCCCTGGTCACCGGCATCACCACCACCTTTGTAGATATCATCAGATCGTAAATCCGACATTAATAAAATACTATTGTAATTACCACCGGCATAACTATCAAATAATAGAATTTGATAACAAGAACCAAGGTTGGATAATATTGCACCTTCAGTAGCAGCTCCACCCGCTTCTTGCGATTGGGTAGGATGGCTGGTCAGGAATTCGTCGCCACATGACACAAATCCTATAGCTGCCGCTAATAATAGAATAAATTTATATTTTTTCATATCTTCTGTTTTTTTTAAAGTTAGAAAGTAATGTTAGCACCTACTGAAATAGTTCTGGCTTGTGGGTAAATTCCTTTGTCAACACCAATTGTGGTGTAACCGCCTGCTGCAATTTCAGGATCAAAACCATCGTATTTTGTTAGCGTCAATAAATTTTCGGCTGTTACGAACAAACGTAAGCGGTCAATGGCAACTTTACGCATCATTTTTTGAGGTAAGGTATAACCAAATTGCAGCGTTTTTAAGCGAATGTACGATCCGTCTTTAATATAAAGATCTGAAGAGCGCCAGTTACGATTTGGATTTACAGCTGTCATACGAGGAATGCTGTTTGAAGTTCCAATGCCAATCCATCTGTCAAGAGTCCATGATGGTCTGTTCATAGCAGTGATATCACCTCTTTGTGAGTAATCGAAAATGTCGTTACCGGCAGTTCCCTGGAAGAATGCAGTTAAGTCAAAGCCTTTCCATTCTGCTCCAAGATTTAAACCGAAAGTCCAATCCGGCATTCCTTTACCAATTTTGGTTTTATCATTGTCATCAATTTTGTTATCGCCTATGTCATTGCCATTTGCATCTTTAGCTCCTGCGATATCCATAAAGATAACATCTCCTGGTTGTGCGTTTTCACCATATTTGGCATTGTATGCGGTTGCTTCGGCTTGTGTTTGAAGAATTCCACCGGTTTTATAACCATAGAAATATGGGAAAACTTCTCCGTTTTTACCTTTTACGTAACTTCCTACGCCTGTAGCACCTGCATTTTCATAAATAGCTTCGCCGGATGCATTACCCAGTTTAATCAGTTTATTCTTTAAGTAAGAAGCATTTGCACCAATATTAAATGTAAAGTCTTTTAAGTTTAGTTTGTAGCTTGTTTCAAACTCCAATCCCCAGTTTTCCATATCACCTACGTTAGCAATCGGAGCACCTTTACCAACATAAGCAGGTATTGGCAAGTCCATCAACATACCATTGGTTTTTTTCTTGAAATAATCGAAGCTAAAGCTTAAAGCATTGTTGAAATAGCGTGATTCAAAACCAAGGTCAAGTTGTTCCGATTCTTCCCATTTCACGTTTGGATTTGCGATAACCGATGGGCTGGTACCGTATTGCATGGTTGAAGTAGCTCCCGAACCAAAATAGTAGTTTTGATTACCATCCATTAAACTGGTGTATCTGAAATCACCAATATTTTCGTTACCATTTCTACCCCAGCTTCCGCGGAATTTTAATGCGCTAAGCCATTCAGGACGACTTTCCAGGAATTTCTCATTCGTTGCGTTCCAACCTAATGAGAATGCAGGGAATACTGCCCATTTGTGCATAGAACCGAATCTTGAAGAACCATCACGACGAACTGTAGCCTGGAAGATATAACGTTCATCGTAGTTATAATCTATTCTACCAAAGTACGAAGCCAATGTTTGAGCAGTGAATCCACCTGTTCCACCGGCAACTCTTTCAAGCGTTCTGGCAGCAATAGCCGAGTTGATATTGGCTTTGTCAGGGTTAGTTTCTAACAAGTTATAATCATCGCCAAATAATTCGCGATAAGTGTATTTTTTAGCTGATTGACCAAGTAAAACTGACAAGTTATGTTTTTCTGCAATTTTCTTTGTGTAGGTCAACGTGTTTTCAAGTTGCCATGTAAATCCGCGGTGCATGTCTGAGTGAACAGAACTTTGAGTTATGTCTTTACCTTGTGTAGCGAGGAAGTGTGGAAAAGTATATCCGTCGTTACCCCAGAATGCAAGATCGACACCGTAATTAGTTTTGAATTTCAGATCTTTGATTACATCCATTTCAGCCCAAAAACTACTTACGAATTTATCAGAATTACCTGTCGATTTTGAAGGTGCATCCAGCATAGCTACCGGGTTTGCAATTTCCTGAAAACCTGAAGGAGGAGTTGAATATACATTACCATTTTTGTCTTTCACAGCTGTAGGATGGGCAGCTAAAACAGCAGCCGGATCCAATGCATATACAGGTACAGTTGGGTCGAAAGCCAATGCACTACCTAAAATTGAACCATATTCAGAGTTTGTTTCAACGCCTGTAGATTTCATTCTTGAGTAGTTCACGTTTACGCCCACTTTCAATTTGTTTAAGAAGTCACGTGTTTTTGTTTCAAAAACATTGTAAGTATTGTTTGATCTCAAACTGTAACGGTTGTAGTTTGATTTACCAAAGTTACCGCCTACAATACCTTCCTGATCGAAATATCCAAATGATAAGAAGTAAGTAGCTTTATCGGTACCACCACTTGCACTAATTTGATGACTAACTACCGGAGCGTCATAATTGAAGGTGGCATCTTGCCAGTCGGTGCCTTTTCCGGCAGACGAAATCTGATCGTTAGTATATTTAGGAGCATTACCATCATTGATAGATGCCTCGTTCATTAAGGTCATGTATTGAGTTGCATCCAATATCGATCTTTTTTTCCAAGGGTTTTGCATTCCATACGTTACATTGTAATTGATGGCCATTTTGCCTTTTAGTCCCATTTTGGTAGTTACCAACACTACACCGTTGGCACCACGTGTACCATAAACTGCAGCTGATGCTGCATCTTTCAAAATTTCAACAGACTGTATGTCGGCAGGGTTCAGGTAGTTGATACCACCATCAACAGCCATACCATCAACAATATAAAGTGGTTCGCTATTGTTTACTGTACCAATACCACGAATACGAACTTTTGAATCCGATCCCGGTTGTCCTGAACTTTGAGTAATTTGTACACCCGAAATTTTACCTTTTAAGGCATCTTCGATGCGTGAAGGAGTCGTTTTACTCAAATCCTCGGCCGATACACGACTGATGGCTGCAGTAACAACACTCTTTTTTTGAACACCGTATCCTACAACAATCAGTTCGTCAAGGTTTTTAGTGTCTTCTATTAAATTTATTTTTATATCGCTTTGTCCACTTACATTCACTTTTTGAGTGTTGTAACCTATATAGGATACCACTAACACTGAGTTAGCAGATGGTGTTTCAATTCTAAATGCACCATTCGTGTCGGTGATTGTTCCAACGCTACTACCTTCTACTTTAATACTTACTCCAATTAGCGCTTCGTTTGATTTTGCGTCAGTTACAACTCCTTTTCTCGGATTTGCTGCTGAGGCCGATACTGTACCGATTATTATAAAAATAAACGTACTAAGCAAACTAATAAATAGTTTGTTCAGATGCAAGTTGAAGAGCCTACATCTTTGGTGTGATCTTTTGTTCATAGATTTAATTTAATAATTAGATGATTGTTTTTAATAAATTAATGATTATAGTATTGACTTTGTTCTCTAATTCAGGTTGAATTATTCATAATTGATTGATTTTAACGATTAAATTTATAGTGTTAGTGTGAATTTAGACTTCAGGTTCGCATAGGATGAGTTCCCAACGAATATTTCGTAGTCACCCGTTTCATTTATGAATTTCACTTCATCGTTGTAGAATTTTAAATCGCCCGGTGTAATGTTGAATGTAACCGATTGATTTTCGCCCTTTTTCAAAAACAGTTTTTTAAATCCTTTCAATTCTTTTACAGGACGAACCACGCAGCCAAACAAATCGTGAATGTATAATTGTACTACTTCTTCACCGTCGTAATTTCCTGTGTTTTCTACATTTACAGTCACGGTAAGCTTGCCACCATTTATAGCTAATTCGTTAGATGATAGTTTTAAGTTGCTGATATTAAAGTTGGTGTAACTCATGCCGTAGCCAAACGGAAAGCGCGGACTGTTTTGTAAATCGATATAGGCCGAAACATAGTTTTTGTCATCTTCATCTTTGGCAGGTCGGCCGGTGCTGTAATGGTTATAGTAAATTGGAATTTGACCTTCGGTTCTTGGAAACGACATGGGTAATTTTCCCGCAGGGTTGTAATCGCCAAACACTACATCGGCTATTGAGTTTCCAGCTTCGGTTCCCAGCCACCAGGTGTATAAAATAGCCGGAATATTATCGGCAGCCCAATTGAAAATTAATGGACGTCCGGTGTTTAGCATCAATACAATAGGTTTACCTGTTTTATAAATTTCTTTCATCAATTCTTCCTGTACACCCGGAAGTTGCAAACTGCTTCTGCTTTTTGCTTCGCCGCTCATATCTGCAGCTTCGCCTAGCGATAAAATAACTATATCCGCCGATTTAGCAGCAGCTATCGCTTCTTCAAAACCGGATTTGTCGTTATCATTAATGTTGCATCCTTTCGAATAAAGAATTTCAGAGTTTTTGTCAAGTTGATTTTTAATGCCCTGATATTGTGAGATGATTCTTGCTGTATCATCGGGGAAAGCTACCGACCAGAATCCGTGATTAGCTGCTGTGGCTTTGAATAATGGTCCGATTAACGCTACTTTTTTTGTTAGTTTCGAAAGTGGTAATAACGGTTTGCCATCGCTAAGTTTCTCGTTTTTAAGCAGAACAATACTTTTCTTGCCAATTTCGCGTGCCAATTCTCTATTCGCAACATTATTTGTTTGTTGTTTTTCTCTTTCTACATTACAAAAGCGGAATGGGTCTTCAAACAAACCAAGTTCAAATTTTTTAATCAAAATTCTTTTTACCGCATCGTCTATAATAGATATGTCAACTTTTTTATCCAACACCAACTGTTTCAAATTATCGCGATAGCAACGACTTTCCATATCCATATCCGATCCGGCTATAATAGCTCTCATGGCTGCTTCATAACCGTTCTTAGCATAACCGTGCGCAATCATTTCGTCAATGCTGCCCCAGTCGCTCACTACAAAACCCTTGAAATTCCATTGGTTTTTCAATAGGTCACGTTGGATATACTTATTGGCAGTAGCCGGTATACCATTGATGTCGTTAAATGAGTTCATGAAAGTAGCTACATTAGCTTCGGCAGCTGCTTTGAAGGGTGGGAGATAGGTTTCGTTCAATTGTCGCAGGCTCATATCCACCGAGTTGTAATCACGTCCACCCACTGCAGCACCATAGGCTGCAAAGTGTTTTGCACAGGCCATTACTGCATCTGTATTGCCCAGTCCGTTTCCCTGAAAACCTTTCACTCTGGCTTTTGCCACCAGACTTCCTAAGTAAGTATCTTCACCCGCGCCTTCCATTACCCGACCCCAACGTGGATCGCGTGCAATGTCTACCATCGGAGCAAATGTCCAGTGAATTCCATAAGCGGAGGCTTCTGTTGCAGCAATGCGTGCCGATTTTTCCATTAAAGCTAAATCCCATGTTGCAGTTTCGCCAAGTGGAACAGGAAAAGTGGTGCGAAAACCGTGGATAACGTCCAACCCGAAAATCATAGGAATCTTTAAGCGCGATTGCAATGCCAGTTCCTGTAGCTTTCTGGTTTCGTCTGCGCCTACTACGTTTAACATTGAACCAACTTTTCCTTCTCGTACCTGATTTGCTTTATCACCGTCGGCGGTTATTTTACCGGTGGCATTTCTATCGCTTGTGTATTGATTAAGTTGTCCGATTTTTTCGTCGAGGGTCATCTGACGAATAAGCAAGTCGGCCTGTATGGCTGGAGTAGATTTTTTTTGCCCAAAAACACTTAGGCAGATAAAAGAGAGGATGAATAGTGGTAGGAACTTCTTCATGTGATAATTTTGTTATAACTGTAGTTTTGTGAGTTTAAGTTGACAAATCTCGGTAAACAGATTGAATTCTATATTGGACCAGACCCATGTCTCCCTTACAACTGATATAACTTTACACTACAGATTTAAGGGTTTTATTAAGTTATAGTGTCAAATGAACAATAACTTTGATGCTGCAAATATAAAGTGTATTATTTCAATTACCAAACAAAGAGTGTGTTTATTTTACACTAAGTGTATAATTTAACGAGTAAAAAATGCTAATATATTAGTGTACAAGTAGTTGTGCAGAATACAAAAAGAAACATATTCTATTCAAAAGCTATGTATTCATATTATTGGTGAGCGTGCAACTTGAAGTAGAGCCTTCACTTATGTTTTAGAAAGCGAAGTGTGTAAACAAAAAATATATAATTTTGGATACGAAGTATACAAAAGTGTCATATTTACAATATCTTTGTCCAAAATTAAAGTTATGTGATAATTTTATTTCAATATGCTTACAATTTCTCGTTTCGAACTACAACGACCAACTCAAAATAATATTTAATTAATACACACAAAAAAATTAGCATGGAATCAGAAGTAGAATCCAACCCAAATAGAATTAGTCAAGAGGCATTTGCAAAAGAGTTCCTACCTAGTATTTCTGTCGATTGTGCCATTTTTGGATATGGCGAAAATGAGTTGAAAGTATTGGTTCGTCGTGAGTTTATTCCTTTTGAAGGCGAAATACATATTGAATGGAAACTTCCCGGCAACCATGTGAAGCGGAATGAAGATATTGATGCCACAGCGGCTCGTATTTTAAAAGAGCAAACCGGACTCGAAAACATATATGTAAAACAGTTTTCGGTATTTAGCGACCCCAATCGTCTGAAGATAAACATGGTGGATTATGAGTGGTTGAAACCACGAATAGCCGAAGACAGGGTTATAACTGTCGGTTTTTACTCCTTATTGAACGTTAATGATGTAGATAACTCCAAGTTGATTGAAGATGCCAACTGGGAAAATGCTTATGATGTGAAGGAGCTGATGTTCGACCATAATCAGATTTTCGACGAAGCATTTAAGAAGTTGCGGTACGACTTATTGCACGAACCTTTAGTGTTTGAGCTATTGCCCGAAAAGTTCACACTCACAGAAATGCAAAAACTTTACGAAACGATTTTTAATACCACCTACGACAAACGCAACTACCGACGTAAAGTCAATAAAATGGCATACCTCATCCCCTTGGATGAGTTCCAGACCGGAGTTTCGCACAAACCGGCCCGCCTCTATAGTTTTAACCGTGACATCTACGAAGAAACCCGCGCCGAACGCTTCGATTTCAGAATGTAAGACTGCTGGTTGGGGAAAACCGATTTAATAACTTGAGTTCGGGATAAGACACATGAAACTATTAAGAGAGATACTCCGTTAGGAGTTATATATCAATAGAATAATTCAAAGGTTAAGATATTTTCTCCGTAGGAGATATACAACAACGGGTTTGTTAATGTCCTACGGACAACTATTTTTTGATCTATTGGTCTTTCTATGGATATTGATTGCCGTTCGACTGAGCTCACGCCGAAGCCTACGGCAAATTTAATTAGCTTATATATTGTATTATAACCTAAGTCCTTATCCCGAACTCATGTTAATATAATCGAACAATTATAAAAAAAGAACAGAACCTGTCTTCAATCGAAGGCAGGTTCTGTTCTTTTTTATTGGATGATACTTTATTCCTACTTGCTCTAAATCGCCCATTTATCCTTGCCAATAATCGTATTGCGTATTTTCATCGAAAAGATGTAGGTGATAGGAATGAGTGACAATGCGTTGGCCCAAACAAGCGGTCCGTCGTGTAATAATACACCATACAGCATCCACATAGTGAGGCAGAATACTACAAGGAAATACATTACAATAGAGATGCTATGAGTGTCTTTTGATCGAAATACTTTTATAGCTTGAGGAATTTGATTTATTACCGATAATAAAGAAGCCAGATAACCTACGGATTCAACTGTAGTCATATGTGTGTTTTTTTTTTAGATGAATAATTAGTGTGTAAAAATACGAAAGATATTTGATAAAACAACTTAGTGTCACTCTGCCAATAACAATGAACGAAAAAAAGTATCCCCCGATCAGCAATCAGCTAACCGGGGGACGATGTCTCAATTGTGAATTATTAATTATTAGCTGTTTATCATGTCATAAGACCCCCCACCCCCAAATGGGGAATTAAGAGCGCGTTCTGGAAATGACTAGGTATAAACTTAGATTAAATATCAGATACTATGTCTTAAAGCCTCCGTCAGCTGACGGATAGGGGGTCATAATAAAACTCTCAACTCTCTCAACTATTTATCGTGTCAGTAATCTTTTCGGTTCTAATCATAAAATACCGTGCAAAATTATCATCCTTCATATGCTCAATCAATTCTTTTTGCCAGCCCTTAGCATCTTCCGATAGCGCCATCAATTTCTTATTGTTTTCCAAATGGTCAGGATCTTTTTTCTGAAACTTCGCCATATCGTGAAATGCTTCCAGCCACTTTTCATACTTTTTCAAAAAAGCCGCTTGCTCCTTCGTGAGTACAATATCTTCAGTTTTATCTTCAATAATTTCTGTTAGTTTTACAGCACCGCTTGCTGTAAGTACCGTTGCGCTAGCTATCAGCCCTAATTGCTTCAAAAAGTCGCGACGCTTTGATTCATATCCATCCATGCTTTCTATGTTTTTTTTAGTCAGACTTTTCTACAGTAGCTGTATTGTCCTGATAATTATTAAATGATTGATATTATTTATTGATCCGTTTTTTTTTCTTGAATGCAATAATCCGAGCAGCAGGTCTTGTAACCCGTATCCAAACTAGTAACTAATAATGCGAATCAGGAGTTGAAAATAATTCTACTTTGCTTACAGTTAGCTATTTCCCGTAGGCTTCGGCGTGAGCTCAGTCGAACGGGGATAAACAAAGATAAAACATTAATGTCCTACGGACAATAAAACATTGATACATGTTTATTCTATTGATATTGAAGTCCTACGGACTATTTTTCAACTCCTGATTCGCATTATTTACCTCAGTGT
>Ga0209124_10000442_pt1 | contig 22699 bp, 23 predicted proteins | sample BarGraIncu01122A_FD_184502 | JGI IMG/M metagenome (GOLD analysis project Ga0209124, IMG submission 184502) | Arctic peat soil microbial communities from Barrow, Alaska - Barrow Graham LP Incubations 011-22A (SPAdes) (version 2) | ecosystem: Environmental > Terrestrial > Soil > Wetlands > Peat...
TCTGATAATAAGTCCCAAAACATAACATCACATATTATACATAATTTTTATGTATTATAAATATTTCGATTAGAAAAGGTAAATATTTATGAGTTGAAAACATCATCTATAGATGGCGTCTGAGATTTAAATGTCCCAAAACATTTTATCACACTCAGACGCTTATTTAATAAGTTGAAAAAGGATGGATTTGGAGACAAAACAGCTTATTTAAAGTCACCAACAATAATTGTAACGGTCACGATCTTGCGCTTGTACTTCCATTTAATGAGGATATGGATGCTTTCAAAAAACAGAAGAAAGTGGCTCTTGTATCGCGTGAAATAACAAGGGAAAAATATGATCTGCGTCGAACAATGGGCGTATCAGATAGCGAACTGCTTGTGTATATGGGGATTGGCATGTCGGTTGATCCTTCGTTTTTGTGCAATATGAATAAATTAGATATTCCGAATTTGAAAATGCTGGTTCAACCTGATGTTTATCTCCCTTTTAAGAATGTAGTCCGGATTCCTGAGAATGAAACTGAAACACAGAATTATATTAATATGTGTGATTTAGTAGTTTCAAAGACCGGGTATAGTACAGCCTCTGAAGCTATCAGGGCAAAGACACCAATTTTTTTTATCAAAAGAGACGGATTCAAGGAAGATGATTTGATCGGGGATGCGATTGAGAGAATGGGCGTGGGCAGGTTTATTTCTAAGAGATGTTTCCTGGAAGGTGAGTGGTGGCATGAGATAGGCGATCTGAAAAAATATAACATGAATTTTGATAATATGGATGATAGATTTAAAAGTGATGGTATGATAGAAATAATGAATTGTATAAAAAAGACGGTTTTATGAATTTTCAAAACTATGGTTTCAAAAAGTATGCCCTGGGAAATACGAAAATGTTATAAAGAATGGTATTTATTATACTCTTCAAATTGAAAAATCATAAATACGAAACTAAATTATGAATCTATTAAAAAATAAGAAAATCCTTGTTACAGGAGGGACAGGCTCGCTTGGAAAAGAACTGGTGTTGCATCTTTTAAAAAACCATGAACCGGGCACTGTTAGAATTTATGATGTAGACGAAACCGAACAGTTCAATTTTCAGCAGGAGTTGAGATATTATTTCAAAGATAATTTAAAAAAGTATGAAGATATTGTCAGATTTCTGCTTGGAGATGTTCGGGACTGGTGTGAGTTTATAATTCATATGCAAAAAGAACCAAAAGATATCGCTGACGCATATAAGAGCAACTCCGGTGTTTTTGATATTTTTAATGATATAAAGCGTCTATTGCATGTAAATAAAGGTGATTCTTCATGATTCCATTTAATATTCCCCTGATTGCTGGAAATGAAAGCGATTATTTATTAAAAGTCATTCAAAATGGGAAGTTCTGCGGAGACGGATTTTTTACAAAAAAATGTGATGAATGGCTTAAAAACAATGCGAAAGCAAAAAAGGTATTGCTAACAACCTCTTGTACACATGCTCTTGAGATATCAGCTTTTTTGTGTGAAATAAATAAAGACGATGAAGTGATCATGCCTTCATTTACTTTTGTATCCACTGCAAATGCCTTCTTACTCAGGGGAGCAAAAATAGTATTTGTAGATATTCGACCCGATACGATGAACATTGATGAAACAAAGATAGAGGCAGCAATTACTGATAAAACAAAAGCGATTGTTCCTGTCCATTATGCAGGGGTTGGATGTGAGATGGATACTATAATGGAAATAGCTGATAAAAATAATCTTTTTGTAGTAGAAGATGCCGCACAAGGTCTCATCGCAGATTATAAAGGAAGAGCATTGGGAAGTATTGGGCACACAGGTTGTTATAGTTTTCATGAAACAAAAAACTACCATTGTGGGGAAGGCGGAGCTATTCTTGTGAATGATGAAAAGTTCCTTGAGCGCACTGAGATCATTAGAGAAAAGGGTACTGACCGAAATAAATTTTTAAGGGGAGAAGTGGATAAATATACCTGGGTTGATGTCGGTTCAAGCTATCTTCCCAGTGAGCTTAATGCAGCATTCCTTTATGCTCAACTTGAAAGAGCATATGAAGTAACCATTAAAAGATTATATCTATGGCAGAGATATTTCAAGAATTTGAAGGAATTAGAGGGCAAAGGTTCTTTAGAATTAACAAAAATTCCTTTGGAATGCAAGCATAATGCACATCTGTTTTATATAAAATTAAAAGATATAGATGAAAGACAAAGAATGATGGATTATTTAAAGGGAAACGGAATTCAAACGGTGTTCCATTACATCCCGTTACATAAATCCAGAATGGGCAAACTGTTTTGTGAATTCAGAGGAGAGGATGTATATACAACAAAAGACAGTGAAAGGCTACTTCGACTTCCATTGTATTTTTCATTATCTCTTCAAGATGTAGATTTCGTCTGTGATAAGATCAGAGGATTTTTTGATGCTTAAGATAGCTACCCCGGTTTCTGATTTATTTCGGGAAAAAAAATATGCAAAGGTTTTAATAGAGAACTCAGATTGCCTGGAAATAAGAGACAGAAGTAGGGGGTCAGACTATCCCAACGAAGAAATCTTTCATTGTGAGCTTCAGCCCATCCATAAGTTGACAGGGGAAAGTTTTGAATATCTACAAAAGATCAAAAATATGCATCTGGATTTGAAGCTTGTTACTTTCCATTGCGCCTCGTCGTGTGATAAACCGTACATTGAAAATAACATGTTCCAGTTAAATGGTGCTAATTATGAAAAGCAGGAACTATTAGAAAATGCCATGTGCAATTTTTCAAAAATAAAAAAAATTTTTGGGAAAGAAGTGAAAATTGGGATAGAAAATAATAACTATTACCCAACCGAAGCATACAAGTATATCGCAGAGCCATCATTTATATCAGACATTATCTATATAAATGAACTATATTTTCTATTTGATATAGCACATGCCAGGATAGCGGCATTCAATAAGAGCATGGATTATGGGGAATATAAGAGAGGACTCCCATTAGACAGAATTATACAGCTACATATCAGTACGTATAATATACGTAACGGATTAGCTTACGATATCCATGATTATCCTAATAAAGAAATATTTAATGAGGTAAAAGAGATTATAAACAAATACGACGTAAAATACCTGACAGTAGAGTACTATAAAGACGTTAATAATTTATTGGTATCACTGCATAGGTTGAAGGAGATCATTGATGAATTTCATGGAGCAGCTATTTAATCTGAAAAATAAAGTTGTTGCAGTGACTGGAGCCAATGGACAGCTGGGGAATACGATTTGCAGGGCATTTAGAGAAACAGGCTCAAAAGTAATTGGAATCGATTTAAATATCGACAACAATAGAGTTGATGGAGTTGAATACTTCAAGGCAAATATTACAAAAAAAGATGAACTATCTGATGTTTTTATTAAAATTATAAAAAAATATAAAGCTTTTGATATCTTGATAAATAATGCAGGTGTCAGCACATTTGAGCCTTTTGAAGTAAGACCTGAAGAAAAAATTGACTGGGTTATGGATGTGAACATTAAAGGTTCATTTTTTTGTATCCAGAGTTATGTCAATCTTTTTGATGAATTCAAGCTAAATAGTGGCTCTATTATTAATATCGCATCTATATATGGAATGATAAGTCCTGATTTTAGAATATATACAGATTGCGACAGGAAGAATTCAGAGATTTATGGGGCCACAAAGGCAGGAGTACTCCAGTTGACAAAATATTTTGCAGTTCATCTTGCAGACAGAAATATCAGAGTAAATGCTATTTCACCGGGGGGTATTTTTAATCCAGGGAATCCCCAGGGCGAGGATTTTGTAAAGAATTATTCGTTCAGGTGTCCAATGAAAAGAATGGCAAAAGAAGAAGAAATCATTGGTGCACTGATATATCTGGCAAGCGATGCCGCAAGCTATACAACCGGGTCTAATATGATCATAGACGGAGGCATGAGCTGCTGGTAAGGAGATAAATTATGAGTACAGGATTGAAAAACTTAAGTGATTATGGTTTTGATTCAAGTAATCGTGTTTATGTAATAGCTGAGATCGGGATTAACCATGGAGGAGATATCAATATCGCAAAAAACCTAATAGACTCAGCGGCAAGAGCCGGTGTAGATGCAGTGAAATTTCAGACCTACATCACTGAAAAGAGAGCACCAAAAAATTCACCTATTTTCAATATTCTTAAAAAGTGTGAACTACCCTTTGATGCATTCAAAGAATTGAAAGAACATGCTAATCAATATGATATCGACTTTTTCTCTACTCCATTTGATGAAGATAGCATTGATTATCTTGAAAGCATAGGCTGTGATCTCTATAAAATAGCATCGTTCGATGTAGTTAATCATAAGCTTTTATCCAGAATAGCATCCACAAAAAAACCAGTAATAATGTCCGTTGGGATGTCGGATCTTAGAGAAATAGAACAAGCGTATAAAATATTAAGGTCAAGCACGGATAAAATTGCGATATTGCACTGTATCTCAGCATATCCCACGGATGAAAAAGATGCGAACCTTGCAGCGATATATACATTGAAAGAAAAATTTGATTGCATCATAGGGCAATCCGATCATACAAATGATATAGTTGTTCCTTTATATGCCGTTGCAGCAGGTGCGCAGATCATTGAAAAGCATTATATGATAAATATTAATATGAACTGCATCGATGCAGCAGTATCTATTACAGAAAAACAGATGGGAAAAATGATACAGGAAATCAGAAGGCTTGAGCATATCCTTGGTGATGGAGATTTTGGCGTGAGGAACGCAGAAAAAAGTTGTGAAATTTTCAGGAGATACAGTAAATAAAAATGAAAAAACTTTTTATATTCCAGAATAATGCCCTGAATGAATATTACAATGAATTAGAATGTCTCTTTAATATTTGCAGGAAAAGTAATCTCAATCTAACGCAGGGAGTTCAGTTAAATGATGTTTCTGCAGACTATCTGGTCGATAACTCGATCCAAGTGGTTATTTCCAATGGATTGCCAAAGGAATGGTATCTTATCACAAAAGGTTTAAAAATTGTCACAATAACGCTTGACAATCTGGAAAAATACAAAGATTATTCTGATATCGTTATCGATTTTAAAAGCAAGGATAATAACATATACTTTACAGGAAGAGACTATTCGATATGTAATAATAAAGATATGGAAGCGGATTTTCTTGAAATAATCAATTTGATAGTGAAAATGGATTGGGACTCTGATTTCTGGGGCCACAATGTTGCATTTTTGAGTTCAAGACATCTTACTGAAAATATAATCTTTAATATTAATAAATTCATTAAAAAAGAAAATATCAAACTTATCGAATACTTATGTAACTGCCATGATAACAGAAGTGTGATAATAGCTGAGCAAAATGGTTTCCATTTTACGGATATAAGGCTATCATTTGAGAAAGTACTGAAGGAAAAAAAGGAGATCAAGCTTGATAATAGGATCATATTCAATAGGGCAAATGAAAAAGATATACCTATATTAAAGGAGATCAGTTTTGATTTGTACAAAGATAGCAGATACTTTTTTGATATGAATTTTGACCTAAAAAGGGCGAGGGAGTTCTATCAAGGCTGGGTTGAAAAAGCAGTTAAGGGCACATTTGATGATGAATGCTATTGTCTTTATGAACATGATAAACCAATCGGTTTTTGCACAATAAAGTACGGTATTTTAGATTCGGTAAGTATAGGTTTGTTTGGATTATCAAAAGAATATCAAAGAAAAGGTCTTTCTCAGAAACTATTAGATCTTGTTTTCAATGAGTTGATCAATAAAAAGATCTCTAAGGTCACTGTTATAACGCAGGGCAGAAACTATTTAGCTCAGAGACTTTATCAGAAAGCAGGATTCTTGACCAGATCGACGGAACTCTGGTACCACAAATGGATATGATATCAATGAACAGAGGAATAGATTTATGGAAGAGAGCAATTAAAGCAATCCCGGGAGGAAATGGATTGTTGTCGAAGAGACCGGAACGATATGCTCCTGACATCTGGCCAATATATTTTTCTCATACAAAAGGTGTTGAGATATGGGATATGGAAGGGAATAAATATATCGATATGGCGCAGATGGGCATTGGAACCGCAATTTTGGGCTATAACGACAATGAAGTTAACAATGCTGTGAAAGATATCATTGATAAGGGGGTCAATGCAACCTTGAACGCTCCTGAAGAACTATATTTAGCAGAAAAATTGCTTGAATTGAATCCCTTCGCAGGCGGGGTGAAGTTCGCCAGAACTGGAGGAGAGGCAATGGCTATCGCTGTGAGAATAGCGAGAGCCTATAGTGGTAGGGATAAGATTGCATTTAGTGGATATCATGGATGGAGCGACTGGTATCTTGCAGCAAATATTACCGATGAAGATAATTTGAGCGATCATCTTTTGCCTGGTCTAAAGCCAAAAGGCGTCCCTAAAGGATTAAAAAACACTGCCTTTCCTTTCAAATACAACAGCATCGAAGAACTTCATGAAATCGTGAATAGAGAGGATATCGGAGTAATTGTTATAGAAGGGGCAAGGTATGATTTCCCGACAAAAGAATTCCTGGAAAGTATTCAAAAAATAGGAAGAGAACAAAACATTGTAATTGTTCTTGATGAGATTACGTCTGGCTGGAGAATGACGGACGGTGGAGTCTACAAATTGTACGACTTTGAGCCCGACATTGTGGTTTACGGTAAAGCGATGGGCAATGGTTTTGCCATCTCAGCCATAGTCGGGAAAAAGGAGATCATGAACGAAGCCCAGGAAACTTTTATCAGCAGCACTTTCTGGACCGAGAGGGTTGGGTTTGCAGCTGCTCTAAAGACGATCGAAAAACTGATCGACAACAGGGTATGGGAACATTTGATCCGGCTTGGAAACCAGATCGGAGAAGGCTGGCAGGAACTGGCAAGGAAACATGGGCTGAAGCTCCATATAACCGATTTCAAACCCCTGATAACATTTAAATTTGATTACGATGATAAAAATTCTGCACTATATACTCTATTTATTCAGGAAATGTTGAAACGGGGTTATCTGGCTTCGAACAGCATCTATATTTCTTATGCGCATAGCGAAGAGATCGTTAAGAAATATTTAAAAGAAGTGGATGACGTTTTTGAAATGATCGCAGATGCTCTCAAGAACAATACTATTGAAGAAAAACTTGAAACTTCAATAAGGGATGAAGGTTTTAAAAGATTGACTTGAAAAAATGACACTGATAATAGCTATAATCCAGGCGAGAATGGGGTCGACCCGACTACCGGGAAAAGTCCTAAAAGAAGTGGCAGGGGAGCCCATGTTAAAATACCAGATAGATAGAGTTAGACGATCAACATTACTGGATAAGATCATTGTCGCCACAAGTACACTGAAACAGGATGATGTTATAGAGGAGTTCTGCATACAAAATGGCATAGAATGCTTCAGAGGTTCGCAAAATGATGTGCTTGACCGATATTATCAGTGTGCCAAATTACATGATCCAGAGATGATCGTTCGACTTACAGCAGACTGTCCTTTATCCGATCCGATGGTGATAGATGCTGTAATAAAGCTTTTTATTGATACAAATGCCGATTATGCTGCAAATACTGTTCCTCCTGAAAGGAGTAAATATCCTGACGGATCTGATGTGGAAGTGTTCGGCATGAAGGCTCTTGAAAGAGCACATAGAGATGCTTTAAACATGAAAGATCGAGAACATGTAACGTTTTTTTTCTGGAAATACGATAATGGTTTTAAGATTGTCCAGCTTGATAACGATAAGGATTACTCGCAATATCGCTTTACGGTGGATTATGCGGAGGATCTTGAGGTAGTTGAATATATTATTAAAGAATTAAAAAAGAGAAATAGTTTTGGATATTTGAAAGAGATAATTGATATAATTGATTCAAATCCAGAGGTAAAGGCAAAAAATTCTAAATACTATTTCGGAATTGGATGGAAAAAGTAGGAAACACAAGCTGAGGTTCAACATGGAATTAGAAAGATGCATAAAATGTACATTGCCTATTACTTGGGAAACCCTTTATTTTGATAATGAGGGTGTCTGCAATATATGTGGGAATTGGAATACTAAACTTAAGGAGATAAATTGGAATGAAAGAGAAAAGCTCTTAATAAAAATGCTTGAAGAGGTAAAACAAAAAAAAGGCACCTATGACTGCATAGTCCCGTTCAGCGGAGGAAAGGACTCCACGTATACATTATGGGCGATTGTGAGAAAATACGGCCTGAAACCTCTTGTTGTGTCATTTGACCACTGGTTTTACAGACCAAGAATGCTGGAGAACAGGGCAAGAACTTTCAGGAAACTGGGGGTGGATGTTATAACATTCACGCCTAATTGGCATGTTGTGAAAAAATTAATGCTTGAAGCACTTATTAGAAAAGGCGATTTCTGCTGGCATTGCCATGCGGGTGTTTTTTCTTACCCGATGAAAATGGCAGTTAAATTGAAGATACCATTACTAATATGGGGTGAAGGGGGCGGCGAATATGAAGGATATTTTAAATTGGCTGACCTTGAAGAAACAGATGAGTGGAAGTACAATCGAAGAATTATATTGGGTATGCGTGCAGAGGACATGGCCGGATTCATAGGGGTAGATCTAAGAGACCTGGATCCGTACATCTATCCACCCAGGGAAGAACTGGAAGCTGCGGGAGTCAAGAGCATTCCACTGGGCAATTTTATATCATGGGATGTGAGGAAGCATGTTGAAATTATTAAAAGAGAACTCGGATGGCAGGAGGATGAGCTTGAAAGCGGATTTCCGGGCCCTACTTACGAGAAGATAGAATGTATGTTTGAGGGGCTCAGGGATTATGTTAAATATTTAAAGAGAGGATTTGCAAGGATCACCCACCTTACAACACTTGATATTAGACATGGGAGGATGACCCGTGAGGATGCAATGGAGTTCATAAAGAAGTATGAAGGAACGAAACCCAGGAGCCTTGAGGTATTCCTGGAATATGTTGGAATAACGGAAGAAGAGTTCAATGAGATCGTCGCAAAACATCTAATCCCTCCCGCCCCACGCATCGATCCTATGACACTTCCAGAGAAGGAAAAGCTATGGGACCAAGACCTGTGGTTCAGAGAGAAAAATTAAGATAAAGGATAGCATATGAAGATAGGTATAGTGAATTATAGTTTGGGGAACGTGGGCTCTGTGTACAGCGCTTTCAAATTCTATAAATATGATGTAAGCCTGATCAATGAACCCGGGGATCTGGATGACATGGATATCATCGTACTGGCCGGCGTTGGAAATTTCAAGACGGCTGTATCAAAATTGAAGGAATATAAGTTCTGGGACAAGCTCAATCACGAGGTCCTGGTGAAAAAGAAACCCATTCTGGGAATATGCCTTGGCATGCAGCTTTTCGCTGACGTAAGTTATGAAGACGGAGAGACCGAAGGCTTTGGATGGATAAAAGGCGAGGTTGTTAAGATAGAAGGCAATTCCTTGAAGATCCCTCATATAGGGTGGGATGAAGTAAAACCTTTAAATGGCGAAATGTTCAGAGGATTGCTAAACTGCTTCTTTTATTTTATGCACAGTTTTCATTTCATTCCCCAGGATAGAAAGGTGATCATGGCCACAACGAGATATGGAGATATCGATATAGTCTCAGCGGTATGGAAAGATAATATTGTGGGCGTTCAGTTTCATCCAGAAAAGAGCCAGGGGGATGGTCTGCGTTTATTAAGGAATTTTCTGGGGATGATGGCTTGACACCCAGGAGAATCATTCCTCTTTTCTTATTGAAAGGAAAACGATTAATAAAAGGAACTAAATTCAATGATTTTATTGATGTGGGAGATCCGGTATCACAGGCAATGATCTATGATGCCCAGGGTGCAGATGAAATAATGATCGTTGATATAGATGCTTCAAGAGATGGGCGATTGATTAACCCCCAGATAATCACAGAGATGATAACAAAATGCAGGTTACCCATAGGAGCGGGCGGAGGTATCAAAACGATCGATGATGCGAGAAAATGCTTTGCAGCAGGCGCGGATAAGATTGTTGTGAATACATATGCATCTCTAAATCCTTCATTGATCAGGGAGCTGGCTGAAGAATTTGGTTCTCAATCCGTGGTTGTATCCATAGACGTGAGAAAGAATAACGCTGGCAAATACGATGCATATTTATTCTCTGGTAAACAAAAAGTAGAAGGAATGTTTGAGCTTGAAGAATTCATTAAAATGGTTATTCAACAAGGTGCAGGTGAGATAATTCTAACTTCCATAGATAAAGAAGGGACTCTATCCGGATTTGACTATGAGCTTTATCAAAATATTAAGGATTCTGTCACAGTGCCTCTTATAGCTTCTGGAGGAGCTGGTTGCTATGATGATATGGTCAGGTTGTTTAAAGAAACGGACATAGATGCGTGCTCTATTGGGAAAATGTTGTTTTTAAGGGATTATGACATGGTCAGGATCAAATCTTATTTAAAAGGAAGAAAAGTCTTGATTAGAGAGGCATGATAGGAGAATGCAGATGGTGGGAAAAAGGATTTTTTTAAAACTGCTGGCGCCAATAGACATTACAAAGTCTTATGTTGATTGGATGCAGGACGAAGAAGCTATACAGTTCTTGGAAAGTAGATTTAAAAAATATACTTTAGATGATATTAAAAAGTACATTGAACAAACAAATGATGGTATCAATAACTTCATGTTTGGAATATATCTGAAAGAAAAAGATGAACATATTGGTAATATAAAGATCGGAGGAATAGATCATATACATAGGTTTGCAAATGTAGGTGTACTTATAGGAAATAAGGAAATGTGGGGGAAAGGTTATGGAACTGAAGCAATAAAAATGGCTACACAATACGCATTTAATGAACTTGACCTACATAAATTAATCGCAGGCATTTATGCCAACAATATAGGTTCCTACAATGCATTTATGAAAGCCGGATACAGGGAAGTCGGTAGATTAAGAAATCATAGGCTCTATAAAGAAAAATTTGTAGATGAAATCCTTGTTGAAAATGAGAAGAATTAGAGGGCTGGAATTATGCAAAAATCATCCGTTTTTAATGAGACTTTAACAAGGAGCAGATTAATTGAACTCTAATCATGAAGGAAAGAAAAAAAGAGCATTCAAAGCAGTAATTTTATTGGAAAACGAAGTCCAGGTGAGAGATTGGATATCGCGGCGAGAATTATATAATGAGGGAACAATAGTTGCTCTTTCTCCACTTGCAATGTTTGAACTCGATATACAGGGAATCAAATACAAGATCCCTGAGGACTATTATACTCCCAATGAATTGTATTCCCTCGGAATGGCAAATTTCCAAAATGTCGAGGAATTATGCAGAGTCATTGATGATGCTATTGCCAAATGGTGTCCTGCCGCGAACGAGAGAAAGGTCAAACCTGCATTATTCAACATTTTTAATTTAAAAATGATCTATGATGCAATGACTATCCGAATATTCCAGCTCTCAACCATTTTCAATGCTGAAAAGCCAGATGCTGTTTATATCTATAATTCCCCAAAATTCTCTTTGGGTTATCAAGAAAATCTCACTTTCTTTTTTAATAATAGAGAATCATTATACTCACAGCTTCTGGAACTGGAAGGGTGGAATAAGAAAATAAACTATCTTGATATCGATTTGAACAATGAAAAAGTTACAGGACATGTGAGTTCCAGTCTTGTGGAAAAATATAAAAAATATTTTATTTGGAATCCATATCTATCCGATCTAGCTATGGTCGCAAAAAAGAACGGTTTCATGGGGATATACTTTTGGATACGATACAACCTATTTTCCTGGAAAAGGGCACCTTTAGCCCTATTGGGGCCAGGTTATGATTGGGATGATAGCATTGAGGAAATTGTATCCGAACATATCGGTCCTGTATATCGAGTTCGCCATGATCCGGAAATGTTGCTGGATAATAATGTATATTTGAGTATAGATCATGCATGGGATGAATTATATGGTAGTCAGAAGGTTCGGGACTTTTTCTCATATCTTGGAATGAATTTTCTCCCCATCCTGAAAGAAAGACTTGAATTCATAGTTAAAAAGTCATCAGTGGCATGTTTGAATACTGAGAAAGAGATGGAAAATCTAATCAATAGAAGAAAGATCAAAGCTGTAATTTCATCTGTGATCTCGACCAGCCTTGATCACTCTGCTGCTAGAGCTGCACATAACAAGGGTATACCCGTAATAATATGGCAACATGGAGCATATGGAGCTTTCCATAATCAAATTGTTAATTATGATGATCTTATCAGTTCAGATTATCATTTTGTCTTTGGAGATGGTGTTAAAGAACAGTATGAACAAGCAGCAAGATCATATGGCACTAATCTTATTTCTATAGGCTCTGCTTCCTTAGACCGGCTTCAAATAAAATTCTCGAAAGAAAAGCTATTAAAGACCAATAAGATATTGTATATCACATCGAGTGAATATCATAATAATCGATATATTTCTCATTATCCCCCTTTCTCAGATAATCATTTCTGGAGAACTCAGAAAGCCATTATAGATATTCTCGGAAAACATGCCGAATATTCCGTAATAATGAAATTGCATCCCTGCCAACTTAATACGAAAATTAATTTTCTAAGTTATGTGAATCAGAGGAGCTTTGGCAATTTCAGTTTTGTTAAAAATGAAAAATCAACTGGAGAATTCCTTTCATGGGCAGATATCGTTGTTATTGATTTTCCATCCACCGTGCTGCTGCAGTCTCTCACGACAAACAAACCGCTGTTCGTGTATATGGGGCACGCACCCTTTGATGTGAAACCAGGCAGTTTACTCAACACTCGTGCGGTGTGTCATGAAAATCTTGAGGATTTTATCTTATGCCTGGATGATTTTTTAACCAATAGGATGTATCTAAAAGACCTATATAATAAAGATTATTTGAAGATGTTTGGAACATCTAGCGAAAATGGGCCTGCATCAAAACGAGCGGCTATGGCTCTAAGACAGATCATCGATACGCACGGTCATTGAAACATGTCACGAATCTTTCTCCACCATCTCATGAACTTCAGCCCCATGCATGGTAGAGTAATAAATAAAAACATGTATAAAGTATATAAGAACACTTTTATTAAAAAGCTCCAAAGAGGAATATATTTGGCAGATATTTGACAAACAGACTGTTGACCACACAGAGGAGAAAAGCTGAATGCCTTACTATACGATGTTTAACAATACCGTGATAAGGCGGAAAGGAAGTATCCAAAGACAAAAAACAATCTATTTCAATTTACTCTTTAATAAGCCATGAGGATTATTATAAGAAGAATTTGAATGATCACATCATGATAAAAAATACCTTCTCCCGGATTATGAGCATTGACACCATCCAGAGACAGAGCCTGGTCTCACTTATTTGGATACTTGTTATCACAGCTGCTGGTTTTCTCAGCACTATTTATTTTGCAAAAGTAGTGGGGGCTGATGCACTCGGTGCGTATTTCCTTTTCATTGCATATTGTTCCATTTTCAACACGGTAAGCGATGGTGGTCTTGGTGGTGCAGCAATCAAGCGAATCAGCGAGGGAGTGGAGCAGAACGAATATTTCAGCGCATTCTTTGCGGCGCGCTCCATACTTGCTCTTAGTGCGGTGATTTTTCTCCTTATTTTCCGGGGTTTATTCAACGATCTGAACGCTTCCGGTTTGTTTATATGGCTGCCTATGATAATAATTGCAAATCTATTCGCGGGAGGCGCCGTAACAGGCGTTGCAGGGGCAGGTAAGATGGGGATAAGAGCCACATGCAATACCATAATTATAATATCATCCATCTTATTCCAGGTAGCAGCTATTTATCTTGGATATGGTGCTGTTGGTCTTGCGGCCGGGACGATAGCCGGGCTTGTTGTCGGGGGACTTATCGAATACCGATTCATGGGCCTGAGGCTTGTGCGCTTTCGATGGAATCACATAAAAAGCCTCTCAACATTTGCCTTTTGGCTGTTCCTGACATCAGGGGGAGTGATGGTTTTCACCCAGGCAGATACGGTCATGATCGGCTATTTCATGCATAACTCGGATGTGGGTATATACAGGATCGTGCTGCAGTTTACGATGGCTGCCACGTTCACCACCAATATCCTTCGCAATACACTTTGGCCCAATGTCAGCCGGTGGGGAAAGAGTGGCGAGATCGGGCTGGTGGAGGAGTCTATGTCACGAGCCATCAGTTACTCACTGATACTTGCAGTTCCTGTATTAATTGGTGGGGTTCTGCTGGGGGACAAACTGCTCTTCTTCTTCTACGGGGCTGAATTTTCCAAAGGCTATCTTACACTGACGGTATTGCTGGCTGTGCAGGTAGTAAATGTATTCCAATTCTTCTTCACGATGTATCTGGATGCTCTGGATCGTCCAAAAGAATCATTTAAGGTAACTGCCGTGGGTCTTGTTGCAAATATTATGCTTAACTTAGTATTGATTCCTGTGATTGGAATTATTGGTGCAGCGATTGCAACACTTGTTACAATGTCTATGAATGCTTTACTTGCTAAGAACTCACTTTCTAATATGATGACAATACGGCTTGAGCATGAGAGTATATTGAATATTATAAAAGCAGCAGTTGTTATGGGAATATTTGTGGGCGGACTTCGTTTGGCCGTGCCATTTTCAAATATCTGGATTACGCTGCTAGATGTTGTTATTGGTGGGGTGGTATATAGTATTCTGGTATTGAAATTTGATACGAAGATATGTAGTGAAATGCGGGTGATTATTGAAAAGATGGGAATGGGGGGAATGTGGCCCGGATGGTTGTGAATAGTTATTTGTATTAGATTTAAGATAAATAGAGTAATTTGGTACAAAATGAAGAGATTGAACGTGAAAATATATAGCATGATAAAAATAAGGAAATGAAAAACAATTTAATTGATATAAAAATCCCCCAATGTTCAATCATCATCCGCTGCTATAACGAAGAACAGCACATCGGACGGATGTTAAGCGGCATTATGCAGCAGACAATAAAAAATGTTGAAATCATAATTGTGGATTCAGGTTCAACTGATGCAACCCTTTCTATTGCATCACGTTATCCGACAAGAGTCGTATATATCGATCCCAAAGAGTTCTCATTTGGCCGCGCACTAAATTTGGGCTGCAAGGTTGCAGCCGGTAAGTACATAGTCAATGCCAGTGCTCATGTTTATCCATTATATAATGATTGGCTTGAACGACTGCTGGCGCCATTTGCTGATCCCGCGATAGCATTGGTTTATGGTAAACAGCGAGGCAATGAGATTACAAAATTCTCTGAACATCAGATTTTTTCAAAATTGTTCCCTGATCATTCCGATTTAAAGAGCGGCCATCCATTTTGCAACAATGCCAATGCAGCTATAAGGCGTGAGCTATGGGAACAAATGCCTTATAACGAAGATTTAACGGGACTGGAAGATCTGGATTGGGCAAAGCAGGTTATCGACAAAGGATATTATATTGCCTATGCGGCTGATGCAGAGATCATTCATGTCCATAATGAGACATTTCTGAAGATTTTCACTCGCTACCGTAGAGAAGCAATAGCTTTGAAGCACATTAATCCCCATGAACATTTTAATTTATTAGACTTCATTCATCTATTTGTAGGTAATGTTTCTAACGACTACTACCATGCCTGGAACTTAAAAGTTTTCTGGAATCAAATAATAAACATCCCTCTTTTCCGGCTCATGCAGTTCTCAGGTACATATATTGGTTTTTCGCAAAAAAGTGAAGTTACCCGCAGCCTTAAGCAAACTTTTTATTATCCGAATGGGCGGAAACATACGGCTAATCCATTACAAAATCATGACACTAAGCAAACAATAGATTATTCTAAACTTTTAAAGGAGGATAATAATGAATAAAATCATTGATATTTCAGTTCCTTTACACTGCAATATGCCAATATGGCCCAACAGTGTTGGATTACGGCTAACTCAAAACATGAGTATTGAACAGAATGACCCATGTAATAATTCATGTCTCACATGCGATGTGCATATAGGTACACATATAGACGCACCGCTTCACTTCATAAAGGATGGAAATAGTGTTGAAAAAATTTCATTGGATACTTTAATAGGTCAAGCATTTGTTGTATCTATTCCGCAGGTTGATATTATCACCGCTGAAATTCTGTCTGCTTTGACGTTGCCATCAGGAACGGAACGTCTCCTGTTACGCACAGAAAACTCTGCTTTATGGGAAAAAGGAATTACAAATTTTTCACCCGGGTATGTAGCATTAAATATTGATGCTGCGAAATGGATAGTGGAGCATGGCATTCGCCTTATCGGCATAGACTATTTATCAATACAAAGTTATAATGGAAATCCTAAAACCCATAAGATTCTATTGGGTGCAGGAGTAATAATTGTTGAAGGTTTGAATCTTACCAATGTTGAACCTGGCAAGTATGAATTGATCTGCCTGCCATTGAAGCTGGTTGGAAGCGATGGCGCACCAGCAAGAGCTGTGCTAAGAAGATTATCTGGAGGAGAATCAATTTATGAAAAATAGGATTGTTGCCCTAGTCCCGATGCGTCATGATAGCAAACGCGTCCCTGGTAAGAACTATAGACTATTTGATGGACTCCCACTGTATCATCATATCATTAATAGCCTATTGGCATGTCCTTTGATCGCAAAAGTAGTCATTGATACTGATAGTCCTATAATCACGAAGGATGCAATGGAGAATTTCCCGCAAGTACAGATTTTGGAGCGACCAGAGCATATTCGCGCAGATACAATTCCAATGAATGAAGTGTTACTTCATGATGTTAGTCAGATCAAAGCGGATTTCTATTTTCAGACTCATAGCACCAATCCATTACTAAAAACCGAGACGATTACAAAAGCAATAGAGAGTTTTCTTGGCAAATATCCAGAGTATGATTCTCTATTTTCAGTTACTCGTCTAAATACCCGTTTATGGGATCAGTTGGTGCGTCCGGTCAATCACAATCCTGCTATTCTCTTGAGAACACAAGACTTGCCACCTATTTTTGAGGAAAATTCAAATATTTACATCTTTAGCCGTAATACTCTGCAAACTCGCCGCAACCGTCTTGGAGAACGCCCATTGATGTTTGAGATAGGTGCTTTAGAATCTACTGATATTGATGAGGAACTCGATTTCAGGATAGCTGAATTATTATATACTGAAAGTCGAAGAAAGTGATAATTATGAAAAAGAAAGTTCTAATAACCTGTAAACAACTCCAACAGACTATAGATTCCTATCGTTCTCTTTTTTCTGAGCAGGGTATTGAGATTGAATTACCTCATATTGTGCAGAAGTTAGATGAATCCGAGCTATTTACAATAATAAATCGATTTGACGGCGTGATTGCTGGGGATGATGAGTTTACAGCCAAAGTCATGGAAAAGGGAAAGCGCCTGAAAGTAATAGCCAAATGGGGAGTTGGTGTGGACGCAATAGACATGGAAGCTGCTCATCGTTTGGGGATATGTGTCTCAAATACTCCAAATGTTTTTGGTGATGAAGTAGCTGATGTAGTTATGGGCTACATGATTTTATTGGCAAGACAATTGCACAAACTCGATCGATCAATTCGCAAAGGTAATTGGAACAAAATTCAAGGCATTTCCTTGAGTGGTAAGACCTTAGGAGTGATTGGCGTGGGAAGCATTGGGCGTGCTCTTGTGGAAAGAGCATTAGCTGCAAAAATGAATGTTGTGGGATATGACGAAGCTTCAATCCAGCCTTCTTTTGTCAAGGAAACAGGATTACACATTGCAACCTTTGAAGAATTATTGAAAGTTTCTGATTTCATATCACTTAATTGTAATTTGACCTCCATGAATCGCCATATGCTCGGACATCGTGAATTTGCAATCATGAGGAAAGGAGTTTTTATCATAAACACAGCTCGTGGCCCTCTTATTGATGAAAATGCTTTAGTCAATGCTCTTCGAGAATGTAAAGTAGCAGGAGCTGCACTTGATGTTTTTGAAGAAGAACCTCTTTCCCCAGACAATCCTCTGCGTGAATTCGATAGCTGCATCTTCGGTGCGCATAATAGCTCAAACACGTATGAAGCGGTGATGCGCACGAATGAACTTGCAATTCGCAATCTTCTAGATGGATTAAAGGTTTAACATGAAAAAGATTGTTTTAATTACTGGAGTTGGTGGCGGTATCGGAAATGCAACTGCAAAGATATTTGCAGAAGCTAAATGGCACGTCATAGGTGTAGATCACCATCAGATTACGAGCGAAAATAGTGTACATCATTTTATTCAAGCCGATGTTGCGGATGTTGCAGCATCGCAAAGAATTTTTACGGAAGTCGCTGATGTTGAAGGCAGGATTGACGCTTTAATTAACAATGCAGCAATTCAGATATGTAAACCCATACTTGAAACCACTCCGGAAGAATGGGATTCTATAATGGCAACTAATGTGCGTTCTGTTTTTCTTGCAGTTAGAAATGTCCATCCGTTGATGCGAGAGTATGGTGGAGCAATTGTAAATGTATGTTCTGTACACGCCCTTGCCACCTCTATGAACATAGCTGCTTATGCTGCTAGTAAAGGCGCATTATTAGCTTTTACCCGTGCCATGGCAATCGAACTGGCGCCGGATAAAATTCGTGTAAATGCTGTTTTACCTGGCGCGGTAGATACACCTATGCTCCGAGCGGGTCTAAATCGGGGACATGTTAAAATGGGAAATATTGAGGATTTTGTGTGCGAATTAGGAAAAAAACATGTTCTAGGTCGTATAGGCCTTCCCGAAGAAATAGGTCAAACCATTCTATTTCTTGCTGATGATAAGAGGTCATCTTTTATCACTGGTCATGCGCTTATTGTGGATGGAGGAGCAACAGCAAAGCTGAGTACAGAATGAATATATATATCATCACATTTGATGCATTAAAGAGAAAACAATGAATGATTTAATTGAATTACTTGACATTGGTTTATTAGAAGATAAAGAATTATTAAAGGACATAGATCATTGGCTGGAAGTATTTAATTGGCCCAATGGTTGGCATTATGATTTAGATATTATTTGGATTGCCAAACAATTAGAAAATAATAATATTTTACCGGGGGCAACAATTTTAGATGCTGGGGCTGGTTATGGAATGACGCAATTTCTTTTGGCAGCTCGTGGATATAATGTAATCAGTTTAGATTTTACAAATAGAGATTTTCCCAAAAAAGCCAAAGGAATTTTTGATATAGATATTATTGAAAATGATCTGGGATCATACAAAAGCGAATATATGGAATATATGACCTATGGCAAATCTACTGATGTGTTTATTGATACAATAAAATCTACTTCAAAATTATTACTTCATCCAATAAAAGTAATACATAGGTTAAATAAGAAACTTAAATCGTACATAGAATATCATAATGAAAAGACGAGAAACCACAATAAATTTGGGAAAATAAAATTTTTAAGAGGGACATTTAATAATATACCACTAAATGATAATGCAGTCGATGCACTTATCTCAATTTCAGCTTTTGAACATAATAAATGTAATGATATGCCTGGTAGTATAAATGAATTTAATCGAGTCATAAAAAATGAAGGTATTATGTTTATAACTACAAGCGCGGCACGAGATAAAGATTGGTATCAAGAAGCTTCCAAAGGATGGAATTTTACAAAAGAGACCTTATCAAGTTGGTTCAATATTTCAAATGAAAATATCGATTTTAATTATGACGTTAAATATCATGGGATAAGTAACTCTAAGAAATTATTTGATAGATTAGATGATCATTATAAAAATAAAAACAGTTCAACTGTTCCAAAAGGAGATTTGAAAAAGATTGAATATATTCCTGTGGGTATAATTAAAAGAAAATATTATGAAATTAATAAATAGTGAGAATATACAATATAACAAACCAATTTTAAACGAATATCTTGGTGTATATAATGATAAATTAGCGAATATATTAGTTAATAATTTTTCCATAAAACATCTTTCATCTGCTACTATAAATCGTTTGGAAGGGCAAACAAAATTTTATGAATTTTTAGAGAAATATGTACAAATCAGTGAGTTCTTAGAATCTGATAAAGAAATTTATGTCCAAATCAGTAAAGAAGATCAAATATTATATGATATTCTTAAAAAAAAATATGGTCAAAGAGTTACGGGAAAAAGAGATAACTATTTTCTTAAACTAAAAATTATATTTTTTCCAAAAATAATTATATTTTTTCTTATTAATTTAATCTCCAGTATTATTTGTAGATTGAAATTTACCACTGAAAAAGAATATGACTATGTTGTAAGATCATATTTTGATCATAGAAGTATTGATGAGAACGGATTTTTAGGAGATCAATATTTTGGAGACTTTATTGATGATTTAAAATTAAATGGTAAATTATTAGTTATTTGTAAGATGATAAGAAGAACTGATTTAGTTAAGTTTTTAAAAACAAAATCCTGTGGTTTTGACGCCGTAGCAATGGAGTATTTTTTAAGTTTTTCTACAATTTTAAAGGCTTTCAAATACTTTTTATATAGTCATATCATATTAAAAGAAAAATTTATATATAAAAACTACGATTGTACAGAACTATTGCAATTATTTCTAAATGAAGATTATTTTACACATCGAGGCTTAGTTGTATTTATTGAAAAAGAGATAGCTATCAAATTAATCAATCTAAATCCTAAAAATATTTTATTCCCTTATGAAAACCAAACATGGGAAAAAATGTATCCTTTTATGAAAAATCTTTTAAAATCTGATACAAAAATTATAGGGTATCAACATACCGGGGTCTCTTATAAATTATTAAATTATTTTCCCAGCAAAATAGAAAAACATTTGCCTATTTTTCCAGATAAAATTATTACTGTAGGAAATATTAGCCGAAATTTATTATTGGAACAAGCTAATTATCCATCTGAAATTGTTGTTGGTGGTGCATTAAGATTTAAGAAATATTTTCTAAATAATAGTAATATTGAAATATCTTACCCGGATAAAAAAATAAATAAGAAAATTGTTTATGCTTTTTCTTATGATATAAATAAATATAATAGAATTTTAAATTTATTAATAGATGTTTTTGGAAACACCGAAATTATTGTCCTATTAAAATTTCATCCACTTTATAATGAAAATGAAATGTTAAAATCTTTTAACAAGCAACTACCTACAAATTTTACAGCAGCTGGTCCTTTTAATTGGAATGAAATTTTTCCAATAGTTGATTTGGTTTTATATGATGATAACTCAATAGCCTTGGAAGGAATGATACACGGTGTTAAAACATTCTCAGTAGCTGAAACTGAAAAAATTTATGATATAACTCGTAAATTTCATTTTAATGAGTGGAAAGAAAATTTAAATAAAAACGATTTAATTATTATCAAAAACCAATTAATTGATGAAACTTTTGATAAAGAGTTTGAGGTAAAAAATATACAAATATATATTAATAATTACTTTACAAAATATAAATCTGAGAATTTTACTAAATTTTTATAGGTTTATATTATTATAAAAGAAATAAAGAAATGACTACTTTACATGTTACTTCGACCCCACATTACAAATGCAATGCCTCGATGAACATGTAATTCCAGGAGAATTCAATATGGTAAAATATAAATTATATACTAAAGCACATAACGAAAAAATATTGAAAACTGTTGATAATGATGGAGGGCAATTCACAGCAGAAGAACATGCATATGTTATCGAAAAAGAGTTCAAAAAATATTATAAAAATAAGGATGCTTTGCTAGGATGGTATTTACCTGAAGCCGCATCTAGTTTTGTTCCTCTCCGTTGGTTAATACAACATATCAAAGAAAATGGTTTTAAGAATATTATATCAATGGGCGCAGGAAATTGTGTGCATGAATATATATTAAAATGCGCACTTCCCGAAGAATGTAATGTTACCGCAACGGATTTTGATTCATTTTATATTGAGAAATCCAAATCATTTTTTCTGTCAATTAATTCTATAACATTCGATTTCTTCAAAGATGACATTAGTATGTTAAATTCTAATTTTGATTTGGCTGTGTTCTTTGGTTCAGCTTATGTGATGAATGATGAACAATTTATACATTTATTTAAACAGCTTAAAGAAAACAACGTCAAACAAATCATTGATTTTCATGCGGGATATATTCCCTATGAACATGTACCGAAGTATTTTGTGGGCAATGTATTAAGAAAATTAAATTTATTAACAAATTATAGGGGAAAGTTTCACGGGTATGTTAGAACAAAAGACGAGTTAAGATATTTATATAAAGAGACTGGTGCGAAAAGTGTTGTAGAAAAATCTATTTACCCATATAAATACGTTGCCATCTGTAATTTTAAATAGGTGCTTTAGAAGAAATCCAATTAGCATTTTGACTTAAGAAACTATCCCTTTTTTCTCTATTACCTGATGTCACAACCGGGCAGGCCATCGGTGCTCCGACAGGTTTAAATAGTTTAATATGTCCCCTCATGTGACAAAAATTTTAAAAGTGTTTAAGGGGATTCCGATTGAAGATTCTCTTGAGAACTATCTAAATAAAATAAATGTCTCGATTTGTCAACTATTATTATTTTTAGACATTTCGGACATAGCAAAGCATGT
>Ga0209124_10000448_pt1 | contig 22578 bp, 20 predicted proteins | sample BarGraIncu01122A_FD_184502 | JGI IMG/M metagenome (GOLD analysis project Ga0209124, IMG submission 184502) | Arctic peat soil microbial communities from Barrow, Alaska - Barrow Graham LP Incubations 011-22A (SPAdes) (version 2) | ecosystem: Environmental > Terrestrial > Soil > Wetlands > Peat...
GCATTTGCTAAATATTGTATCAATATTAGATATAATATAAAAGGGAAAAACATTATTATAAGCAAATGGCTTTTTATATAAATATTCTTAGTGATTATGTAAAAAGTGTTCATTAAAGAATACAAGATAATTTTCATTATGTTGTATGCTTTCTAGCGTTTGAAGTTAAATAATTATTTATATGAAATTTACTATTGTGTTTTATATTGAAAAAATATAATTATTATAATATCATGGTAAATAAAGTGAAGAAATTTTATAAAATAAATGGAAAGTAGGACTATTATGAAATATGAATGGAGAAAACAAGAAAAAAATTTATACTTACCTAAATAAATAACTGTCTTAGGGCTGTTTTTTGTACATTAAAGGATTACCATACCTTATTAACCTTGTTGCAATTAAATTAAAGAAAATATATAACGGTATATAAATCAATGCTGAACTATTAAGAAAATAAAATATTATAAAAAACAAATTAGAAATTAATATTATTAATTCTAAAAATATATTAAGCTTCAATATTTGAGAAATTAAACCAAGAATAAAAAAAAATATTGGATATCCTAAAAAAAGGAGTGATAAAATTAATTCTTTTGACGTTTCATTATCTAAGTTGAATAAAATAGTCATTGGTAAAATTATGGAAGCAACTGAAATAAAAAGAAATATACTATATCTATATCTAGTTTTTTTTATTTTACTAATTTGGTATTTCACTAAATCATTCCTTTATTAATTATTTTTACACACCAATTAGGTGACTGTTATTAAAAATATTATTTAGTATACTAAGGGAAATATTGACTTATAATTATTAGTGGCTTAATTCGCTTTTCTTTAATAGGATGCTATGCCTCGAGACATTTTTATTTATAAATAGGGATACAACAACATAGCCATCAAGCTAAGAAAACTCTATAAAAATGGAGGGGCTTTATTATAATTGAACTAATAAATGATTAAGAAATAAAATGCAATAATAAACTCTTTCTAATATTGGGTGTTTTTGCCCAACCCCTCCAAAAGGGGGAATAAGGACTATTTCAAAAAGTATACTTTGTGAAATAGTCCTTATTCGTTGTTTTTATGTGTCATAAGTACATCTTATTTATTTCTGACACATGTCAAATGTATAGTACATGTTTTGAAATATAAATATAGGCAATTAGTTGGGAATGGCTATATTTCAGAGATTATCGAATTAATGATTTGCCTATTCCCCTTTTTCGGGGGGATGGGCAAAAATACCCATTCTCTATTTTAACTTTTCATCAAAAATTTTCTTTACAAGAGGGACTACATATTTACTCTCTCCTCTTGTTTTCACATTCTCAATTATCATTGCAATGTCAAGCCTTGGGTTGTCTACATTCATTGCTACGAACCAACCGTTTTCTTTCCCATTTTTATCATTCTGATCTTTTTTTAATTCTGCTGTTCCTGTTTTTCCCAAAAGTTTTATATTACTAGGGGGGGTAGTGTACCCTGTACCTGAAGGATTTTCTATTACCTGCACAAGATCATCACTAAGCGTTTTTACATATTGTGGTGCTATGGCCTTCTTCCATACTTTTGGAGTTACATTTCCCTTTAGCTCAAGTACTGGCACCATTATGTTACCATTATTTGCCAAAGAGCTATATATCATTGCTACGTTAAGTGGACTTAGCATTACTTGTCCTTGTCCATAACCGGTATTTGCAAGCAATTGTTGAGTGTTTATTCCATCATTTGATAATTGAGATTTTGACATAGGGTAATCTATGGGTAGTGCTTCTCCTATACCGAAGCTCTTTGCTTCATTTGTAAAATTATCTTTACCAATACTTAATGCTTTCATTCCAAAATATATATTATCTGAATACATATACGCATCTTGAAGATTCACTGGTTTACCTGGATCATCAACTCTTGTTATTTTGTCTGCTCCCCAACTTGAGTTAGGTTGCCATTGTTTTCCGATAATATTAATAGCCTCATTGGGTTTTATAATTCCAGTTTTAAGTCCTATTGCTCCTGTTACAAGTTTGAAAGTAGAACCTGGAGAATAGACTGCTTTAAATCTGTTGATATAGGGACTATTAGCATCACTATTCCATGCTTTTCTTACTTTATCTGGCACATAAGTAGCATATAGGTTGGGGTTTATAGATGGTGAGCTTACTAGAGCTAGTATTTCCCCAGTCTTTGGATTAATTGCAGATGATGCACCTGCATTCCCTTTCATTTCATTATAAATTTTTGTTTGTGTATCAAAATCTATAGAAAGCTTAATATTTTCTCCATTATTGGCCGCTTTTTTAGCTATTACTTTTTTTGAACCATTTTTGATTATGTCTATTTCTGCTCCTTTTTCTCCCTTTAATCTCTTTTCATAAACCTGCTCTAAACCCATTTTCCCAATTTCATCTTGCGCAGTATATCCTTCACCTTTATGGTTAACTAGTTCTTCTTCCGTTATAGGTCCGATATATCCGACCAAGCTTCCGAAAGCTTCCCCTCCAGGGTATAGTCTTCCTTGTGCTTTCTGATATTGTACCCCCGTTAGAGCCGTTAATTTAGTAGCTTTATCTTTGTCAGTGATTGAAAGATTAACAATTGGTACAAACATATTAGAGTTATTTGTACCATTTAGTTTACTTTCTATCTCATTTTGAGATAGATCAAGTATTTTTGATATTTCAGGTAGTGTTTTATTTTTTGATGCATTGAATTTATTAGGTATAATACCAATTGTATTTATATTGCCATTTACGGCAATTCCTTTACCATTTCTATCGCTTATGTCTCCACGCTTAGGGTAAATAGTGGTTACTTTTACTTTATCGGTAGACGTAAGATTAGGAAAAATAAGATTTTCATTCCACTCAATTGTCCATTTATTTCTATGATTTGTTTTTTCTTTAATAAGAATCATGTTATATCCTGATATTTTTACACTCCCTGCCAATGTATCCATGTCAACTGAAAAAGGAACTACAATCTTTCCATTTTTAGATGGCTTAAGGTTATCAGTATTCCCTGATTTTACATTAACATTACTCGATTCTATTCCTTTATATATTTTTTGGTATCTTGTAATAAAATAGGCTTCTGTTATTTTACCTTTTTCAGCAGTAGATAATAAACTATACATTGACTTGAAATCCTGTTTTTCAAAATCTTGCTTATATTTTAAAAAAGTTTCAGCAGGATTGGCTTTGTTTAAAAAAATTACAAAAAAGATAGAGCTTGTCAATATAACTACTGCACAAATGGACAATATTACTTTTTTTAAAGTTAGACCCTTTACATTCATATTGTTTACACATCCAATCTATTTTTTATTTAATTATATTCGAACTTTATATATAGAATAATTATTTAATGTATTGAAAAATAATTGCTTGCAAGTGGTTGTATGTGGAAATGAACTACATTATTATTTTCTACCATTTTTATAATATTTTCATATTACTTACATTTTTTTATTATATCATAAAACATGAAATTTTGTAGAATTATGGATAACTATAATGTTAAGGAAATTATTATAAAGTTCGTGTTCTATCCAAAACACGAACTTTTATAATAAGAATAATATAATTATTTTTTTAAAATAAATTATAATTATCTCTTTTGAAATAAAATGAAAAGGTATAATATAATATTATGATGAATATAAAATTTAAAAAAGAGTTTGAATCAGAATACAAAAATAATATTTTAGTTCATCATATTTATTTTACCAAAACGAACAGGCATAAGAGAGTGTCTTAAGAAGGAGTATACTTTATGAACAATGTATTAGTTCTTAGTTTTTTAGCGTTATTTACAGGAGTTATTTTATCGACAATAGCATTTAGACTAACCATAAGAAAGAAAGGTGGACCATTACTTGTATATAGCACTCTAATTATATCCCCTATTTTGTTAGTAGTTTTACCAGTTGTATTAGTTACTAGAAATGTAGGTACTTATTTAGGAGATGTACTTGTTACAATACCACTATGTATATACTGTTGTATTATAGTAATATTCACAGCATTTGTTTTAATTAAAGAGAACGTTTCAACATCAGGAATACGATTACTACACTATTCTATAGTAGCTAATATATTATATTTTATACCAACATTTATAATCTCAATCTTTACAATATATGCAATGTTACAACCAAGGATAAATGATAAAAGTGATTCTCTCTTAGCATTTATTCTTGTATGGGCTTTAATACTTTCTGTAGGTCTTGCAAAGTATTACGTTATTGCAGTTGTTGCAGTAATATCTTTAGTAACTATAGGTATTATCATATTTATAACATCTATACATGGTACTATTAGAGTACAGTCAACACTTTCAAACGGTAAAAAAAATATTATTGTTACCATACTCTTAAATCTACTCCCAATAGTTAATGTTATTTACATGCTTTACATATGTCACCTTACAAAAAATAACTTAGATACTAACATTTAATTATACCTTTTTAAATATCCATTTAACCCCACGTGATTTTTGCTATATGCTACCAATAACTACATGATTTTCAATATTTATTACAATAATGATATTTAAATGTCGTGAAATATAGACCTTCCACAACATTTAATGAATATGAACATCTAGCCTATAAACTATAGCCACAAAGTGAATGTAACTCAATATATGCTACATTCATATTATCAATACGTTTTGTACTAATATGCGTCAGCTAGGCCATTCTTGTGTTTTAGTACATCTTCTTGCATAATATGTACCACTTTTTTAGGTTCTTCAAATATTGGACTGTGGGCAGATTCCTTAAAAAGATAAAATCCCTTTATAGGTGCACTAAATTTTTTAAGATAAGCTTCCGACATCGAGTAGTTTACTGTATAATCATATATTCCTGAAAAGAAATATACCGGGATATCAAGTTTTGTTATAGTTTTACTTAAATCCGTGCTGTAAAGTTCATTATTTAAAACAGTAGAATTTGGGTGTTTTTGCCTATCCCCCCGAAAAGGTAAGTTAGTGTTTTAATATGAGGCTATAAGGGCATCCTTGGGTACTTAAAAGTAATATGCTACATAATATATTCAAATACTAATATTAAGTAACATTCAAATTGATATTTTATATCAGAATACAAAAAATCGTTGGTAACTAAAGAAAGTGAAAGTTACACAAGCACATTGTGTAACTTTCAGATATTTAAAAAAGGTTAAAAAAACATCTTAAACTGGTATTCCATTTGCTTAACATACCTTTTGGAGGGGATAGGCAAAACTACCCAGTATCCAATATTGGTAATTGACAATAATCAGAATTAAGACAAGATTAATTAAAATAAAATTATGAGTTGCGAATGTTAGATAAGATATTAGTTATAACATTCGTAGTTATTATGACTGATTTATTATCAATGCTTACAACTACATTATACGAGGAGATTTTTATATGCCTAAAATAATATTTATACCTTTACTTGTTCTAATTACACTTATATATATAATAATTTCAAAACATAGTCATACCATTCTAAAAAATAATGTAAAGTCATTTTTAATACAAACAATTTTTAGTATAGTAGCATTTATAACTGGATGGTTAGGTAACAGCTCGATATATGATTATACTAATTCAATTATTATTTATAATGCACCTAAATTCCCTGAATATGGTAATTTGTTTAAATCTAGTCCTTACTATTTTGAATGTTCTATTAGAATTATATTTATGATTTTATATATTATATTTGGCATGTCCTTAACTAAAGAAAAGTCTAAAATTAAAAATTTTTTATCTGTTTTTATATGTTATTTAGTGCTTATCATAATAAATCGAGTAGTATTTCCAGTTTATTTTGAAAATATATACGTTTGGATACCATATATATTTATTAGTTCTTCTACACATGCTGCACTTCAAAGAACAACTCCACTAATATATCATTCTGTTTTTTTCATTGTTTTATTTATACCTACTATATTTATATGGTTAGGGGTTGAAATAAAATATTTATATGATAAGAAATTAATAAAAAGAAAATAGAACATTATAAACAAAAAAGTTTTGCATTTGTTAATGGTGCAAAACTTTTTTATTTATTTAACTGTAACCTTGCCTAATCTTGTTCTTGTAGGGATAATACCCCATTCTTTAGGTACATATTTATACCATGTTGGTTGATTTTGAGGGCTTCCTATTGTAGCTTTGCAAAAAAGTTTGAGCAAAAGGATATTAACAAATGGCTTAAACTCGTTAATATATACGTTAAATGTTGTAACAAAGATTGATTAAAACTATTAATTTAAAACCTAGAGTTCTATATTTTTCATAATATAGTTTGCTCAAAACATATAGTTTTTTACCTATTTAAGCCATTTTTTTTAAAATTTAGACTTAAATTCTGATCAATTTTTTTTATAAATGGTTAATCTCTTTTACAAATGGTTGAAGTTTATTCAAAACGGTTCAACTTTTTTATAAAGCTACATTTGCGTATGCTACCCCCTATAAACCCACTTAATAGGTTGTAAAAGTGTCTCAAGTAGCTTGATATATTTTATGATACACATATAATAGGATGGAGTCATTGCAAAATAAATTGAATTATCAACATTATAATCTATCTGTAAAAGTTGAGTAATTATTTTTGAAAATTTGAAATGTATGTGGTTATTCTGTATAATTCAATATGTATATAATGTAAATTAGCTTCAGCTTAGAAAAAAGATTAATTTGATCTTATTGTTATTTAAAGGGGATACATTATGGGCAAAATAAGTAGTTTATTAAAGTTAACACCGTTTATAAAAAAACATAGGTTGATTTTTATATCAGGAATTATAGGCATGTTATTCGGTTCAATTATTGCTACTCCAATTCCATATATAATAGGAATTATTATGGATAAGGTGCTTATAGCGAAAAAGGGATATAATCAACTCTATAATTATATTGGTATAATAGCTTTATTATATGTTTTGCGTTATTTTATTTCAATCTTTTCAAACTACATGTTTGTAAAGATTAACAATTTAGTGGTTAATGAGCTTAGATGTACTGTAATGGATAAAGTTATGGAACTACCTATGAGTTATCTTGCAAATACTGAGAAAGGATATGTGCAGAGTCGAATAGCGGAATGTAGTACTGTTGGTAGTATATTTTCACCATCTTATGTTGGTATAGTTTTAAGCCTAACCGACGCTGTACTTGCATTGGTAACAATGTTTGCTATAAATTATAAACTATCTATAGTAATCCTCATTTTGACACCATTATTTTTCTTTTCCTCTAAGATGTCCATGGGGAGTTTCATGAAGAATACAAGAGAAATGCTAGAATATAATGCAACTCTAAATGGAGAATGTTTTGAAATAATCAATGGAATTGAGGACATAAAGATACTAAATGGAAAAAGTAATCATCTTAAAAAGTTTAATGATAAACTATCTAAGTTTGTAAAGAGTAGCTTAAAGCAAAGCAAATCTATGATTATATTCATGGGGAATATAACGTTTATTAATAATTTTGGATCTCTTTTGGTATTACTTATTGCAGGAATTTTGATTTTAAAGGGAGAATTTACAGTTGGTCTATACACATCGTTTTCTTTATATATAACTAAGGTTTTTAGTATCATTCAAGGAATAGGTACTATGGGAACTATGATAAAGCCAGTATGTCTCAGTATTGAGAGGGTTTACGAACTTTTAGATATGGATGATGAAAATAGTGGTAAAGACCAAAACTTAAATCAAGAAATTAAGAGTATTAAACTTGAAAATGTAGATTTTAAATATAAAAATAATACAAAAAATGTGCTGAATAATATAAATTTCGAAATAATTAAAGGCGAAAAAGTTCTTATTAAAGGGGAAAATGGTTCGGGTAAATCTACAATTATAAAATTATTGCTGGGCTTGTATAATCCAGTAGAGGGTAGAATATTATGCAACAATATAGATCTATCTATGATTAACACCAAAAGTTTAAGGGAAAGAATAGGAATTGTTTCTCAGAGTATATTTCTATTTAAGGGAACTGTTTTAGATAATATATTGTATGGACAAACTAAGAAGAAACTTAAAGATGTGGAAGAACTTATAAAAAAATTAGGACTTCAGGAATATATTAATAGATTACCTAAAGGGTTGTTTACTGAAATAACTCAAAACAATTCTGGAATTTCAGGTGGACAAGCACAGGTTATAGCTTTCATAAGAGTTATTCTTTCTAATAAAGATGTAATAATTTTAGATGAACCAATTTCAAATGTGGATGCTGAAACAAGAGACTTAATTCTAGTTATTTTAAGGGACAAGGATTTTGAAGGAACATTAATTGTTGTTTCTCACGTCATAGAAGGTATGGATTTTCTTAATAGAGTTATTGAAATATGATAATGTTTTGAAAATCAATAATAAATTTACGAGGGGATAGGGGGTTGTGTAGTAACGGTACAGAAATTCCTGTTACGAAGCCTATTATTTACCAATTAAATCGTTGCAAAAATCGTAGATTTATCTCAATTACTTCTTCAATCAAATTAAAAGAATAAAATGTATGAAAAAGTACTAAAACATATCATCAAAATAGGAAGGGGCCCATTTTTACATGAATGGTTTACATATACCTAGTTGTAAAATAAAGTTTAAAAAAAAGAAGACCTGGCCATATATTATCAGCCTAGTCTTCTTTGAATTACTAAAAATTTTTATTTTTCATAGTGAGTCTTACATTGAGCTATTTCAATTTGTTCATCTTCAATGCGATATACCAAACGTTTTTCACCATCAATTTTTCTACTCCAAAAACCCTGTAAATCATATTTTAATGGTTCGGGTTTTCCAATACCAGTATATCCGTTGCAATCTATATCTTTCAGAAGTTGATTAATTTTCTTTAATGTCTTTTTATACTGTGACTGCCAATCAACATAATCACTCCAAGCTTCATCAGACCATACTTTCTTCATTTTCTACCTCAATAATATCGTGTATTGTACCTTTTTTTTGATTAAGTTGATTGATAGATTTTTTCAAGTGTGCCATATTAGATTCATTATAAAACGGTTCACTTGCAGTAATTTCAAAAGGTATTTTTCGTTCTCTGACAACTGCTTTTGCAAAAATAGTAAATGCGGTTGTCATATTCATACCAAAATCTGAAAAAAGGATTTCTGCTTGTTTCTTTAATTCTTCATCAATGCGAATATTAACTGTTTTTAAAGCCATAATATCACTCCTTTCATTACAATATATACATTGTATAACAAAAAGTTGATTTTGTAAATACGATGTATGCATATTGTATACATATATTATATTAATTATTCATTAAAAGTTAGCAAAAGTTACCATATCATATTTTATAATAGGGGTAGCATACGCAAAAATGATATTTCGTACGTTAATAAAATTAAAATCCCATAAATTCAAATAATTTACTCGTCAATCAATGGCAATAATAGTATAATTTAATTCGAGGAGAAAATGGTTATAGAAGTTGTAAAGGAGTATGAAATAAGTATGAATATGATGTTCGGCCTTAATTATAAAGTATTTGGTAGTTCAAAAACACTTCTTGTAGTTGATTGTACTTTAGGTTCATGCAGTAAATCTAGGTGCACTAGGACTTGTTGTTAATGCAATTATTATCTGGAATACAAGGTATATGGAATTAGCTATTGAAAATTTACGTAAATCATATGAATGAGTTTATATTGATGATATAAAGAGATTATCACCATTAGGATATGAACATATTAACATCATGGGTAAATATTCATTTAAAATATCAGAAGAAATTAGAAAAGGTATGCTAAGAGGGGGAATTATAAATGAGAAAAAGTAAAGGTATGAAAACTGTTAAAAGAGGTATTGTTGGAATGGCACTATTTTTAGGGATTACTGGCTCACACAATGTATACCTTTATTATGGTATACTTACTCTGGATTTGTGAGTGGATGAATACAAAATTTAATTAAGATGGAGAGATGAAAATTGAAAAGAAGAAACCGACTTATACTATTAACTTTAATATTTACTTTAGTCTTTTCTACAACCGTTTTTGCTGCTGTAAAACCACCAGAATTAATTGGTAAAGCTGTGATTTCTGTAGATATGGATACAAACGAAATTATTTACACTAAAAATATTGATAATAAAATGTACCCAGCAAGTATTACCAAACTGATCACAGCATTGTTACTTGCTGAAAATAAAAAATCAACTGATAATTTGACCTATACAAAATCCGCAAAAGAACAACCAGCTTTTTCATATAACCTAAATAAACATCCTGTAGCAGTTGGTGATACCATGTCAGCAGACAACGTAATGGATGGTCTTCTCCTTTTTTCAGGAAATGATATTGCATATATGATTGCTGATAACGTTGGTGGCAATACAGAAAAATTTGCTGAAATGATGAATGATAAAGCTGCATCACTTGGAATGAAAGGATCTCATTTCATAACTCCAAATGGTTTGGATGATGAAAATGATAATCATTATGCAACAGCTTATGACATATCCCTTTTAGGTAAAGCTGCCTACAAAAATGATTGGATAAAGGCCTCTATGGGTAAAAAAACAAGTGTAATAAAATTTGATAATGGCCCTGAATCAACCGTTGAAAATAGGAATAAACTTCTTGGAGTCGATGGTAACGTCGGTGGTAAAACTGGTTATACAGCAAAGGCTGAGAGATGTTTAGTTTCTGTATACGAGCGTAAAGGTCGTAAAATCATAGGCGTAGTTATGAAATCTGAGAATAACCCCCAAGATACAAAAGTCTTTGAAGATATGACAGCACTAATTAACTATAGTTATTCTGCTCAAAAGGAAGTACTAAATAAAAAATATACTGCAATTAAATCATTTACTGTATCTTATAATGTAATTCCATTCATTGGACCAAAAAGAACAATTAATGTTCCTCTTCAAACAAAGGAAGACGTTTCTTATTACAACAATGATGTAAAACCAGTTACTTCACTTAATGTTGCGGGCATACATCCATGGAAGCTTAATAAAGACACTTCCGTTGGAACTTTATCTGTATCACAAAAGGATTCGCATATGAGGTACAAATTATATCCAACAATTTCGAAATTTGCTCTTATTAAAGCTAACGCTATCATATATACTATAGCTGCCATTTTATTAATCGCAGTTATAGTATTAATTTCATCTATTAAAAAGCGTATAACTCATCGTGGTAGACGGAAAGGATTTTAAGTTATAAATTTTAATACATAACATAAGTGAATTCGTAAACTAATCGCTAATATAGTAAAGGTTAAGAAAAAAGTTATTTAAAACGTACGTTACTACGGGTACAGCCGACATACGAGTAAAAACCGGCCACATGCTGGAATTAATTCATGATGTGGCTCATTTTTACATGTATGTCGGCTGTACCCGATATATTTGCTAAATCCCACTTTATTAACTCTTTAGGTGAAAAATATTTATTTTTGCTTTCTCTTTCTGCAAGTCAAATAAGTACATATAGTAGATAAATAAACTAAGCATAACGGTACTATATCAATTATTGATGACATGGATAAGATATATTGTGTAAATGTAACTTCATGCAATCCTTTGTAAGAATCATAAATAAAAAACATATATTTTTCACAAATTATGAAAATTCCCATTGCAAGTAACAATGTATTATATCTAATTTTACTTGACTTGTTTTTATTAAAAATAAATAAAATCAGTGATAATGATATAAATAAAATCACCATCTCATCGGTAATAATAAAGGAAGTGCTAACCCCTTGAATAAAACCATAAATTATAGAACTTGTAAGTATTAATAATATTATTGATAAAACACTATATACTAAAACTCGTAAAACTTTATTAATAATCTCCATAAGTAATTCTCCCTCACTCTTCCGATATGGTATCTAAATATTTTTCAACTACCATATATTCAATACCATTGGTATAATCTTTTTACAATAATATACCATAAATTTATACTGAAATGAAAAACTATTCTTTATTTAGTAAAAGGGGCATACACTTAAATCGAGTAGTCGGCTAATCATTATTTGATTAGCCGACCTCTCACACCAACCTGCATACCGTTCGGTACAAGGCGGCTCTTGGATATTCTCCAATAACTTCTTCGTGTATTTGCATACTCCCAAGCCTTTTGTTTTGATAGACCTCTCTTTTTAAGTTCCCTGAATCTCGTTCTGACCCTTTTCCATTGTTTCTATATACAGAGGCGTATTCTTCTCCTTAACCATTGTTATAGCTCTTTTGCTATAGTTTTCATATTAGCTATTCTGAAATAATTTATCCATCCTTGAAGTTACTTCTTTGATGTTTTTCTTAAGTTTTTCTATGGCTTTCGGGTGTACACGCACTTGAATTCCACCTTTGCCATTGTAAAATGAAAAGCTTAAATACTTCAGTTTCCATGGCCTATTTACCTTACTTTTGTTTAGGTTTATTTTCAGTTTGGGTAGTTTTGTCTATCCCGCCAAAAAGGTATATTAGGGGCAAAATATATTATTAATATAACTTTCATGTCCATGATTTATCAACGCTTTACAAGAGTTTAAATAAAATTTACAAAATGAATGTTACTTGTCAATGCCAATATTTAAGCTATGTAACATTCACGATTAAAAATTATTAAATATTATTTTTAAGTACGTGGGATATACGGCCTCACATTAGCATAGTAGCTTTTACGTTGCATACAAAATTAGAATATCCTATTCCCTTCACGACATTTAATCAACCTCTATAACTAGCCTATGCCCTCATTCATGTTTTTTTAATATACACTAAGTCTCTATTTGACTGCATAAAAGACGTCTAATTGAGAAAATACACCCCTTTTATGCAGTATTTTTTTTGCTTTACAAATTCCGTTTATGTCACAAAAAAGACTTTTCGCACTTTATCTATTGTGTTTTATTATACTTTTTTGTAAAATAATATCAAACAATGAAATAGTCCTTGATAATAAAGGATTATTTCATTGTTTAATAAAAAAACATTAGGTATGAAGGTGGTAGCGCAAAAATGAATATTTTAAAAAGTTTAAAAAACTTAAAAATCAATAAAAAACTTTTGAGAGAACTTGATTACGTTACATTAATACTTCCAATTTGTATTGTAATTTTTGGATGTTTAAATATTTATAGTGCTACTTATAAAACACATGGAAATCACTACATTAAAATGCAAATTATATTTTTAATATTAGGCCTCATAATGGTATATATTCTTTTGATATTTGATTATATGTTAATAGAAAATTATGCTGTTATAATATATTGGGCTGGTGTTATATTTTTAATAATTAATCATTTTTTTTGGGTCTACTATAAATGGTGCTAGATCTTGGATAACTATTGGTAATATACCTGTTCAGCCTTCAGAATTTGCTAAAATTGGTATGATAATAATGCTTGCTAAACAGTTAGATACAATGAATGGCGAAATTAATAATTTTAAGAATTTATTACAGCTGCTAATGTATGTAGCAATTCCAATGCTATTAATTTATGAGCAACCGGATATGGGTATGACTATGGTTAACTTTTTTATAGTACTAGGGATATTTTTTTGTATGAAACTCTATTGGAAAACAATTTTTGGAGGATTATCTTCTATTTTAGTGTTACTTGTAGTTATATGGAATTCATCTATTATACAAGATTATCAGAAGGTAAGACTCACATCTTTTCTACATCCTACTCTAAATTTATCATCAAGTGGACTTCAGCTTCTTCAATCAAAAATAGGTATAGGTTCAGGAGGAATATTAGGGAAAGGTTTCTTAAAAGGTACTCAATTTCAAAACATTCCTGAAAATTATAACGATTTCATTTTTTCTGTTTTAGGTGAAGAATGGGGACTTATTGGCGCAATAATAATATATAGATTAATTAAAATTGCAAAAAATTCTAAAGATATTTTCGGAACTGTAATAAGTGTAGGACTTATATCTAATTTGTTATTTTCTATATTTCAAAACATCGGAATGACCATTGGTATTATGCCTATTACAGGAATAACACTCCCATTTATGAGTGCTGGGGGTAGTTCGATAATAACTAGTTTTATGTTACTTGGACTTGTATTAAATATAGGTATGAGGCGAAAAAAAATAAATTTCTAATAATATCGGTTCACCTCTGATTTTAGTGAGATTGAAGTGAAATAATATTAACTGTGTTACTTCAAACTTCTAAGTTATATTTACCCTTAATATTATATGTCGGAATATAGTGGAAAATAATGTGTCTTAATAAAAGGTATTTACTCACATAATATAGAATATTTAATTAATTATGTAGTTGTTTTTAGGGTAATGAAGAAGTACGTTCTGTAATTAGGCATCTGGAGTTTATGGTGCAACCTATCCAATCTGTGTAAGTGAATTGGGTAGTTTGCACCTTTTATTTTTGAGCTTAAAGAAAATTATGTACTTTTATATCAACAGAACTCAAGAACTCTAGTGTTATATTTATCTTATATAACTTCGGGTTCAATAAATATTTTAAATCACAATAATAATGGGGGATGAAATGAAAAAAGAAAAGAAATTTACTAGGTATACTGTTTTATTTATAATTATGATAATTGCATTTTCAGTGATAATTGGAAAGTTATTTTATTTGCAGGTAATAAACGGAAAAAAATACAAAAATATGGCAAAAGCTAACGTTCAAAGGATTATTACAGTAGTTGCACCAAGGGGGCTTATAAAAGACAAAAACGGAATAAATATTGCAAATGAAACTTTGTCTTATAACCTTACATACACAAATACAAATACAGATAAAGATGATCCTCAAATATTTATAACACTGCAAAAGATTTTTAAACTTTTGGATGAAAATAAAGAAGCTCAGACCGATAGTTTTCCTTTAAAGATTGGACCATACAGATTTGAATTTACTTCAAGTGACCCTAAAGGAATACAAACCCTGCAGTTAAGATTTTTAAAAGATAGAGGGTTTCAAGAGAGTATATTGAAAGCGAAATTTAGAAGTAGAAAGGAAGCAGAATTAACCCCAAGTGAAAAGATTGAGCTTAATAATGAACTTTTGAAATTAACTCCAGAGCAAGTATACAATAAGCTTCTTAAGGATTATGGAGTAATAAAAGGTGTTAAAAGTTTACATATACAGGAAACGCCGGATATAATAAGAAGATATTTAGTTGTAAAAGATGCAATATTCATGAATCGTTTTACTACATACAAACCAATTATTATAGCAACTAATATGAAAAAAGATACCTCGATTATATTTGAGCAAAGTATTTCAGACTTACCTGGAATTAAAGTAGAAAATCAACCTATGAGACAATACCCATATGGACAGCTTGCTTCATCTGTCTTGGGATATATAAATAAAATAAGCTCTGCTGATAAGGTGAAATACGCAGCAAAGGGTTATGACCCAAGTTTAGATTATATAGGAATTTCTGGAATTGAAGCTGCAATGGAGAGTAGTCTCAAAGGAGATAACGGAGGACAAATTGTGCAGGTAAAGAAGCAGGGTAAGCTGACGGACGAAATTACTCGAAGTAACGCAACTCCTGGAAATAATGTTCAGCTTACAATAGATGCAAATTTGCAATATGCAACAGAAAACACTTTAAACACTGTAATGAAGAACCTGCAAAAGCAAGAAATCACGGAAAAAGTAAATTCATCAAATGCTACAAGAGGTGGCGCTGTGGCTATAGATATCCATACCGGTGGAATATTAGCACTAGTTAGTTTGCCCGGTTATAATCCAAATGATTTTTCTACATCACAGGGATTAACAGATGCTCAATCAGAAAAATATTTTAATCCAGACTATGAAAAGATGGCAAAAGCTGATAAAAAGCCACAAAGTTTAATTGATTATATGTTCCCAATAGACAAAAGCATAAAGGGAAATACCACACTTAGAAAGGATAAGTTTGACTACTATCCAAAATACTTATATAATTATGCAACTATGTCACTAATTCCTCCTGGTTCTACTTTTAAGCCAATGACAGCAATTGCAGGTCTTCAAACTGGGGTTATAGATGCTAATTACACCTATGATGATAAAGGCGGGTATAATATGGCTGGTGAAAATGCGACATCAGGAAAAAATTGGAATGAGTTCAAAACAGATGGTGCATTTGGTGTTGTAAACGTAAAACGCGCAATAGAAAAATCTAGTAACCCATTTTTTATGAATGTAGGTAAGAATTTGAGGGGAAAATTTGATGATGATATTTTAGCTAAATACGCATGGATGTTTGGACTAGGAGCTAATCCTAAAGTAGTTAACCCTGGTACAGGAATAGAGATAAACGAAAATTTTGGGCAAGTATATAATATAGTATCCCAAAAAAACATATCTGCTTCTCAATATCTTTTTAATATTGAGGAGAATTTAACTCTTGGAGTTAGTTATAACGGAGCAAAATTTCCCCCATTAGATTTGTACGATAGAGAGGGAGATGATCTTATTGTTTATAATGATAAAAAACTCTCTAAAATTAAAACTGAAATTAAAAATAAAATAAAAGACTCTGTAAAAAACGGAACTTTTTCAAAAACTAACTATGAAGATTTGTTTAAGCAATTAATCGCAACCGATCACATCTACAAAGGGAAAGAGTTTACAGATGCTAACCTTCAATCAGTTATAAATGAAGTTAACTACCAGGCAGTTGTGGAAGGGCATAGCTCTTTAGGTCGACCATCCAATATGTTTCTTGCGTCTATTGGGCAAGGAATGAACACTTTCACCCCTCTTCAGATGGCAAATTATATAGCAACTATTGCAAACGGTGGGACAAGATATAAGCTTAATTTGGTTGATAACGTAAAGGATTTTAATGGGAAATTAAAAACCCAAACAAAACCTGAGGTTTTAAATAAAGTTGATATGAGTGCAGAAACAAGAGAGTTAGTTATGGCTGGTATGCGCAACGTTACAGGTGCAGGAGGAACTGGTAAGTCACTTGCTGATTTCCCTATACCAACAGGTGGTAAAACAGGTACCGCACAATTTAATACTCATATACAGGATAAGATTGGTAGAGGAGATTATGCGTGGTACGTAGGTTACGCACCAGCTACTAATCCTGAAATTGCAATATCTGTTGCTATATTTGACGGAGGGTATGGTGCTGATGCTGCAAATGTAGCTAGAGGCATGTATGAAAGTTATTTTAAAAATGATCCTAGAATGGCAAAGTATAAAAATACGTATGACATAAAATTAAAACTTATGAATTAATCTCCATATAGGAAAGGGCATACAATATAACACTTTAATATATTGTATGGTTTTTATAGTTAGAAGCTGCAAAGAAAATATATGGAACATATGTTTTTTTAGGTAAAGAAGTTAATTATACTTGTAACATAAATTTAACAAACAATTATTTATATACTGTACTGAAAATACAGGTTTGAAAGGTCTTAATTATAGAAGATCCAACCATCATTTATGGGAAATTTGATATAAAATCAATTATTAAAGTAATATTGTAGTAGATTTACAATTTTAAACTAAAATCAAAAATTACGGGGTTAGGGCTTACAATCGCTACACCATATTATTTTATGATAAGTAAAAGGAGCGATTATGAAAAAATTTAAAATTACAAAGGTTATTATTATATTGTCAGTCGTTACCTTTTTATGTTTAATAGGGTATAGTGCTAATCGAGAAAAAGCATCTTTTGTAAAGAGTGATGGTTTTCATAAAATAAGCAATACATTTCAATTTATAACAAATATTTTGAAGGTTAAAAAAGAGAATGAAGAACTAAAAAAAACTAATGACGAGCGCCAAACGAAGGCCCTAGAAGATGATGAGTTAATAAAGCAGAATGAAAGAATGAAAAGCATGCTTAAATTTTCAAAAAAAAGAGTTGAATATAATTATATAGGTGCTAACATAATTGGGAATAAGAATGGGCTTACGATTGATATAGGTGAAGATGAGGGAATAAAAAAAGGAATGATAGCTATGACAGGACAAGGATTAGTAGGTCAAGTTATATCAGTTGGTAACAATTGGTCTATACTAAAATGTTTATATAATGAAACATTTTCAGTCGCGGCTCTTGTTCAAGGGACAAAAGATAATAATGGTATTATTACCGGATATAAAGATAAAAACAATAAATTATTTTTAAAAATGGATAAGCTTTCTTTAGAATCTGGCATCAAAAAAGGAGATGTAATAGTGACATCTGGACTCGGAAGAATCTATCCATCTGGAATTAATATAGGAAAAGTTTTAACAGTTCACGACGATAAAAGTAACCTAGTGAAAAATGTTATTGTAGAACCTTATATTGATTTTTCAAAGCTTGAAGAAGTTTTTATTGTTGAATCAAAAGATCCTAGTGGAATAGAATATTAGAATTTATATAACCAAAGTTCGTTATTGTGGACAAACACGAACTTTTATAAATTAGTAAAAAGGATATATCTCTGCTTTTCTGAGAATAGGTAAAAATATCAAAAATAAAAGCTTATCGAACAAATTGCTATTTGTTCGATAAGCTTTTATAGGTTTCTTCTTGAAAATTATCTAAATCTACTTTTCTAAATTTTAAATAATATGTTATTACCCCTGCTATAACAAATATAAGTAAACATAATAATATAATACTTGCCCCCAGCATTAAATTTAAAATTTTTAATATTTCCATTTCCTGCATATAACATCAGCTCCTAAATAATACTTATTTGAAAGTATATCCAGTAAAATGCTATTTACTCATATTTTTAAATTAAAACCTATAATAATTTTATAAACCAAAATAAAAAATACAAAGGCAAAAGGGCGATCCTTATTACCTTTACATTTAAAAACTAATTCCAAAGATCGGGGTTAATAGTAGATTAACTTAAGTTAATATGTACCTTATTTTTTTACCCATAAAACATAATTTTAATTGTATTTTATGCCTTTATTATTTTTGCAAATAGAGTATGTTATAACTTTAAAATAATGAAAACTATTCAACTCACATAAAATTGTAAACATTCGAATATAATTTTATTTATTTATTTTTATAATTAGGTCTTTTTCTATTTGTAGTACGTCAGGAAAAATCAGTACATTGTGACGGTTTATTTTACCAATCCGCCTCAACTACTAAGAATATTATACCATCAAAGTAAAAGTTTTGAATCTCAAATATTTCTAAGTTTTCATATATTACACCTCAAAAACAAACATTTATGATAGGAACTTTTTTAACGAAGAATTTATCCTAAAAAACATTAAATACGTTATCAAAACCCATATCAAAAACATACTTGCAAATACCCCCTATTATGATAATATAAAATTATCCGAAAGTAATTGGTTTAATATTTTTATTTCTGATGATTTTAGAGGATTAACTCCACTAATATATAGGCAGGCAAAGCAGATGTAATTTAATTACATCTACTTTGCAGTACACGGTAACTACCCTGTCACTACCCCTAAAGGGGGTTTTGTCGGAAATGTTGGCGCTACCCCAAGTGGCTATTTCAGGTGATCATAATGGGAATAACTGTCTTATGGTTGTTTTTTCACGAATGGTTGCTGTACCCTAGTACCCTTTTAATGGTCCAATAAATTAAAATTTAATGTTCTTAAAATTAATGTATTTATATAATACTAATAATTTATATTGATATGTAACATAATGTATACTTTGCCCCTGGTTACAGAGATGCTGGTACTAACTCATCATTGTAAAATACATGGAGATGGGATGTTTGCCTGCGAGTGTTGAAGCTGTTTCAGATTCGTACTTTGAAATGGTAGACGAGCAAAAAGCTTGATGTATTCGGAGATAATACGACTTAAGAAAGAAGGGATATAATTGCTTCAGCCTGAAAAATCTACGGAAAATTTTGATCAGCTATACCGCGATAACTATGTTAAGGTATACAGAATGGCCTTATTCCTCACCAACAGAGAAGGGTCCACAAACATCGCTAGCCGTTCTAGTGATGCAGAAGACATAACTCAGGAAACTTTTTTAAGGGCCTTTCGTTCCTATCACACCTTTCGTGAAGACAGCTCCTTTTTTACCTGGATATATCGAATTGCCGTCAATGTTGCCCATGATTACATGAGGCAAAGAACTAAACTGCCGATATATGAGGTTGCCGATATGTTAGGTTGTTCTGAAGAGGAATTGATCGATCCCAATCCCTCTAACGGCCCGGAAACCAAATTAATGGCAAATGAAGTGATGCGGAGCTGCATGCTTGGTTTCACGGAATGCCTGCCCGTTAAGCAGAGAAAAATATTTTTTTTAGTAATTGGATTAGGTTTGCCCTACAAAGTTGCTGCCGAAATATTGGACTGCTCTGTCGGCTCGCTTAAAACAATGTTGCACCGAGCTAAAGACAGATTACTTGGTTACATGGAAGGCAGGTGTACTTTAATTACAAAATCAAATCCCTGCCGTTGTGAGCAGTGGGTTAAAGTTGGTCTATCCCACGGATGGATAACAAAAGAGAGTGTAACTAACCCTCTGCCAAAAATTACTATTCCGGACAAGGAAAAAATATATATGAAAGACATCCATGATATATACCGAAACGTTTATCTGGCACAAAACGACGAATTATTAGCAGAGCTGATTAAAGAAAGATTTGCCAATAAAAAGTGGTCTTTTAGAGATCTATGATCTAAGCGATTGACGATACCGGCTTTCTAATGCTTGGTTTGTCAATATCCCTGAGTTCCGTCTGCATACCTTTCTTTTCCAAAGCGCTGGCATGGACTCCAACATGAATCTGGGGTATTTGTTGGCTCACATGGGATTATTTATGCTTAATTTTCTGTAACCTTTTGCTTTTAGAACAGTCTAACTAACGAACAACAAAATTAAGGAGGACTGATCTTATGAGCATTACCAATGAAAATGTTTTAGTTGCGCCTTGCGGACTCTCTTGCGAACACTGCCCACTCTATCTCGCTAAAGACCCCGCGATCAAAGAGCTTTATGTATCAAAGGGATTTAGCAGAGATAAATTGCCTTGCCAGGGCTGCCGCCCGGCGGAAGGTAAAAGGGCCCGGGTTGCCTGTGCGGGGGAAACAAGCAATGACCTCTCCACTGATGGCAACACGTGTGCAACCTATGCCTGTTCTGTTGAACATGGCGTGGATTTTTGCTACGAATGTTCGGAATTTCCCTGTGTCAAATTGCAGCCATGCGCAGATATGGCCGATGTCCTGCCACAGAATTTAAAAGTGTTTCTCCTATGTTGCCTTAAACGTCAGGGCTGTGCCGAATGGTTGAAAAACTATTACGACATCATGGGGCTACATCGTTTTGGCAAGATGGTAATTGGTGAAGGACCTCAAATGACTGAGGATGGAAAGAGAGCAATACAGGATCTCAAGAACCAATTACAGCAAAACGCTGAGCCGGGGAGATCTCATGAATATGGCGAAAGTTCATAGATGGGTAGTTTTGCCTATCCCGCCAAAAAGGTATATTAGGGTTAAAATATATTATTAATATGGATTTCAGGTGTTTTGAAAGTTACACAATGCATTTGTGTAACTTTCACTTTCCTTATTTAGCAACGATTTTGAATATCTTATATGAAAAGCATAAATTGAATGTTACTTAATACTAATAATAGATATTGTTATGTAACATAATTTCTACTTTTCTCCTAACTCATAACCTTCAATATGCTAATATACCTTTTTGGCGGGTAAGGTGAAAACACCCAATATAATTTTCTTTATGTTGTATGCTTTTTAAAGATTTGTATTACTTTACATATCACTATTACAAATATAACTTTTCATTCAAGATAATATGTATTCTTTTTTGTAAAAGACTTGACATGCACCTTACGGACACCATTATAGTTAACTTAAAGGTTAGCTAATTTTTAAGTTTATTGGAGGTGCTATTAATGAATATCAAAGTTATATCTGAAAAGACCGGATTGACCAAAAGAGCTATAAAATATTATGAAAGTGAGGGATTAATCAATCCTTTAAAAAATAATGATAATAACTATAGAGAATATACAGATAATGATATTGTAAAACTTAATTTAATTGGTGCATTAAGAATTATAGATATACCAATAAGTGAAATAAAGAGCTTAGTAGTGGGAGACAAAGGGCTACAGGACATTATGAATGCTACTTTAATAAAAGTAACTGAAACTATAAATAATTTAGAAAAGACTAAACTTATTATTAGTAATCTTATTAATAAAGAAACAAAAGATTACTATAGTGTTGGTGAACAAGTGGTGAGATTAAAAGATACATTAGAACTTTCTGTAATTGAAAAAAAAGAGTTTGTGTCAGATACTTTTATTAGAATTTTTCCAGGCAATTTTGGAAAAGTATTTGTAAATTGCTATAAGCCATTTTTAAATATTACTATAGATAACAGTCAAAAAAAAGAAGCGTGGTTAAAGCTTGTAGATCTTTTGGATGATTTGGATGATTTGGATGAATTAGATGATGATAATGAATTTGCTAAAGGTAAAAGTAATATAGATAATAGTAAGCTTCAATCTTTTACTGAAAAATCCCAAAATGATATGCTAAATCTATTAAGTGG
>Ga0209124_10000453_pt1 | contig 22321 bp, 24 predicted proteins | sample BarGraIncu01122A_FD_184502 | JGI IMG/M metagenome (GOLD analysis project Ga0209124, IMG submission 184502) | Arctic peat soil microbial communities from Barrow, Alaska - Barrow Graham LP Incubations 011-22A (SPAdes) (version 2) | ecosystem: Environmental > Terrestrial > Soil > Wetlands > Peat...
TAGAGTTCTATATTTTTCATAATATAGTTTGTTCAAAACATATAGTTTTTTACCTATCTAAGCCATTTTTTTGAAATTTAGACTTAAATTCTGATCAATTTTTTTTATAAATGGTTAAACTTTTTTATAAATGGTTGAAATTTATTCAAAACGGTTCAACTTTTTTATAAAGCTACATTAGCGTTGTAAATTTACGCTTTGCGAGCACTGACCCTATAAGATAACTTTATTGTAACAATGTGTCAAATGAGGTATAATTCACTTGTTAATCAAAACAAAAGATTGATTCAAGGAGGAAAGTGAATGTCTACACAAGTAATAATTGTTTTAATTCTTACAGTTATCATTTCTATAATCGCAACGCTTGCTTATTCTGTAAGAATTGTTGGTATAAAAACAGGAAGAATAGCAGTATCTTCTGCGGTGTTCAGTATTTTTGCATTAATATCTAGAACTGCAAACAGTATTCAAGCGCCATTGTTGTCTAAAAAAATTGAAAATACTATACAAATTGGAAATGCTGAAAATTTGTTATATATATTTAGGTGGATACTCCTTTCTACAACAGTAGCAACAATTATTGGTTCATTATTAATGCCAACATTTATAAAAATTTTAGGGAAAGCTGTAGAATCATTTAGTATTAACCGTTCTATTCCTAAATTATTGTTACATGGTTTCTCAAAATCAGGAATAGAGCAGTTTAAAAGTAGTGTCACAAAACCTAGGAAAGAGAATTTGTCACAATTAAAAAATTTCAAAATGATACCTAAAAAAATCATTTTACTTAATACATTAGCTTTCTCCGCGTTGACTGTTGGTTCTTTGGCATCATTGTATGCAGGATGTTTAAATCCAGTACTCAGAGCCACATGTAGCAACTTATCATCTGTGATAACAGGAATGGCAACATTACTTATGGTTATATTCGTAGACCCTTATGTATCAATGCTAACTGATGATGTAATAAAAGGAGAATGTACTGAATTTCAGTTTAATAGATGTATAATTTTTATTGTTGGAGGATTAATAGTAGGTACTATTTTAGCTCAGTTTTTATTATTTCCAGCAGCGGAGGTCATATCTTTTATAGCTAAAATAATTTAGATATAATTTTTAAAAATAACTGTTATACATAATGCTAAATTTCTAATAACATAAAGCCTTTAGCTCGCTTGTGACCATAAACTTTATCTTAATGATATGTTAAGGATTGATATTAAAAAATGTCATGAATGGAATAGGTTTGCTTTCAGATGTTGAGCCGACAAAAGCTATCATCCTAAGTATATACTTAAACGATGATAGCTACGAAAATTGCTCGATGTCTGAAACGAACTTTTGAACGATGCCGCGTTAGCACTGCTATGGCGATTCAATCTTTCGCATCTTTCTGAAATTAGTTTTAAATTTATTATAGATACTTTAATTTCCATTAATGTATCTATAACCCTCATAAATCATGATTATTTTCTAAAAATAGACGTATTTTCCCCCTCCCCTAAATAAAGACTTTATGCTATTTTATTTGTTTCCCTTGGCGGAGAATAGTTTTGGCGATCCAACTTATCTTTTGCAATCATTTTACCTTTTCCACAGCAAGAACAGATATTTATATCTATTCCTGTCAGCTTAAGAAGAAGCTCCGCTGCACTTAACTTAACATCTGAATTTTCACTTTTACTTTGTACTGCATCTGTAAGTTCTTTGCATTTTTGAAGTTTAGTTGACCTGTTTCTATTGCTTAATAATCCATAGTGTCTAATTTTAACAAACTTTCTTGGCAAAACATGCATGAAAAATCTTCTTATAAATTCGTCCACAGTAAGAGTCATAAATTTTTCTTTATTATGATCTTTGTAATCTCTCCACTTAAATGTTACATATCCATTTTCTAAATTCACAATCCTATGATTAGATATAGCTACTCGATGAGAGTATCTACCAAGGTACTCAAGTACGTGCCCTGCACTCCCGAAAGGGGGTTTACAGTACACAATCCATTCTTTTTTATATAACTTACCTATAAAGCTTTGAAATATATGTTTTTCTGTTAATTCTTCAATTCCAGTAGAATATTTGAGAGCATTACTATAATAAGCTTTTTTAAGATAAAATAAGAATTTACCTCTAAATTTTCTTGATAAAACTTTCACTGGAATAAAAAAATCATTTCTTGAATTTATCCATCTTGTGCCATCAGAAGTTAATCCACCACTTGGTACTACACAATGTATATGAGGATGATTCATAAGGTTTTGACCAAAAGTGTGAAGAATACTCATAAAACCAATTTCGGCTCCTAAATATTTTTTATCTTTTGAAAGTTCAAGTAATGTTTCTGAAACGGCATTAAAGAGGATAGAATACATCTCCTTTTGGTTTGTAATAGTTATATAGTTAAGTTCTTGAGGTATAGTGAAAACTACATGAAAATACCCTACGGGTAATAAATCCTCTTTTCTTTTTTCGAGCCATCTTTCCTTAGCTAAAGTTTGGCATTTAGGACAATGCCTGTTTCGGCAGGAATTATAAGAAACCCTAACGTGCCCACATTCATCACATTCGTCTACATGACCACCGAGCGCTGCTGTTCTACAAGCTTCAATATCTATCATAGTTTTTAAAATATGTAACGGTAGTTTATGATTTCTTCTATATTCATCACCATACTGATTAAATATATCTTGAATCTCAATCATCTCGTTCACCTTTTTTATCTAGAAAAGTATCCAATGGACTTTTTATATTAAGTAAATCCAGCCTCCTAAGATGTAGGTATATGGTCGTAGTAGTTATGTTCCTATGTCCTAAAAGTCGTTGAATATAACATATATCTGTTCCATTTTCTAGTAAATGAGTAGCAAAACAGTGCCTTTTATGGGGAGCTCCCCATAATCGGCATTATGTGGAGTGTTACGTTATGGTGAGTGGATAGAGCAAAGGCCCATAAATACACGTCACTTTCTTTATTTACTCACCATAATAAATTATTATTTTAACCCACTTTTTCTAAAACAACATATATAGTCTTCTTAAACCTGATGTTATGACTAAAATTAACTTTCTTTATTTGTAGTTTTTAACTGTTTTATAATTTTATTATAGTGAGTGTTTTTAGACTAGGTTGTTTAATAACTGATGTTGTGGAGTTACACTCCCCATAATCAAACACTCTACATAATGTCTTAGAGTGTGGGTTGATGCATGCTTAGTGATTCCAGTCTTTTTCATAGATCTTTCTAATATTCTTTGAACAGTTCGTGGAGTTATAGCATGTGTATGACCATTTCCAGAGAATAAATATTCCGTAGGATGATATCTTATCCAATACTCTCTGAGAATTTTAAGATTTACTTCTGATAACAATGAATATCTATCTTTTTTGCCTTTGCCCTGCTTTATTAATATTTGCATGTTTTTACTATCAATATCTGTTATTTTGAGATTACAAACTTCGCTGACCCTTAATCCTGCGGAGTAAATCGTCATGAGAATTGCCTTATGCTTAAGGTTTTCAGTAACATCAAAAATAGAATTAACTTCTTCAGGAGACAAAATAGAAGGTAATTTCTTTGGTACTTTAATCCTTGCAATTTGATCAACATTCCAATATATATTTAAAGTCTTAGTATAAAAGAATTTAAGACTTGCATTAATATGATTAACTGTTACTTCACTTAATTTTTTTTCCATGATACAATAAAGTAAATAGTCTCGTATTTCTTTTTCACCTAAATATTTTGGTGATTTGTTATAAAATTTAGCAAAGTTACTGACTTGACGAATATAGCCTACTATGGTCCCAGGGCTATAACCCCTTAATTCCATATCCATTTTCATTTTTTCTCTTAATTCTGACATAAATAATAACACTTCCTTATTTTTTATTTCATCAATAAAAGTTTATAGGAAGTGTGCATTATAATAAAGAAGTATCCTAGTCAAATAGGATACTTCTTTGTATTTTATTTAAATAAAAATTAAATTAACGTAATTAGCACTCGTCTGCCACCGCTGTTAGCGGTTTAGTTCAATTGAATTTTCACGACATTTATTTTTTTTCTCTGTTTTTTCAGCATACGTTTTTAAAGGATTGTTGATCTCTAATATAGAATAGATAAAAATAGTAGAATTAAGTAATTTAATTAAATTTTCAATAGTAAACGAGAGGGAGAATTAAAATGGAACATTATATGACTCTGTTTGAAAAGCCTTTTAATATGATTAAAAGCAGGGAAAAGATTATAGAAGTTAGATTGAATGATAAAAAAAGACAAATCATTAGCATTGGAGATTTAATTACCTTTTATAAATTTCCTAAAAAAGAAGAAAATTTAACTGTTAAAGTTTTAGACAAATATGTATTTGAGGATTTTGAGCAATTATATAGTAATTTCGATTTTTCTTTATTTGGTTGTGAAGAGTATACAATGAAACGTATGATTGATGAAACATATGCTATTTATACGAGTGAACAAGAAAAAGCATATGGTGCTTTAGGTATTAAAATTTGCTTGATATGAAATCATATTATTCATCTGATTTCATGGGAAATAACCATTCTTTAATTATATAGTGTTTTAATATCATCAAATGTCGTGGAAGGTCTATTTTTCACGACGTTTTATTTTTAAACCCATAATATATAATCTGCTTTTTATCTTCTATAAAATAAATTTCATTTTCTTATATGTAATGGATGGTTAAAATAGTATAATTAACTAAATATTTATGTCAAGTTTGTAAACTAAGACGACATATGAAAGGTATAGAATAATTTAATAAATAGGAATTTGTTTTGCAGATGAAAAAGTATAAGTGATTTTATGGAGTAGCTATGGTGGGTGGCTACTTTTTTATTATGCAGAGAGGAAAGTGATTACATTGGATGATTTCGATAAGTTATAATAGTACTTTTCTGATTAATAATATAAATCAGAAAAAAGATATTGACAACCATATATCTTTGATATATATTATTTATCAGAGAAAAGATAATATATATATGGAAGGAGCAATATGGAGAAAGTTAATGTTCAGTTATTACTCACACAAGAAGAATATGATTCACTAAAGAAGAATGCTGATAAGCAGGGACTCACGGTTCCATGCTATATCAAAAGTCAGGTGCTTGAAGATGATTATTTTTATGGCTACTATAAGCAGTTACTTGATAAGGTAGAGCAGCTTCCGTCCGGCACTAAATTTAATATAAAAGCGTTGTTTGGAGTAGAATGGACGATGCCGAAAGGCATTAAACTGACATTAGGTAGAACCTATTTCAATCGTGTTGATAAAGGAATTATTGACAATGTGACTGTAACAGGAAAAGACAGCTCAAATGTGATGTTGTACGAAAAAAAGTGATGATCACAACAAGAAAAATGAGAACTTATGAACTAACAGGAGGATTATTATGATGAAAGATTTAGGTCCAAGTGGTGCAAATTATGGACATCCAATGCCGGTTTTGATGGTTGGAACTTATGATGAGAATGGAACAGTTGATGTAATGAATCTGCATTGGTGTACGATGAGCGAGGACGGTCATCTGACATTATGCCTTGGTGAAATCAAAAAGACGCATGAGAATATAAAAAAAATGGGTGCTTTTACAGTTGCATTAGTTAATCCATCACTTATGAAGGAAGCGGATTACTTTGGAATTATGAGTGGATATAAGGTGCCGGACAAGTTTGCAAGAACTGGTTTAAATGCGGTAAAGAGTGCACATGTTAATGCACCAATTATTGAAGGCAGTCCTTTGGTATATGAATGTGAGCTTTCGGAGATTGTAAAGACAGGTCATTTTCATGCGGTTATTGGTAAGATTATCAATGTAGTGGCAGATGAATCTGTTTTAGATGAAAATGGTAGACTTGATGCTAAGAAAACAGGAATGTTATTATTTGACTCATTCAGCAACAACTATGTTACTTTAGGTGAGAAAGCTGGTGAGGCTTGGAAAGAAGGCAGGAAGTATGTGTAATTTCTTGTTTGAAAATATTGAACTTAGATAGATAAGAGAGGTAGATTATTATGATGAAAAATTTAGGACCAAACGCATTCGGATATGGTTATCCTGCACCAGTTTTAATGGTTGGCACTTATAATGATGATGGAACAGTGAATGTGATGAATTTGCATGAGTGTACAAGGACGAATGCTGGTCATCTCGCTTGTTGTATCGGTCCACGTAGTAAAACACATGAGAATGTTGAAAAGAGACGTGCATTTACTATTGCACTCGTGAATCAGAATTTGATAAAAGAAGTTGACTATTTTGGAACAGTAACTGGGTATACAAATCCAGATAAATTTGCGAAAACAGGTTTAAAAGCAGAGAAGAGTCAATTCGTCAACGCTCCAATCATCGAAGGAAGTCCGCTTGTCATAGAATGTGAACTTATAGAGGTAGTATATACAAATAATTTCACTACTGTACTCGCAAGAATTGTCAATGTAGCTGCAGATGAGTCAGTGTTAGATAACAGAGGCAGAATCGATTCCCATAAAACAGGAATGTTGTTCTTTGATGCGTTTAGCAACAGTTATATTGCATTAGGCGAGAAAGTTGGAACGGCTTGGAGTGATGGTAAAAAATATCTGTAAATTTCAGTTTATAGACTTGATGTAACATAATTTGTGCTTTAGTTCAGTCACATTTTTCATATATTACGTCACAAACCTAAAGCCCTTTTTCTTATTGTACATTTGAATGTATTGTTTTATGAGATATATTATAAAAATAGTACATTGATTTTGTGACCTCTAGGACACTTTCCAACCTAAATAATTGCATTTATGGGGATATGCTTTTCTTAGCGTACGAAATATCATTTTTGCGTATGCTACCCCTAAAAGCCACATTATATATTAACTATAATGTGGCTTTTAATTGCGCTTAATTATAGTTAATATTACCATTTGCAATATAATGGTTTTTTATCCTAATATGTCTAAATTTGTTTTAAATTATGTTAAAATTTTCTTGATTTTTAACTGTCGGTAGTGTATAATTATAGGATAGAAAGGTAGTAAATACAACCGATACAAAGGGTTTTGAAAGGAGGAGTATATGAAATAGATAAAAATATAAAATATTCAAAAAAATAGGAAAAAGTAAAGAATTGTGGGGAAATTTTTATATGGATATTTCATATAAAAAAGCAGCTGCAAGTTAACCAATGAATAAGCACACTGCAATATGTACTATGGTTTTATGTTAACTCGCAAACTACAAATAAATTATATTAAAATATTTGTGGATTGTCAAATTAGTCAAAGAGGAGAGTAAAACATGAAATTATTAGATATTAAAACACTCCAAGATGTATCTATTGAATATGGAATTTCAATTAATACATTAAAAAGCAGATTAAAATTAACTAGTTTTGGTTTAATTCAAGATGTAGATTACAGAAGAATGGGAAAAGGACAAAACGTGTTACTGACTCCATTAGGTGTAAGAAAAATTACAAAAACAAGGGGGAGCAAATAATGAAATATAAAAAAATTAAAAGTAGCTTAGCTTTGGTAGGGTTATCAATTATAAGTTCAAAAACAGTTTTAGCGGTAAGTGATGCAGGAACGGTTACTTCCAAAGTTAATCAGGGATTAGCAATAATTCAAGGAATTTTAACAGGAATTATTGTTGTGGTTGGAGTTATAGCCGCACTTAAAGTAATAATTTCAAAATTACCAAGTTTAGACGATCCTCATGTAAAAAATGAAATGTGGAGAAGTGTAGGAACAACAGGTTTAGCAGTTGCGGTTGGTGGAGCTTTAGTATGGTTTATCCCATGGGTATATGGTTTATTTCAATAATCAAAAGTAAGTGGAATATAAGGTGAGGTGAATGGTTTGGAAGATAAAGAAAGCATAAGGAGAAGTCTACTTGAATTGTTGGGTGAAGATGAAAACGGAAGGATGGGTAAAAAATTCTTTTTCCCTAGCAATGTAGAAAAAGGATATAACATAGTACAAGGATTATCGGTTATAGATGCTTTTAAATATATAGTACCTTCATTTATAGTATCTATAATCATAATTGCTATGCCACCATATACAAGCGTATTCTTTTGGATATTAAAAGCTATAGTTGATTGTTTCGTTTTATCTTTAGGCATCATTATGGCGGTTTTAAAACCTATTACAAGTAGGAGTAATATAAAATGTTTGGATTATATAAAAATGAGAATTTCATATATAGGTAAACAGAAGATGTATTATATAAAGCCAAAGGATAGGAGGGTTTAAATAATGGCAAAAGAAAGTAAAAAATTATATTTGCAAGATATAAGTCCTATAGAGGGAGTTTATAGCGATTTTGTTTTACTGAAAAGTAATGAATTAATAGTAATGATAAAAGTTGAAGGTGTAAACATGGATTTGCTTGCAGAGTATGAACAAAATAGTTTATTTGAAGATTATGGAGCTTTCTTAATGTCAAACATAAATGACAGTTTACAAACAGTAAGCATGACAGTTCCATTAGATTTAAAAAGATATAATCTATATTGGAAAAAACGTTATTTAGATATTAAAAATTCTAAAATGGAAAACACAAAAGCAAAAGAACATTTAAAACAATTAATAGTAGCTAATTGTCTACATTATCAGGAGATAGCATTAAATTCAGAACTAACAACGCAACAACATATAGTTGTTTTAAGTCAGAAATTAAAGAAAAGAACATTAATGGAGTTAGGAAATGCTGAACGTGAATTAAGAGAAAAAATGGCTAAAGTTAAAAGTTCTATTGAATTAATGCTTAAAGCCTATGATGTAAAACTAGAAATATTAAGTACAAAGGGAACAATTTCAACGTTGCATAGGTTTATAGATTTTAAATATTCAATATATGACTAGGAGGATGATGAATATGGAATTATCATTACTTAAAAGAAAGAAAGAGGTAAAAAAGCTACTAGAGGAACCGGTTATAAAAGATGAAATAACAAATTTAATTGATACAACACCCATAGATGCAATTTACCCTTTTGTTTATAAGGAGAATAATGATTGTGTCGAAATGGGTGGTAATTATATAAAGGTAATAGCCTTCACTTCTTACCCCAGTGAACAAAAAGGAAATTGGTTGTCTGATTTAAAAAGAATGAAGGGTAATATTACAATAAGTCAATATATAGAGCCCGCGGATGCATCAATAATGCTAAACCACTACAATTCAAGCTATAAAAATAAAGAAGCAGAATTAATAAAAACACATGATCCTCAACAAAAAATAAAATTAAGAAATTCAATGAAAAGTTCCGCTTACCAATTAGAAGAAGCTTTAAACAATAAATCAGGTTTTGTGTACATTTATACTTATATTTTAATACAAGCACAATCAAAGGAGCGGCTTGAACTATTAGACGAAAAGATACAACGGACATTAATGAAACTGCATATAAAGGGCATAGTTCCATACTATCAAATGAATAATGCGTATTGGTCTGCATTACCACTTAAACAAAATTTACTAAAAGAATATACGTATCAAATGAGTAATACAACCGCTGCAAGTAGTTTTTTTCCTTTTGATGATGCGGAAATTTGTGATTTATCAGCACAATCTCAAATTGAAGGAGTTAATAAAATAACTAATTCTTTAGTAGCCATTAATTATTTAAATGATAAAAAAACATTGAATCAAAACATGTTTGTAATTGGAACTAGCGGAGTTGGAAAAACGACATATTTAAAAAGAAAAATTATAAATTTAATAGCTCAAGGTAAAAAAATATATATAATTGATCCTGAAAATGAATATACAAAAATCGTAAATTATTTTGGTGGTACTGTTATTCATTTAAGTTCAGTTTCAGAAACAATAATTAATCCGTTCGAAATTTATTCGGACGAATTAACAGATGATGAAATACTAAAAAGTGTAAATAAAGAAAACAAAATTAAAAATCTAATAAAACAAAAATGCCAAAGACTTAAAGGGTTTTTTAAAGTAATTAAAAGTGATATGACCCAAGTAGAATCATCCATAATTGAAGGTTTAGTATTAAAATTATATGTTAAATTAGAAAAAATTGAAGATTTAAAAAATATAACACATACGGACTTTCCTATATTAGAGGATTTATATAAAAGTTGTGAATCTTTAAAAATTCAAGATATTGAAAAGTTTTCAGTTATAAGAGATTTTTATTATATATTAGAAAGTTATGTTTACGGTTCAAATTCACTATTCAATGGTTACACAAACATTGATTTATCAAGTCAAACAGTGTCATTCGACTTATCTGCACTACAAACCGAAAAAGATGTTCAAGGTGCATGTTACCTAAATATATTCTCTTATTTATGGGATGATATAACAAAAATCAAAACTCATAAATCACAATCAAATGATGATAATTATAGCGCATATATGTTTATAGATGAATTTCATTTCTTATTAAAAAATCAAGAATCATGTGATTTCTTTTTTCAGGCATATAAAAGATTTAGAAAATATAATGCTGGAGCTATAGCCGCAACACAACAAATTAACGACCTTTTAAAAGCAAATTATACTGATGGAGATATAGGAACTGCGGTTATAGAAAACTCATATACAAAAGTTTTTTTTGGAATTGATAATAAGGGTGTAGATGATTTAATCGAAAAACTAAAACTTAATTTTTCAAAACCTGAAATTTCACTGTTAAGAGCTAAAAGACAAGGTGAAGCATTAATAACTTATGGGACAAAGCGTGTTTTTATGAAAATTGAATTAACAAAAGAAGAATTAAGATTATGTAATCCTGAAAGATATATTGAAAAATATCAAGAAGATGCAAATATTCAGCCTGATTATGAAAAAGAATTATATATATCTCCACTAGAATATGAAGAAATAAATAGTTATGATGGGGGGAAATAATAAAACATGAAAAAAATAACATTATTGGAGGATGCTACACTATATTTAAAGTCAAATAATCAATGCAAAATTGAATTTGGAGATAACATTATTTTATTTGAAAATGACTTTGAACTTGAAGAATTAAAAAAGGAATCTCCTTATTTTTTCACATTAAAAGATGTAACACATGAAAACAAAAAATGTGTTTTAAATTATGAAATTGATGAAGGGTATGAATCGTTTTTTAAAGCGAAAAATTATTCGGAAGTTATTAGACTATCTATTCTTGATAGTGTTTTAGAATTAGACCCAATAAGGAAGTTTAATGAAAAGGTGTTATTGCATCCAAGAAACATATATTTCAAAGATTTTAAAACAATAAAGTTCTTATATAGGAGTAATCAATTTTTACCAAGCGTTAAAAACTTATCGGAAATCGACCAATATAAATTATTGATTTTATCTATGCTTAGTAAGTATTCATATGAAAAATTTAAAATTAAAAAAATAGAACTATTAGAAAAAGAAAACAATAATTTCTTGAATTTAATTCAAAACGCAAAAACAGTTACAGAGTTACGTAAATTAATTAGAGAAAAATTACTTATAGATGAAACAAGCTTTTTCAGAAAATTAGAAGAAAGCAATAAAAAAAATAAAATCAATAAAGTAAAATCAAAACTTATCGTTGGTGGCATATTTAGTGCAATTATAGTAATTGCAATTATTGTAAATGCGGTACAAGTTAAAAATTATAAAATTCTAGCCAACGCACAAATAAAAAGTGCTAACAATAGTCAAAAAGCATATGAATGTCTAGCATTGGGTGATAGTGACACTGGAATTAAAAAGCTTAAAGAAACAAATCCAAGTAAAAATGAATTAGCAGATGCTTATTTTATATCTGCAAAATATGATGATGCAATTAATACTAATCAAGAATATGCTAAAAAAGTTGTATTAAAGTTGTATGCAGATAAAGAGGAAAAGAAAATATTAGGTTTTAAAACAAAGAACAAATATATTGCAGTTGAAAAAGATATTTTAAGTTTCAATAGAAATGCTTTATTGCTTGATAAAGAAATTGTTACAGATAAAGAACAATTGTTAAGAATGGCTACTAGTTTCATAGCAAATAATGATATAGCGAATGCAACAGCAATTAATGAAAAACTTAACAATGCACAATTAAAAGATAATATAGCAATTGCTGAAAAAGGAATAACAGATAAAGCGGCGGCAGATAAAGCAAAAGCGGCGAAAAAATGATTAAATATAAGGTAGTTAAATTTATAATTGGGTTATTTATTTTTCTTATAGTTGTTATAGCTGCTATTTCAGGAAATGTAAGTGGAAGTGGAAGTGGGAATGATGTAAATATGGGAACTTCAAGTGTATCATCGGAAGTTTCAGCATGGAAACCATTGGTTGAAAAATATGCAAAACAATTTGATGTAAATCAATATGTAAACTTAATGTTAGCATTAATTCAACAAGAAAGTGGAGGAACTTCACTTGATGTAATGCAAGCTTCTGAAGGAGCATTTAATACGAAATATCCCAAAATACCCAATTCAATAGTCGACCCTGATTACTCAGTATTTTGTGGAGTACAAGAATTTAAAGTAGCTATTACTAAGGCTGGTGTTAAAGATATTAATGACACTAAAAACATTAGTTTAGCACTTCAAACTTATAATTTTGGCGAAGGATTTATTAGTTTCGCTAAAGGGAAAGGTGGATATTCACTTGCGGTTGCACAAGAATTTTCTAAAATGCAAGCTAAAAATGAAGGATGTAGCAGTTATGGTGATGTCAATTATGTAGCACATGTTTTTCAATATTACAAAAGTACAACAAATACAAATTCTGCACTAGAAGGTACCAAGTATGCTGATTTAATGAAAGTAGCTTTAAAGTATGAAGGTCAACCGTATGTATTCGGTGGAAGTAGTCCCTCGCAAGGGTTTGATTGTTCAGGTATAGTTCAATATGCGTATGGTCAGGTAGGTATTAAATTAAATAGAACCGCACAAAACCAATATGATCAATGTACTATAGTTCCAGCAAATGAATCAAAACCAGGTGATTTGGTATTTTTCAAAGGTACTTATGATTGTCCAGACCTTATAACTCACATTGGTATATATGTAGGAAACAATAAAATGTATCAAAGCGGTGGTCATGGTTTAGGATATATCGATTTAACTAAAGCATATTATCAGCAACATTTAGTCGGAATTGGAAGAATAAATAAATAAATAAGGTTGGTGGATAAAGTGCAAACCAAGAAAATTTTAATTATAAGCAATATAATTTTTGCAATATCTTTAATAATAGTAACTACTATGAACTATAAAAATTATAACAACTATATTTCAAGCAAAAATAACCTTACAACTGCGAAGATTGAATTGAATAAGAAAATTAATACAAATGAAAGTGATAAAATAGCGCAGATAAATGAAGTTTCAATTCAATTTTTAAATGCTTTTTTTAACTATGATGCTTTAAGTAAAGATAAAATTTATGACAATATAAAACCTTACTCAACTGCTCAACTAGTAAATAAATTAAATCCAGTAAGGGGAAATGAACTAGAAAGTGATGTTAATTATAAAATATCAATTAAGAATATCAGGCTATACTCTAAGGCGATACAGGATGATAGTAATGTAAGTGTTTTGGTGTTAGCCGACCAAGGGATGATAGTTAATAAAGTAAATAGTACAACACCAGTATTAATAGAATTAAAACTAAAAATTGCCCATAATAAATGGGCAGTTGATGATTTATTAATTAATAGACCATTAAAAAATGTACCATTTTTCAACTAATAAAAAAGGAGTGAGAATATGAAAAGAATTAAATTCTTTGTTTATTTAGTAATTACTTTGATATTAGAAATGATTGTTTTATGTGCATCACTTTTAGTATCAACACTTAATCAATATAAAGTTAACAATATGACAACTAAAGTAATGAAAGAAAGCTTTTCAAACTTATTGATTTACCCAATTAATACAATAGTAAAAATGATAAATGAAAAAAATCCAATCTTAATAATTGGAACAATAATAGTTTTACTTTATATGATTTATGTAGTTTATAAGTTTGAAAATAAAAACACTTACAAAATCGAAGAAAAATATGCAGTTCATGGTTCAAGTCGGTATGCCACTAACAAAGAGATATTTGTTAAAAATGAAACAATAGGTATTCCAGTTAAACAGATATTTGAAGATTTAAAAAATAGTTTTGTAATAGGAGTTGATGATATTGAAAGCAAAGAATAAAATTAATAATTTTTTAGAAAGTAGTGGCATAATTTTAGGGATAAAAAACGAAAAAGTTTTAATTCAACCTAACGATTCAAAATTACCTAATAGAAATCATTTTGTAGTTGGCGGTCCAGGTTCTTTTAAAACCCAAAGTTATATAATTACAAATGTTTTGCATGAAAAAAAATGTTCTATCGTAGTTACTGATCCAAAAGGTGAAGTATACGAAATGACCGCAGAAATAAAAAGGAAACAAGGCTATGAAGTACATGTAATTAATTTTGATGATATGAGCTATTCAGATAAGTACAATTGCTTTGATTATGTAAAAAAAGATAGAGATGCCACAACGGTCGCAAATACATTAGTGGCAGCAAAGAATAATCCAAAGAATAAGGATATTTGGTATAACGCACAATTAAGTCTATTAAAAGCTTTAATTCTATATAGCATTTATGAAATGAAACCTGAAAACAGAAATGTAACAGGAGTCTTAAATTTTTTACAAGAATTTGATCCTGAAGCAGATGAAACAGGAATTAGCGAATTAGACGAACAATTTATGAAGTTAGATAAAACGCATCCAGCACGTAGAGCATATGAATTAGGATTCAAAAAGTCAGTAGAAAAAACAAGAAGTAGTATTATAATTTCTTTGTTAACAACTATAGGAGATTACGTTGATGAAGAGGTTGCTAACTTTACAGAAAGCTCGGACTTTAATTTAGGAGAAATAGGAATAAGAAAAATCGCACTATATGTAATAATTCCAGTAATGGATAGTACATGGGAGGGACTTATAAATTTATTCTTTAATCAAACCTTTCAAGAACTTTATGAGGTTGGTGCTAAGAATAATGCAAAACTACCACAACCAGTTATATTTTATCTAGATGAATTTCCGAATTTAGGACGTTTTGATGATTATGAAAAATTTTTAGCAACTTGTAGAGGGTATGGAATTGCTTGTTGTACTGTATTGCAAAACATAACACAATTACAAGATAAGTATGGTAAAGAACAAGCAGAATCAATATTAGGGAATTGTGGTGTTAAATTATGTTTAGGAAATGTTAATGATACAACCGCAGAGTATTTTTCAAGATTAGCGGGAAAATCCACTGTAAAAGTAGACACAGGGGGAAGTTCTGAATCACATGGTGAAAAAGGTTCAAGTTCAGCATCAAAAAGCTATTCTTATACTGCCAGAAATCTTATAAATGCAGATGAAATACTTACAATGAATCCTAACGATTCTATTTGTATCATAACTGGCAAACATCCAATAAGACTAAAAAAAACAAAGCAGTTCGAACTATTCCCCAACATAACTAAAGACTACAGAGTAAGTCAAAAAGATTATAAAACTGTAGTATCAGAAAAGAAACAAGAAGAATTTAAAGAAGTAAAAAAAATAGATGAAAACACACAAGAAATTAAAGGTTTAAAACCTGACTTAGCAGTAGAAGTAAAAGAAATTGAGGAAACAGTAGAGCCTGACATACTATTTGAAACAGAAGAAAATGAAGAAATTGAAATTGACAATGAAAATAATAGTGATGATGATGCTAAAGGTTTCTTTTCACAAATAAATAATTCAAATGAATAAAAGGGGGAAATTATGTTTGATATAGGAGGTACAATAAATAAATATTTTTTAAGCTCTATAAATGAAGTTTTAGAAGCCGTGGCAGGCTTTATTTCAAAAATACTTTTCGAGCCAAAAGAAATGCCAGATTTTTTTAAACAGATATATTTAGTTTTTCTCGGATTTGGTGTAACAGTAATGGCATGTATTATAGCATTTAAGATAGTCCAATATATTATAGATGTAAGTAATGACCAAACACAAGCAACGGTATGGGAGATAATAACACGTACTGTTAAAGCATCTTTTATGATTATAGCTGCTCCAGCACTATTATTATTAATAGTAGGAAATGTAGTTTATCCTCTCGGAGAATATATGTTTAAAGAAGTTGCTATAGATTTATCAGTTGTAACTAGTAAATATGTAATAAGTATTGGAGGTAGCTTTGACACTGGTAATAGTTTTGTATGTATATTAATGACTTTATTTATAACAATAGCGGTTGTATGCTTTTTCTTTAAAATGTGTATATATCATGCAGATTTAATTTTGTTGCAAATATTATCTGTTTGGGCAGCAATTAGTATGTGCGCAGATGATAACAATTATATGAGTATTTGGTGGAGAGAAGTTATTAGCCAAATAACAACAATATTAGTACAAACTCTTTTAATGGCGGGTGTTACAACAATTTTAGCAAGTAAATTTGAATGGTATAATTTGATGCTATTAATTGGATTTTGTTGTTTATTAATAAAAGGTCCAAGTGTACTAAGGTCTATGTGGTATGCAACAGGAAGTGGAAAAAATGCTATGTCAGCTGGGAAACTAGCAACAAGAAAAATAATGTTAAAAGGAGGAATTTAAATGAAAAAATTAATAAAAAAAAGCTTAATTTTATTAGTAATGATAAGTATAGTTTTTGTTTCGTTTGTGGGATGTGGTGGATTTAACGAAGAAAATGCAAAGAAAGAAAGCAGAATAGAATTAGAAAAGTTTTTAAAAGTAGCTGATGCTAAAACAGTTATAACAAGTTGGGATCGCATACCAAAATCGAAAGATATACAGAGAGTAAGAGCTTTTGTAGAGAATAAGTGTAAAATATATTTCACAAAGGATTTTATAAATGATACAGATAATGAACTTTCAAAAACTGTTTATGCTACCTCACCTCAAGTATTTTATTTAAATACTATATATGATTTTAATGATAAAGTAGATAAAATTCGTTTTTATAATAATTATAAAATTTATAGTCCAACTGTAGATAAAGAGAATGAGACAATAACTTACAAATTAACAAGTAATGATAGGGTACATACTCCTGTTATAGATATGTTAATTCAAATGAAAAAAGAAAATGGAAAATGGAAAATAAATAAAACAAATGAATAAATAAATAAATCAGAATAGTAGAATGATTAATTTAAAATAACACCAAATGGAATATAGGGTGTGTTTTAAACCCTATATGAAATGCGGTAGTATGTTTACATTAAATTATATTAAAAACAAAATGGAGGATTGATTAATAATGAATATTGAAGAAAGAAAAGGAATTGTCACACAAATTATTGATAAAGAAACTATAAAAGTAAGTGTAATAAATGAGGAACAACCGAGGATAGTAAAAGGTAATGATTTTTATATTAAAGAATTAAAAGATATATTTGAGAATGAGGAAAATGAAAGCGAGGGAATCGTTCTTGTTAAATTTAACAACAAATCTAACACAATAATTGAAACTATTGAGGAAGGTGATTTTTAAGTTATGGCATATGTAAAAAAAACTAGGGAAGAAAAAGAAAAAGAAGTTAGAACATTAATAGAAGATACCGAAAAAAAAATTGGTCAATATTTTGAAAGTCCTGAAAACATTAAAGAATATCTATCATTCATGTCTAAATTTTATAATTATAGTTTAAATAATAGTATATTAATTGATAAACAATTTAGCGGAGCAGTTGGTGTTGGCTCATATGCCTTTTGGAAACAAAAGGGTTTTAAAATAAACAAAGGAGAAAAGGGAATAAAGATATTAGTACCACAAATAGGTACAGATAATTTTAAAAATGAAAAAGGGGAAATAAAGTCAGTTGATAAAGCAACTAAAGAGGAAAAGCTAAAGATAAAAAATAAAGAGTTAGAAGTTAAAAAAGGTAGAATACATTTTGCTCAAGGATACGTCTTTGAAGTTTCTCAAACAAATGCAAGAGCGCAAGACTTACCAAACATATTCCCTAACAGATGGCTTGATGGTGGTGTTAAGGATTATAACGATTTATATAAAGGAATGGAGAAAATAGCAAAAAATATAGGTGTAAAAATAGTAGAACCTAAACAAGAACTGGGGGTTGCAAAAGGGGTAAGTTATACAACTTTAAAAGAAATTGCGTTAAACCCAAGAAATACCGAATTACAAAATGTTAAAACTTTAATACATGAATTAACTCATGCAAAATTGCATACCATGGAAAAATTCAATAAGTATCAAACACATGAAAAAGAATTTCAAGCTGAATTAACCGCTTATACTGTTTGTTCTCATTTTGGAATTGATACAAGTGAATATTCGTTAAAATATATACATGATTGGACTAAGGATAGAACATTAAAAGATAAAAAAGAGTTATTAAAGGAAGTTAGACAAACCGCAGTTGAGTATATAGAAACATTTGAAGAAACATTAATAAATATAAAAGAAATAGAACAAAAGCAGCAGCCTGCAGAAAAAATATTACCAAAAACAGTTGAACTTAATGAAATTGGTAATTCAATCAAAAATTTAGGAGAAGTTGCCACAATAATAACACTAGAAGAAGAATTTATAAAATATTTGCTTAAAAAAGAACCTTCGATAAAAACTGTTTTTTCAGAAGAATATAAAACAACAGAAGTTAGTAAAGTCGATAAAACAAAAGAAAAGTTCCATATCTACCAATTTAATAATATGCCTGAAAAATGCTTTATAGGACAAAAGGTAAATAATACGATTAAACAATTAGGAGCAGTAGCAACAATAGAAACAGTAAAAAAAGACTTCAAGGAGTTTAAAAAATTTGAAAAAGAACATAGCGTAACATTAAATAATGATAAAACAAATATACAAGAAAAAAAGACTATGTTAGTTCAAGAATTATCATTGTAAAAATCAAATGAGAGGGAGTGTACTCAATGGAGAAAACAAGTATAGATAAGGAAAGTTTAAAGAATCGTATATTAGAAGAAGGAGAAATATTGAACATAAATGAGATGGTTACAAGATGCTTAGAAATAGATATGAGGTTGCTACCAGTTTTAAAAGAATGGGTTGAAAATGGAGTAATTAAAGATACATGGATTAAAAATGGAAAGATTGAAGAAATAAACGTAGAAGGTTTCACTGTAAAGCGATTGATGAAAATGTATGATAGATTTAGCAGTTCTATAATACGAATAAATCTATTAATAAACCATCCTGAAAGTGCAAGGGGTATGCTTGAAAGACTTGAAAAATCAGAAAAAATAATATTGTAGTGAGGTACTAATATGGGCTTTTTTTCAGACATAAAAGAAAGATTTAAAAAGAACAACTATGATGAAACTACTTATTTAGAAAATTTCAATGAAGATATATGGAATAACTTAACTATTAAGCAAAAAAAAACACTGTATAAATTTATATGAGAAAGAAGTAGCTATAAAAAAAGAAAGACCTCCTGTCAATATTATATATGAAAATATGAAAGTAGATAATTATGGTTACTATAGTGGAAATACTATTAAAATAAATTCGAAATTGTTAGATATAAAACAGCCATATGAACTTATCTATACTATTGCCCATGAGCAGCAACATGCCTTTCAAAATTATTCGATAGAAAATAAAGTAGAAACGGCAGAGCAATATATGTGGAAGTTAAATTTAATATTAAATTCTAAAGGTGATCTAATAAATTATTATGATGCAGGCAAAACAGACAACGAATATAATAGGTATTACTTGCAACCAGTTGAATATAATGCTAATGCTATTGCATTGGAATCATGTAAAAATATATTTGGTAAATATGAATCTAAAAAATTTGATAAATGGAGTTCATTAAAAGAGAATGAGTTAAAAGATAGGATAATGGATTTTTACTTTGAACATAGTAATTTTCAAAAAGATATGTTAAATCACTTTGAAGATCGTGCGAAAAATATAGGCTATAATATCAAAAATCTTAGAACCCTTATAGTAGATTTAAAAGATATTGAGTGGGTAAAACAACTAGAAAATCCGCAAGTGATAAAAAAATTAGAAAGTTTAAAAAAATGTTCATTTGAAGATACAGCACCTCTTGATGTTAATGAAGTCAGGGCAAAACTTAATGAAAGTAAAAAACCATTAAAAAAAGTATTAATAAATGAAAAAACAACAAAAAAATGTAATAAAGGTGAAAAACAAATTATATTTGAAACAAGTGTAGTTAATAAAATTGATAATACAAAAGGAACAGTTCATATGTATCAATTAAATGATAATCCTGATAAATGTTTTTTAGGAAAAAAAGAGAATAACGCAATTAAAAAATTAGGTGAAATTAAAACACTAGGATCAGTTAAAAAAGAATTTAAAGAATTTAAACAATATATGGTTAAAAACAGTAAAACAATAGACAAAGATAAAGTTAAAACAGATGATTTATCACTATAGAAAATAGGGGGAAGATATGAAAAAAGTTATAATTGCAGAAAAACCAAGTTTGGCTATGAATATAATAAAAGCCTTGAATACTAAAGAAAAATTTGAAAAGCAAAATGGATTTTTTGAAAGTAAAAGCTACATTGTTTCTTTTGCATACGGTCACTTATTTGGATTAAAAGATATTCAGGACTATATCGGAATAGAAGGAAAAAAGTGGAGTTTAGATATTCTTCCTTTTGCTCCTGAAAAATTCGAATTTAAACTTTCTTCAAACAGTGGAGTAAAACAACAATATGATATACTTACAAACCTTGTCAAAAGGGATGATGTAAATGAAATTGTAAGTTGTGGTGATGCTGATAGAGAAGGCGAAATAATTATAAGATTAATTATTAGCAATATCTTTGAGAAAAATAATATTAAAAAAGAAGTGACTAGATTATGGTTGCCAGAGCAGACAGAACAGTCCATATTAAATGGTATGGAAAATTTAAAATCAGATAGCGAATATGATAATCTTGCAAATGAAGGTTACGCTAGAACTTATATGGATTGGTTATTAGGCATAAACTTAACTAGAGACATAAGTATAAAAGCAAACGTAAAATTGCCCGTAGGGCGCGTAATTATCCCTATTGTAAAGGCTATATATGATAGGGATATGGCAATAAAAAATTTCAAAGCTGAAAAGTATTATCAAGTTGAAAGTAATGAGGAAACAAATGGCGAAAAAATAAAATTAGTAGTTAAGGATTCAATCTTTAAAGAAATAAATGAAGCTAAAGAATTAGCAGCTAAATTAAATAACAATAAAGCTACAGTTGTTAATTTGGAAACTACCGAGGTAAAAAAACAACCAAGCAAATTATTTTCATTAAGTACATTACAAAATTTCCTTAGTAAAAAATATAAATACACATTAAAAGAAAGTTTAGATGTAATTCAAAAACTATATGAAAAAGGATTCGTTACTTACCCTCGAACAAATTCAGAGTATTTGGCAGAGGGGGAAAAAGAAAAAGTAAAATCAGTAATAAAAGTATTGGATGCAGATAGTATTTTTTTAGAATTTAAAGATAAAAAAAGTATTTTTGATAATAGTAAAATTGAAAGTCATTCAGCTTTAATCCCAACAATAAAAATTCCTGATGTTAATGAACTAAAAGACAAAGAAATTGAAGTATATACGACTATTAAAAATAGGTTTATATCTAATTTTTTAATAGAAGAAACTTTAATTGACCGTACCATAATGACTATAAAGGTTGGAGATTCAATATTTGAATTAAAAGGTGAGGTAATAAAACAAGAAGGATTTTTAAAATATGAACCTATAGCCAGTAAAGAAAACACATTGCCTAAAGTAAATATTAATGATGAAATTAATATAAAGTTTGAAGCTATTGAGAAGAAAACAACCGCACCTAAAAAAATGGATACAATAATGTTAAGCAATTATTTAAAAAATCCATTCAAAGCAGAGTTAAAAGATGATGAAGAAATGGAAACGGATTATAAGGAAATGTTTGAGGGTGTTGAGATTGGAACAGAAGCGACAAGAACTGGAATAATAGAAAAATGCAAGAAATACGAGTACATTACAGAGAAAAAAACTAGTTTATCTGTTGAACCAACTGGAATAAGATTAATTGAAACATTAGATAAATTGAATATAAATCTTTACAAAGAAAAAACAGTTGAATTTTCAAAGAATCTTAAAAAAGTATATAGAAATGAAATGGATATTAAAAGTTGTGTAGATGAAGTATTAAAAGAATTAAATGAAATAATAAAAAATGGTGAAAATATAAAAATAGAAAGGGTTATTCAAAAAAAAGAAGTTATAGGCAAATGTCCTCGTTGTGGGAAAAATATATTTGAAAGTAAAAAGAATTTTTATTGTGAAGGTT
>Ga0209124_10000455_pt1 | contig 22201 bp, 22 predicted proteins | sample BarGraIncu01122A_FD_184502 | JGI IMG/M metagenome (GOLD analysis project Ga0209124, IMG submission 184502) | Arctic peat soil microbial communities from Barrow, Alaska - Barrow Graham LP Incubations 011-22A (SPAdes) (version 2) | ecosystem: Environmental > Terrestrial > Soil > Wetlands > Peat...
AATGTAGCAACTGTTCTGTCGGTGCTACTACTTGTATTCCCAACAACTGTATCACGTACTGTCCAAGCACTCCCATCGACACTCGACTGCAGTGTGTAGTTTGACATATTATAGTTGTTTCCCCATCCGGCAACGCCCATAAATTTAGCAACCCAGCGGTTTACATAATATACAGCACCGGCATCTATGGTAATCCAAGCTTCAGACGTTGTGATTCTGGCAAGCCAACGACTTGGAACATCTATTGTTCCATTATTAGCCTTACTGGCAGTAAACGGTGATACATAGCTACTTGCAGTAGCCGTTTTATTTGATAATATATTTATTGTAGCCATTTTATATTATTTTATTTTGTTATGAACGAGGGGGGAAATAACCTTGTACTACAATGCAATATTGCATATTAGGCACAGGCTCGAAACCTAAAAAGTTAGGTAACATGAAGTTTGATGTTCCATTTCCTCCATAAGTAACTCCAATAAGTGCAAATAAGGCCTGATTAGTGTTGACAGCCAATGTTGCGCCATTGCATAACGCGTAACCATAAGGTACCCATCCATAGGGAAATAACTCTATTGAACCAATATATTCTTCCATAATTTTTGTGTCTTTTTTAAATTAATAGTAATTAAGGTCGCGTTGGATAAAGACCTTCAACAGCAATGTAATAAGCCATTGTTTGCACACTGGCATTGGGTGAAGTCGGTGCTGTATTTGTCATGTTGGGTAATTGAAAGGTGGACGATCCATCGCCTCCGAATTTTGTGCCTATTAATGAATATAATGCCTGGTATTGCATTATTTGCAACATTGTACCGTTGCATAATATCCATCCCACTGGCGCAAAAGTGAAAGGATATAGCTTAATTATTCCTAAATATGTATCCATAATTGTTTTTGTTTTTTTTAGTTGTTAAGGTCTTTCCGGATAATAAGTACCTGTTGTTGCAATATACCACTGCGAAAACGAAGGAGTAAATAGTGCAGCTTGATTAAGATTTGGTACGGCAAATGCAGTTGAATTACCGCCGTAAGAAATACCTATTAACGAAAAAAGTGCCGAATATTGACTGGCAGATACTAACCGCCCATCACATAATATCCAACCATTCTCATCACCCGGGGTAAACCCAAAGGCAAATAATTGAAGTTGACCAATATAAGTCTCCATAGTAAAATAAATTAAATTAATAAATAAGGAATTTGTTATTATTAGATCGTAATTATTTCATGTATACACAGTGGTTCAACAACGCAGCTTTCTATTCTTGGTTTTTCACCCTGTACATACCAGAATTCCACTTCTTGAGCGGGTTGTTCTCTGAAATTATAATATTGCTTGGGCAGTGTGATGCTCGAATCATTGTCAGACAGCACTTCATCTTTGAAAACTGTTACTGTAGTAAAGAGATTCAACATCGGGAAATTGGCTGTTTTGTCAGGAATTGATAATCTTTTTCTTTCCAAAGCTTTATGTATCGTTCGTTTGTTCAGTTTGAATATATTCCCTAACGAAACCCGTTCAAAAGGAGGCTGTTTCGTTTCGTAATACATCAGCCTGTCCATCTCCATTTTCGGATTGGTAAGACTTGCATCAATGGATATCTCTTCGGGAATAAAGATGCAATCGTCTGTAAGTTGAGGTATCAGGTTTTGCATAATAGCTACTTGCGGTTCGCTCCTCAGGCAAGCCAGCATCGTTTCGGAAATAACGATATCATAAGGTTTACTAACCGTAAATGTGGTAGCATCGGTACTAAAAATGTCGCCAACATATTTGCTGAGACCTAATGTTCCAATCAAATCGTGTAAAGCTATAAGTGATTGGCGATTAATGTCGAGTATGTCTACTTTTAGGTCGGTGGATTTATAAAGGGGCAAAAGAGGAGTGAGGAGAGTGCCATAAGGACCAGTACCTGCATATAGAATTCGGATCGGTTTATCCGCCGCTTGCGATAACTTTTGAATAATGGCTTTGTTTATGCCTCGTAGAAATACTGCTGTCCGTTTCATTTCGAGCAGGCAGTGCGCTGCAGCAGCGGTTGAAATGGCTTTACCCGAAGGAAGTAAAATATCATTGTCCTGATTGATTGACTCAATCTTTACACCTGTAATTCGACTATAAATCTTGTAAATCTGATCTACTGCTAATTTCATTAGCTCGGCATTATCACCGCATTCTAATAAAATTTTGGTATTCCGATTGAGTATTCCGAGTAATAGTTGATTATAATCCATTGATATTACACTATTTAATTTGCTACAAAGAAAGTAATATATTCTACACTAGTACTTATCAAATCGTACAAAATGAGTGTACGATTTGACAAGCTTTTACTTTAGTGATAAGCTGTTTTCCTTTGTATATAATATGTGTGTGTATTACCTTTTACATAAAAAAGCCCGAATGATTTTTTATTTCGTTCGAGTTTTTTTAGTCTATCATGGAATTACTTTCATTATTGCATCTGTAAAAGGTTGCATACACGGCTGGTGTAACAGCTGCTACCCGGAACCAACCTTTTGTTACTGATGGTAGTCCAGTCATCTCGTACGTGGCTTGAGTTGTCGAACTTCCAAATAACCAATCATTTTCCGAAGGTGTATCTGTTCCTATGTAGTATTGCCATACATACGATGATGCTCCTTCTACTGCCTTACGCTTCAGCTTTATGCTGCCGGGCACTGTGCCAGTCTCTACAGTAAATTCTGGTTTTTCCGAAGGCGCAGGTTGTTTTGCTAAATGAAAACCTGTAGAAAGGATAATTGCTTCATCACCATTAGCTTGGAAGTTTACATTATAGCCCACTTTACGGTATATGTCATCAAACTCTATTTCAGCTTGATGCATCAGGGCTATTTGTTCGTAATCACCACTCCGCGAAGACATGTAAGTTGATTCTAATTTAGCTATAATCGCATTTGAAATATCATATGGTACAATGGAATCTTTAAATAGATCAATAACGCTCATTTTTGCATTTACTATACGACCAAAGATTACTTTGTTCGGAACCGAAAATTTTAGAAAATCTAATACCACTGCATTTTTTCTCATACTTTTTTTGATTTAAATTTTAGTAAATAATTATTAAACACTTAAACTAATTATATAATTTATCTTGATATTAATAGTCTATTCACTGAAAATCTTAGGTTTAGTTGTTATTATGCAATATTTGATCGTTATTACCAGAATATTGATCGCTTTTCTTCCGATGTCGATAGATATCGGGGAAATATCGATCGTTTTATCCTTGATGTGGATCGACTTTTCCCTGATGTTTGTCGTTTATTATGTTATGTTGATTAATTTTCTTCTGATGGGGATTGATATTTGACAGATATCAACTGTTTTTAGCGGAATTCACCTCGCTATTTTTATTATGCTAACAAAAATAGTGATAGTCGCTTGTATATCATTTATCAATGCATACAAAATTAGCGTACAAATTGATAAATTTAAATTGTTTGGTGGGTTTTTGAAGAAATGATCGACTATGATCGGAAGTTTTGTCGCCAGACTGATGGTGATTCGTTGGTAATTAGCTTAAATTGACGGCTAAAGTTAGAGGATTCGCTATAACCAACCATCTCTGCTATTTCGCTGAGGTTGTGTGTTGGATATTCAATGAGTAAGTTTTTGGCATGTTCAACTCGTAATGTGTTGATCCATTGGTTGAAATTTATTCCTTCTTCGCTGTTGATAAAGGTAGATAATGTTGTTCGGCCTATTTTTAGGTATTGAGCCATTTCTTCTATGTTCACTCCAGCTTTTAGGTAGTATTTTTCTTCTATTATTTTTCGTTTCAATTCTAACCAATTGAATCGTTTCGCTGTTTTTACGCTTTCATCTTCCAGGTTATTTACTTGATAGATTGCTTTTTCAATTTCAATAAAGGTTCGTGGATATTGGATGTAATATATGCCAAATGCTAGATAAAACACTGCGTATGCAATTGTAAAAATTAATACTGACAATGCTGTAAACATAAAGCATGATAGTAATGCAAAAATACCTACTGTAAGTGCTGAGTAAAATGAATATATTACTCCCGGTAGATGTAATCGATAGTTATCGGCAAAGTAGTTATCAATATTTTGTTTAAATTCACTGACTTGGAGGGTAAATATGCGAGTCAAATAAACTAGTTGATACACATAGTAGAGTAGAAATAATTCTCTTACTACAATGGCTGGCTGTGTTACTGTTTTTAGAAGTTCTGAGAAGGAGGTAATTCTTATGTCTCCCCATTTACTAACTACTACCGCATACATGATTATGAACACCGGTACGGGCATTAGCAAATTGTGTGTTAATTTATTTGTTATAAATTGAGGGTTGATTAAAGTAATTAGGGTCAATGTTATTAAAGTGGCTTGTAATGAGGCAATTGATAATCCTTCCATCGATATAATATTTACCATTGCGATATCGAATACCATAACAACTATTTTGAGTCCAGCCATAGTAAGATATGCACCGGCCAAAAAGCGTAAAGAGGTCCGGTATTTTTTTAAGCCATCGTTTTGAGGTAAGGGTAATGCGATGAAGACAGTGGCTAATGCCACGCAACACATAACTAGGGCTGTATTTACAAACATAAATGCATAGTGTTCCATATATGAAAATATGCTAGGTAAGGTTCTGTTTAAAGACTGTAGTTTTTATGAAGCGTTATTATAATTATGCCACAAAGTTAAACAAATAAGGCAGAACCTCATCGTCTGCCTTACTTTTTTTTCGGTTATATTGTTTTTTACTTGCCATAACTCGCCGATAATTAATCGATTTCCCATGTTTTTGAATTTCTTCGTCTCTACTTTGCTTTCGCGCCGCCTTTACCTGCTCCATAATTGAGCCTTTCTTTTTTTGTTTCATTTTTAAGTGTTTCTTGATTTACATAACTCTATTGAATGATTATTTGTCTTTTTCCATTTTCTATTTCTTCAATATCTACATTTACTAAACTGTCGGGTAGGAGAGGAGCAATATTTTCTGACCATTCGATAAAACATAAATTTCCACTGCATAAATATTCTTCTGCTCCTAAATCAAGTGCTTCTTGAATTTTGTTAATTCGATAGCAATCGAAATGATAAATTATTCTCCCATCCGCAGCTTCATATTCATTCACTATCGAAAATGTCGGTGAGTTAATAGTTTCTTTCACTCCCATCACTTCGCAAATGGCTTTTATGAATGTTGTTTTACCTGCACCCATTTTTCCATTGAATGCAAATATTTTTTTTTCACCAATTTGGTCAATAAACTTTTCTGCTGTTTTGTGTATTTCTTTTATCGAGTTTATTGTTAACATATCTATTGCTCCAATTTATCGTTTTTATTTTTTAAATTTTATTGTTTCTCTATCGCAATTTGATGTATTGAGAGAGCTTTATTTCCCTGTAAAGATACGAATCTTCTTTTATATTTAATTCTCAGAGCTTCAATGTGGGGTTAAAATGGTTGTAAATTATTGTAGCTCTGCTATTTGATACCACATTTTGTAACTCTGTAAGTTGAGCGCTTTTAATGCGTTTTACGCTTTTGAAATGCTTTATAAGATCATTTTTAGTTTTTTCACCTATTCCGGGTATTGTATCCAGTTCGGATGCAATTTGATCTTTACTTCTTTTGTCTCGGTGGAAAGTAATCGCAAACCTATGAACTTCGTCTTGCATCGAAGCAAGTAATTTGAAAAGTTGGTCGGTTGGTTTTAGTCCAATCTCTTTTGGAGGAAACCCAAAAAGTAATTCCCGCGTATTATGTTTGCTATCTTTTGCAAGTCCAGCAATTGGTATTTTTAATTTTAATTCATCTTCCACTACTTGTCTTATCACTTCCATTTGGCCAATTCCGCCATCGACAATTATTAAGTCGGGTAGGGGTGCTTCTTCGTTAATTATTCTTGCATATCTACGTCTTACTACTTCTTTCATTGAAGCGTAATCATCTGGACCAACTACAGTTTTAATGTTGTATTTACGATAATCATTTTTCGATGGTTTTCCTTTCTTGAACACAACACATGCTGCCACAGCATTTGTACCAGATATATTTGAATTGTCAAAACATTCAATTGTCATTGGAGGTTTCTCCATGTGTAGTTTTTCTTGAATACTTTTTAGCAATTGAATACTTCTTTGATCAGGATTTAACTTCTCAGCATGTTTTAATTTATCTAGTTTGTATTGACGTACATTTTGAAGTGATAGATCTAATAATTTTTTTCTATCTCCTCTTTGTGGAATATTTATCGTAGCTCCTTTTATTGGGTAGTTAATTTCAAATGGCACTATTATTTCTTTTGAGTTGCTTTGAAATCTTTCACGCAATTCTACAATGGCCATTGCAAGTATTTCTTCCTTATCTTCTTCTACTCTTTTTTTATACTCAATTGTGTATCCTTGTATAATTGATCCTTTATAAATACGGAGAATGTTTACAAAGGATGAAATATCACTTTCATCGTATGCAAACACATCTGTGTTTTCTAAAACTGTATTTGAAATAATCGACTTGGATTTATAATTTTCGATGAGTTCGAATTTTTGTTTAATTAGGTGTGCTTCCTCAAATTTATATTCTGATGCTAATTGTTGCATTTGATTCAATAGTATCTTGCTTATTTCATTTGCATCACCTTGGATAATTTGTCGTACCTGCTCTATTGTTTTAAAATATTCTTCTTCTGTTTCTTTTCCTTCGCAACCTCCTTTGCATTTTTTTATATGATATTGCAAACATACTTTAAATTTATTAGCCTTGATATTTTCTTTTGTCAAAACTAATTTGCAGGTACGAATAGGGTAGAGGTTGTGTACAATTTCTAATAGAGAATTTATGGTGTAGTTTGAGCTGTACGGACCGAAATACGTTCCTCCGTTTTTATAGACGTTTCTAGTTTTAAAAATCCGCGGAAATGGTTCGTTTGTTATGCAAATGCTTGGATAGGTTTTTCCATCTTTCAATAAAACATTGTATCGCGGTTGGTATTGTTTGATCAAATTGTTTTCTAGCAGCAATGCATCTTCCTCTGTCTCTACGACGATATATTTTAGTGAGGCAATGTTTTTTACAAGCACATTTGTCTTGCCTTGTTCATGAATTTTGTTGAAATAGGAGCTGACTCTTTTTTTTAATTTTTTTGCTTTCCCGACATATATTATTTCTTCTGATGAATTGAAATATTGATACACTCCTGGTTTATCCGGGAGCGAGTCAATCATATCTTTCAACTTTTTTTCTATTTTCATGTTCTAGACTTTCTCTTGTTCCACGTGGAACATTTGTGTTTGTACTTTGTTTCACGTGGAACATTTGTTGATGAAATCGCAGTTTTTCTTCTATTTCCAAGCTTATCTGCCTAATAAAACAAGGATAATGTTTACATCGCTGGGTGAGATGCCAGGAATTCTACTCGCCTGCCCGATGGTTTCAGGATCTATTTTAGCGAGTTTTTGGCGTGCTTCTGTGGATAAAGATTGAACTGATGCGTAATCTATTCGTCCACGTATGCTTATGTTTTCGAGTCTTTGGAGCTTTTCTGCAATTAGTTTTTCGCGAATAATGTAGCCTTCATACTTCAAAAGAACCTCAGTTGCTTCGATTATTTCTTCGGTTTTCGTTTGAATAGAATCGATTTCTGTTTGTAAAGCTGGTACAGCTTTCGCTAAATCGGCAATTCCAAGTTGAGGGCGGAGTACTAAATCAGACAATTTGCAGCCATGTTTTAGTTCCGATGAGTTGCGTGTAACTAGAAAGTCGTTTATATCATTTGGTTTTATTGATGTTTTTTTGATGAAACTGGTTAGCTTTTCTTGCACGTTTTTTTTGTCTTGAAGTTGATCAAAACGGTTTTTTGTGGCTAATCCAATGGCATAACCTTTTTCTGTTAGGCGCATATCTGCATCGTCCTGACGCAACAGCAGTCGATATTCTGCCCGTGAAGTAAACATACGATATGGTTCATCAACTCCTTTTGTTACTAAATCGTCGATAAGAACACCAATATATGCCTCGTTTCTACCCAAAGTAAATTCGGTTCCACCGTGACAATTTATGTGCGCATTGATGCCAGCAATCAATCCTTGTCCACCTGCTTCCTCATATCCGGTGGTTCCATTTATCTGTCCGGCAAAGAATAAGTTTTTGATTCGCTTCGTTTCCAAGGTGTGTTTTAGCTGAGTTGGGTCAAAAAAGTCATATTCTATAGCATATCCAGGACGATAAAGTTGCGCATTTTCAAGCCCAATAATTGTTTGAATCGCATTAATTTGTGTTTGAAGAGGGAGAGATGATGAAAAACCATTGACGTAAAACTCTTGTGAGTCGACTCCTTCTGGTTCCAAAAATAGTTGGTGTGATAATTTATCTGCAAAAGTTACTATTTTTGTTTCAATACTTGGACAGTATCGAGGCCCAATACTTCGAATTTGTCCGTTGAAAAGTGGAGAAAATTCAATTCCTTTTCTTATCTCATCGTGGGTTTTTTCGTTTGTATTGGTAATCCAGCAACTCATTTGTTTTAATTCTCGTTTTGATTCATCAAGAAATGAGAACTTGTGAAAATCAGTATCTCCCTCTTGTTCGGTCATTTTAGAGAAATCAATGCTTCTTCCATCAATTCTGCAAGGCGTTCCGGTCTTCATTCTATCTGTAGAAAAGCCGATGGATTGGAGTTGTTCTGTTATTCCAAATGAAGCAGGTTCAGAAATCCTTCCGCCTACTTGTTGGTTTTTACCTATATGAAGAAGCCCACTTAGGAAAGTTCCAGCGGTGAGAACGACAGATTTTGCTCTAAAAGTTACCCCAAGTGCTGATTTTAATCCAACAACGATTCCGTTTTCAATAAGTAATTCTTTTACTGTATCTTGCCAAATATTCAGATTATTGGTGTTGGAAACGGTCTTTATCCATTGCTGTATAAATTCATGGCGGTCACTTTGTGATCGAGGACTCCACATAGCCGGTCCTTTAGAGCGATTCAGCATGCGAAATTGTATAGCGCTACGGTCTGTAATTATTCCCATATGACCACCTAATGCGTCGATTTCACGGACTATTTGTCCTTTTGCAATACCTCCAACTGCTGGATTACAACTCATTTGTCCAATTTTATTCATATCCATAGTTATGAGTAGGGTTTTGGAACCCATATTGGCGGCTGCTGTTGCTGCTTCACATCCTGCGTGACCTGCACCAATGACAATCACATCGTACTTAAAATCCATTTTATATTGTAATTTAAAATTTTATTCATATTGAGAGCTAATTAGCGTCTGTGTTTTTGTGCTGCAAAGTTACTCAATTGTTGTCACTTACTCTTGCTTTGCAATATATATCAACTGTTTCGAAGAATTTCTGTGAGTTTTTAATCTATTTTGTTTTTCCCTTTTAGGTGAAATGCTAACTTCAAAATGCTTGAAAAAACAAATTTAAATCAACTTTTTCACTCTGATTTAATTTTTTTCTTATCCTATATATTGCTTTTCGAATTGCTTCGTAGCTTGAATAGTTGATAATTGCTATTTCCTTTGTTGATAGCCCTAGCTTAAAAAAGGCGCAAAGCCGTTGCTCGCCGTTACTTAATGTAGGAAACTCAGACTTTAATTTGTTGTAAAAATCGTTATTCAATTCAGTAAATCTTCTTTCGAACATATCCCAATTTATTGAGCTGGATATGTTTTCATATCTATCAAGAACTTTTATTACAAGCGATTTGTGTTCATCACTGAGCTCTCCTATCTCGTCGAAAATTTCTGTTTTCAAAATTGAGACTAATTTCTTGTTTTGAAAAATGTTTATAGCCGAAACTAACATTTCGCGATTTTTTTTGTTCAGCTCATTTTGATAAAATAATGCTTTGCCTTGTTCAATTTCCATTTCTTTAGAATGGATTTCGTACTGCATTTTTTTTGTTTCTCGGAGATAATCATATATTTTTATTGCAGACGCAACTCTTGCTTCTAGTTCTATTTCATCGATTGGTTTTCTTATAAAATCAATTGCACCTAATGATAGTGCAGTGTGCAGATTCGCTGATTCAGTGCGAATCCCTGAAGATATTATTACGGGTATTTCGTTAATCTCAGGAATTTTTTTTAATTTATTCAATACATCTATTCCTTCCATTTCAGGCATTAACCAATCTAAAATTATTAAGTCTGGTTGAGTCTCATGAATCATATTAATGGCATTCAATGGATTACTAACACTTTTAACTTCGTAGTGCAAGTTGGTTAAAAGAAGTTCGAAAACAGCTATTGAATCAGATTCATCGTCAATTATCAATATTTTTTTCATTCTTAGGTAATATTTTTTTGGTTTAACTTTAGAGTAATGTGTTTATTGTTTTATTGAGTATGGAAATTCGACAATGAAACTTGTACCATTGTTAAATTGGCTTAAGCAATAAATTTTGCCATTGTTTTGTTCAACTAATTCTTTTACAATCATTAAACCTAAACCACTTCCACTTTCACCCGCTGTACCAATGCGTTTTTTTGTTTTTTCCGGGTCAAAAACAGTTGCTAATTCATTATATGTCATGCCTACTCCATCATCATGTATTATTATTTGTACCTGATTATTTTTGAGTTGGTTTGTAAGCGTTATTTTTCCACTGTTATGACTAAATTTAATGGAGTTAGATATTAAATTTCTGATTATTGTATTTAAATTCCCTATGTTGCAAGCAAAGATTAATTCGTTATTTAGATTAATTTTAGTTTCTAAGTCTTTGCTTTCAAGTTGTTCGGCAAACAAATATACATTTTCATTAACTATATAGGTTAGTTTATTAATCAATTGCATTTCTGGGTCGCTGCTAATTTGCATTTTGGCCCATGATAGAATGTTGTCTAAGAGCAAGAAACCTTTGTTGGACGTTTGATATAACTTGCTCATTGTTTTGTGTTGTTTATCTGACAAAGTTGAGTCTTTAGAAAGGTGTTTTGTGAAAGTTATGAGCGTGTTAAAGAAGCCCATCAAATCATGAGAAATAGTTGAAATCAAGAAGTCCTTTTGCTTATTCAAATTTTCCAACTCTTTATTTGCGTTGTTTAGCTCTTTGGTTCTTCCGGCGACTAATATCTCAAGATTTTTATTTGCATTTAAAAGCTCGTTTGATAATAGCACTACTTGCTTATTTGAAGTTGCAAATTTTAACGTAACAGTAAATGATTGTATTATAATATAAAACAGTATACCTATGTGTGATAAATATCCGTAAGTAAATTGATAGGTCAAGAATAAAAGATCATTTAGAATAAATAATATCATTACAGTGAATGATATGAATGATATAATTGAGTATTTCCTTCCTTTCCGAATAGCTTTTATCAACACATAAAACATGTATACACTACAAAAAAATGTTGCAAATATCACAATAATTAAATGTGTGAGTATGAAATGTATATCAAAGAAAATAAATAGAAATGCCATTAAAGCGTAAAACAAATAAAATGCTTTTTCTGCCCACTTATTTACCTCAGAAGGGTATGTTATTTTTGTCAATATTAGTGCGCTAGGGATTATGAGAAAAGACAGAATCCATAGTCTGTAATATAGTGTAAAATCCATATCAGGAAAAAAATTGAATACAGATACATCTCCATCTACCATTAATTTTATGAATGAGATAAGTGATAAAATGGCAATAATGCGGTGTGATTTCTCGTTTTTTTGAATAAAACTTAGTGTAAATTGATAGAGAAATAACAATATAAATGCGCTGAGTATAAAAAATGTAAGTGAGTTACTTCTCCAATCGAGGTGTTCAATATTTTTGTTATTACCGAAATATATTTTCTGCCAAACTCCTGCGTATACTGGGTCAGCAAAATTACTTACATGCAATACTACATCAAGGGTATCACTTTCAGATTGGAAAAAGCAGGTTTGAGGTAAATACGTAGGTTGAAAATCTCTCGGAGCGATACTTGCACTACCTGCTTTACCTACTAATTTTCCGTTTACCCATAGTTTATAAGCTGTTATTATATTCCCGATTTTAAATCCGTAATCAATATCTCTACTTTTATGATGTTTGTTTAAAACAATTTTAAGGTAATAGGTAGCAATACCGTAGGTTGGTAGTTTTTTGCCTTTTTCGGGCTGATAATTCCATGCAGAAGGGGTTTTGATATACTGTTTATCGTTGGTAGGAATGCTTTGCATTTCGGCGGCTGACAAATGCTTGCCGTAGTAAAATTGCCAGTTGCCCGTGAGGTCAATTATTTCCTCATTCAGTTCGGTCGATGTTTGTAACTGAAGAATTCCATTTTTTACTGTCTGCGCGTTAGCCGCAATAGTTCCCACTAGCACCAAAAGCGACATAAATAAATGTTTTAGTGGTAGTTTTGAAATATATAGTTTTTTGAATGTAGTCATAAATTTACTCGCTAAATTTGCATTTTTCAATGCAAAAGTAAATATATTTTTTCTTCTGTCTACATTTTGTCCCTTAAATATTTTGAATGCAAAATTTTATTCATGCCTTTTTAGTGTGCTTAATCGTTGAGTTCTAATCGAAAATACAGATTTTACGCTACAAGAAAATCTAATACATTCTCATTAATCTATAATTTGATTAAGATTTTGTTGAAATTGATTGAATATTAGTCTTTTTAAAGGTTATGTCTACAATTTGTCCCATAAAAAATAGTGTTGGTTAATGCTAAATCAATTAATTTTGCATCGATAAATAACTGTTCGAGAAATTCAACTTTATAACTCAATTACAAATCCTAAAGTATTGAATTATAGTTTTGTCTATGTAGATGCAATTGGAGATGTTAGTATTGTGATTTTTTAGCCTTTAACCAGTTTGTTTTTTCTTCATTGCAAAGTTTGTAGATTTACTGTTTATAATTTATAGATACTCTAAAAGAATTTCTAAACCTTTGACGTTAGTAGTTTTGTTTATTACTTCGGGTCGGGTGCCAAGCAGTTCGACCCGTTTTTATTTATCTTAAATCACTATTTTTTCCTAACCTTAAACAAAAAAAGCAGGCCTTGAATTTTTCAAAGTCTGCTTTTAGTTTTAAGTATAACCAGTTTTATATCAGTTAGATATTTTTTTCGGCAATTAAGTATTCGGCTATTTGTACTGCATTTAGAGCTGCACCTTTTTTAATTTGATCGCTAACACACCAGAAAGTCAGTCCATTCGGATTTGAAATATCTTTGCGCAAACGTCCTACATGTACAGGATCTTTTCCGGAAAGAAAGAGTGGCATTGGGTATTTTTTTTCTGCTGGATTGTCAATCATTACCACACCTGGAGCTACTGCAAATGCTGCGCGAGCTTCTTCAACACTTACCGGTTTTTCGGTTTCTAACCATACGCTCTCAGAGTGAGCACGCAAAGCTGGTACGCGAACACACATAGCACTAACTTCTACGTCAGAATGCATGATTTTACGTGTTTCGTGGTACATTTTCATTTCCTCTTTGGTGTAACCGTTGTCAGTGAATACATCCACTTGTGGTATAAGGTTGTAAGCTAACTGATAAGCAAATTTACTTACCGTAACTTCTTCGCCTGCTAAAACTTGTTTGTATTGCAATTCTAACTCGTCCATAGCAGCTGCACCCGCGCCTGAAGCTGCTTGGTAGGTAGATACGTGAACACGTTTGATGTGTGATATATTTTCAATGGCTTTTAATGCAACCACCATTTGGATGGTAGTACAATTTGGATTGGCAATAATTCCGCGAGGACGTTCTTTGGCATCAGCTGCATTAACTTCAGGCACTACCAATGGAATATCGTTTTCCATACGGAATGCGCTTGAATTATCAATCATTACGGCTCCAAATTTGGTTATATCTTCGGCAAATTCTTTTGAAATACTTGCGCCAGCTGAGGTAAATGCGATATCGATTCCCTTAAAATCATCACCGTGTTTAAGCTCTTTGACAGTGATTTTTTCACCTTTAAACTCGTAAACACTACCCGCACTGCGTGCTGACCCAAAAAGAACCAGTTCAGTCAATGGGAAATTGCGTTCTGCTAATACACGCAAAAATTCTTGTCCAACGGCACCGCTTGTGCCTACAATTGCTACTCTCATTATTTTAAAATTAAGAATGACCCTCAGTCCGTTGAGTAACGGAGCTTCGTTTTGAGGAATTATTTCAGAAATAGTTTTATTTCGGGTTCTGATATATTTAGCTTAAAAAATAAAGCGACAAAGTTAATCCAATGTGAATTAAAATTATTATTTTTGCTTTTCATTTTTTTGAAGCTACCTAAATTTTCCGCAAAAGTAATTCATTTTAAAATAAAAATTACACATTATGAAGAATTTAAGCGTTTTTTTAGCGATTTTCATTCCAATTTTTTGTTTCAGTCAAGTGAACGAAACCTTTTTGGATGGAAACTTTATAAATAACCCAATTTGGACTGGAACTTCATCCAATTTCTGGGTAAATTCATCAGCACAACTTCAATCGAAAGCTACAGTAGCATCAACGTCTTATCTGTTTACACCTTCCGAAGCAATTGATGATGCCACTTGGGAGTGTTGGGTAAAAATAAATTATAACCCATCATCCAGTAATTATGCATCTATTTATTTGGTTTCGGATAAGAGTGATTTAACTTCGGGCTGCAACGGATACTATGTGCAGATAGGTGGAACAAACGACGAAGTGTCATTGTTCGTGCAAGAGGGAATTACGAAAACAAAAATTATAGATGGAATAGATAAGCGAACTGATAGAAATCCTGTTGAACTGCGCATAAAAGTTACACGAGATGCCGATGGCAATTTCGCTTTATTCAGTAAGTTAGCTTCCGAAACAGATTTTGTGCTCGAAGGAACAACTCAAAATACTGTTGTAAAGAGCAGCAGTTATTTTGGGCTGTTGTGTGTTAACACAGTCTCAACCGGTATGAATTATTTTTTCGATGATATTTTGGTAACCGGTAATAAAGCAGTGGATAACAATCCGCCGATCTGGACTCAATTTAATATTGAGTCGCTAAACAAACTCAAACTCGTATTTTCGGAAGCGATGAATTATTCAGCCACCACTTTCACGCTCGACAATGGAATGGGAAGCCCCGTTTCTTCAATCATTTCTGCAGATAAGACATCAGTTACCTTAGCTTTTGCCGGTAATTTTGAAAAGGGCAAAATTTACAATTTACAAACCTCCGGATTGACAGATTTGGCCGGTAACTCGCTTGAATTGACGATGAAGAGTACTGGAATTGTAGAGAAAAAAGAAATTGGTGATTTGATTTTCAACGAGGTAATGTTCGAAAATCCCGAGAACTCTTTGGAATACATTGAGATTTACAACAAATCGGATAAATTGCTGGACGTCTCGGGCATGGTTTTCACCACTCGTAAAGCAGATGGAACGTTGAACTCGGGAAATGTGATTCCAGCACAAACAATTTTATTACCTCACGTCTATTTAGCACTTTGTTCTGATGCTGAATTGGTTCGTAATTATCACTCATGTCCGCCAGAAAGTAACATAATTTCTACCCAATGGAGTTTGCTAAATAATGAGAGTGCTGTATTAGTTCTTACAAATTCAGCAAAAGACAGCATTTTTGATGAACTGCAATACAATATGAAATGGCATCATGTTCTTGTGAAAAATCCCAAAGGTGTGGCTTTGGAAAGAATCAATCCTGATTTACCAACTCAGGATGCTTCATCATGGCATTCGGCATCCTCAACAACTAATTTTGGAACACCCGGATATCAAAATTCACAATTTAGAGATCTGTTGGATGTTAAAAATGTTGATAAATTTGTATGGACTGAACCTGAGAGTTTCTCGCCTGACAATGATGGTGTAAATGATGTTTGCATTATCAAATATAAAACTGACGCTGCAGGATATGTTGCAAATGTTATGATTCTGAATACAGTAGGAGTGAAGGTTCTTCAATTAGCATCTAATATTTTACTTTCCACTGAAGGTTTCTTGATTTGGGATGGTAAAACAGCTAGTGGTAAAAATGTAAATGTAGGAATTTATGTGCTTTATTTTGAAATGTTTAATCCAAATACGGGTGAAAGAAAACAACAAAAATTACCAATTGTAGTTTCATCGATATAATTTCGAATTATTAACACGCTATTATCCAACAAATCAGCTATCTTTGCAGCGTTTTTTTTGAGTAAAAACATTTGAAAACCCCAAAAGGGGATTATGAATTAAGTATCTGATAAAATTAGTATATTATAAAACAAACTGGCTTAGTTCTTCACAAGTTAGAAACTAAGGTAAAAATTAAATTTTAGAATGGAAAAAGTAAGTTATGCATTGGGTTTAAGTTTAGGTAATAATCTTTTAGGAAGCGGTGTTACTGCATTGGATTATGGTAAATTGGCCAAAGGGATACAAGATGTAATGGAACAAAACAAACCAGACATTAGCTACGATGATGCTCAAGCGGTTATAAATGAATTTTTTACTGCGTTGCAAGCTAAGGTAAGCGAAAAAGGGCAAGCTGAAGGTCAAGTTTTTTTAGCCGAAAATGCTAAACGTAGCGAAGTTGTAACTTTAGCCAGCGGATTACAATATGAAGTAATGACTGCAGGTAACGGAGCAATACCAACTGCATCTAACTCTGTAAAAGTACATTATCATGGTACTACTATCGACGGAAATGTTTTCGACAGCTCGGTTAGTCGTGGAGAGCCTGCTACTTTTGGAGTAACTCAAGTAATTAGCGGTTGGGTTGAAGCACTTCAATTAATGCCGGTAGGTTCTAAATGGAAATTATTTATCCCATCAGACTTAGCTTATGGTGCACAAGGTGCCGGACAAGCTATTGCTCCACACGCTACTTTGATTTTTGAAGTTGAACTGTTGGACATTGTATAGTCTTATTGTAATAGAAATCTATAAATTTAATATTAATAACAAATAATGAAAAAAACAGTTTTAGTTCTCGGTGCTATTTGTTTAGTTCTTACTTCGGCGGTTGCCAAAGATAAAAAGAAGAAATCAGATGTACCTGTAGCAGATGCATGTAAACAAGTATTCTTCAATCAGGTTGACTCAATGAGTTATGCATTGGGGATGAATGTAGGTTCTGGCTTGAATAAAAATTTAAAAACTTTACCCGAAGGAAAAGTCAATTTGGATGTTTTTATCAAAGCACTCACTAGCTCTTTAAAAGGTGATTCGCTTTTGTTGAAAGATGAATTTGCGAATGAATTTTTAAACAAGTATTTTACTGCAGCTAAACTTAAGGAGGTTGAAGCAAAAAAGGGAGTTGGAGAAAAATTCTTAGCTGAAAATAAAGCAAAAGATGGTGTAAAAACAACCGAAAGCGGATTGCAATACCAGATTTTAGTACCAGCTGAAGGTCCAAAACCAAAAGCAACTGATTCGGTAGAAGTTCACTACCAGGGATTTTTACTTGATGGAACAAAATTCGATAGCTCTGTAGATCGTGGCGAACCAATTACATTCCTATTGAATCAGGTAATTCTGGGATGGACCGAAGGTGTGCAATTAATGTCTGTTGGTTCTAAATATAAATTCTTTGTTCCTTATACTTTAGGATATGGCGAACAAGGAACTCCAAACGGTGGTCCAATACCTGGATTTGCAACATTGATTTTTGAAGTTCAGTTACTTAAGATTAAACCTGTAATCGAAGTAGCTCCTGCAGCTCCAGCATTAAATTCATTCGTGGCACCAAAATCAATTAAAAAAGCAGCCGTTTCTAAAGTGGTAAAGAAAACCAAATAGATTTCGGTCATTGAAACCAAAAAATAAATTTATAAATATTATTCAAATGAAAAAACAAAGTATTTTATCGCTGGTAGCTTTGGTTGCCATTTTTCTACTTTCTTCGTGCAATAAATACGAAGCTAAAACTGTGACTTTGAAAACTCAAAATGACAGTATAAATTATACCCTTGGTTTGGCCAATGGAGAAGGTATCAAAACTAACATGATGCAAAAAGATTCTTCTGAGAAAGCTATTGTTGCGTTGATGAAAGCAATAGACGCTGCTTACAAAAAAGACGTAAGCAAAGACGAAATGTATAAACTAGGTCAACGTATTGGTGAAACATTTAAACAACAAAAAGCAAGTGGTTTATTTGGTGATTCTACAATGAAATTTGATGTAGACTTGGTAAAACAAGGTTTAGTTAATGCACTTCGTAATCACAAAGACGGAATGACTTCTCAACAAGCTCAAGAATACCTTCAAAAAACGATGGCGGCTATTCAAGCTAAAAAAATGGGTGGTGCACAACCTCAAATGTCTGCTCCACAACAGGCTCCACAACAAGCTCCACAACCACAAGCAAAATAATAATTCAATAAATTTAAATATACAGAAAAATGAAAAAACTGAATATATTCATCGCCGTGGCTTTGGTGGCTGCATTTACATTAACTTCGTGCGATAGCAATAAAGCTAAAACACCAACATTAAAAACCCAAATTGATAGTTTGAATTATGCTTTTGGTTTGGCAAATGGTGCTGGTATCAAAGATAATTATATCAAGGGTGATTCTGCTGAACTAAAAATTAAGTCTTTGCTTGCAGGTTTAAAAGACGGAAGTAAAGGCGAAGCAGTAAAAGAGCATGCTGAAATCATACAATTAGGTACACAAATTGGAAGTTCTTTGAAAGAGCAAGAAAAATCAGGTTTGTTGCGTGATTCTACTTTGAAGGTTGACATGAACCTTATCAAACAAGGATTGATTAACGGTTTGAGAAGATCTAACGTTCAAATGACTGCAAAAGATGCTCAAACATATTTGAATACTACTATGCAAGCTCTTCAATCTAAAAAAATGGAAGCTCAATTTGGTCCTAACAAAAAAGCCGGAGAAAAATTCTTAGCTGAAAACGGAAAGAAACCAGGTGTAATTACTACTGCAAGTGGTCTTCAATACGAAATCGTTAAAAAAGGCACAGGCCCACTTCCAACAGCTACAAATAAAGTAAAAGTACATTATCATGGAACTTTGTTAGATGGAACTGTTTTTGATAGTTCTGTAGAACGCAAAGAACCAGTTGTTTTTCCGGTTAATCAGGTAATCAAAGGATGGACTGAAGCATTGCAATTAATGCCGGTTGGTTCAAAATTCAAATTGTATGTACCTCAACAATTGGCTTACGGTAACGGTGGTCAAGGTAAAATTCAACCTTTCTCAATGTTGATTTTTGAAGTTGAATTACTTTCAATTGAAAAAGATACACCAGCTCCTGCAGGTGGCCAACAATTAACCCCTGAGCAAATGCAACAGTTGCAACAACAAATGCAACAGCAACAACAACAAAGACGATAGTTTTTGTAAACCATATGAAAAGCCGGAGTGTTATCACTCCGGCTTTTTTTGTCAAAAAGATAGTCATAATATATAAATTAATATCTTTTATCCTATAATATCACATTAATACCACTTAATTTTTTCAATTTCCATTTATTTTGTATAATTTTGCTGTCAATATGCTAAACAACAATCAAGTATTATGGAAAAGATAGACCAATTAGACCGAAAAATTTTGCAGATTATTACCAAGAATGCTCGTATGCCTTTTAAAGATGTGGCTGAAGAGTGTGGCGTATCCCGTGCGGCTATTCATCAACGTGTTCAACGATTGATAGATATCGATGTTATCACAGGATCCGGATATAACGTGAATCCAAAAATGTTAGGATTTCAAATGTGTGTTTACATTGGAATAACTCTGGAACGCGGTTCAATGTACAAGGAAGTGGTACAAGAGTTGGAAAAAATTCCGGAGATTGTAGAATCGCAATACACCTTAGGTAATTATACTATTCTTATTAAGCTTTATGCAAAGAACGATGAGCACCTTATGGAGTTGCTTAATTCACGCATACAGGAAATAAAAGGGGTGGCTACCACCGAGACGCTCACTTCGTTAGATCAACGCATTCGTAGATCAATACCAATAGAGTAATGAGGTGGTAGTTAAAAGTTAGAGACGAAATACATAATTAGCACTATAAATTCTACTTCTTTACTCGTTCACTTTCCTGTAACTTGAAAGAAAAATGGAAATAGTTGTTAGTGGCATTTGACTTACCGAAAACCTTTACTAGAAAATTATTTCAGTGATGAGTAGGAAGCTATGCCAAAGATGGTGATGAAAGCAGTTGCTTATTTAGGTACGGCCGAACTAAATCAACCGAGGCCTGAGGTTATTAAAGCATTTGTGGGTAATGGAAAAAATAAAAAAAAATAACATTTTAGCTATTCGTAAATAAATATTAAACAATGACAAAGGAAAGTATAATTGGAATATCCAATGCATCATTTGATACAGCTGTTCTAAAAAGCAAATTATTAGAAAAGGATTTATATACAAACCCTGCTAAGTATAGAGTTCTTACAGGAGATAGACCAACAGGAAATTTACATATTGGACATTATTTTGGATCAATTCTTAATCGTGTAAAATTGCAAAATATAGGTGTAGAAACATATATTTTAATTGCGGACTACCAAGTATTAACAGATAGGGATGTTTTCAAAGATATTTCAAAATATGTATTTGAACTTACATTAGATTATTTAGCTTGTGGCTTAGATCCAAAGCAACATAAAACCTATATTTTCCCTCACAGTCATATCCCGGAATTAAATCAACTATTGGTTCCTTTCTTATCACTTGTATCACTTTCGGAACTAAATAAGAATCCAACAGTTAAGGAGGAAATCTCTGCTTCAGGAAAAGAAATCATTAATGCAGGAATGTATACGTATCCTGTACATCAAGCAGCGGATATTCTTTTTTGTAAAAGTAATGTTGTACCTGTTGGTAAAGACCAGTTGCCACATATAGAATTGACACGAACTATTGCTAAAAGGTTTAATACGAAGTTTAATGCTAATGTATTTCCTGAGCCGATAGGACTATTAAGTGAATCCCCTATGATTCTGGGACTGGATGGTAATCAAAAAATGAGTAAAAGTCGGAATAATAGCATCATGATTAAAGCAACTGCAGATGAAACATCTAAGTTGATTAAATCGGCAAAAACTGACTCTGAAAGACATATCACATTTGACCCTGTCAATAGGCCGGAGGTTGCCAATTTACTAAGATTATCATCTCTTTGTTTGGGAACAAGTCCGGAAGAAATTGCAACAGAGATTGGAGAATTAGGGTCAGGTAAATTAAAACAAATAACAGCAGATGCGCTAAACAGCTATTTTAAAGAAATAAGAGAAAAACGCATTCAATTGGAAAAGGACGAGTCTTATGTTAGGAGTATTTTGCAAGATGGAATTAAACAGGCAAGACAAACTGCAATTGAAACTTTAGCTGAAGTTCGTGAAGCTATGAATATGATGATTTAAGAATGTGCTCGTGGTATCTATGGGCATTCAGCCGTCTATTCTCCCGCATTCACTTTGTCGCTCCGCGACAGCAAATGTTCTCGCAAATGATATAATCATATTTTTGGTCTTCAGATTCGCTACGGCGACATGAAGAAACAATTGGCTGTGGATATGATTGCCTTTACAGAACCCATGCGTGAGCGAATTAAAACCATCTCAGCCGACGAAGCAGATGTTTCGAAGGTTGCTCGCTTAGGAAAGGAAAAAGCGCAGGAAAACGCGGCTAAAACCATTCGGGAGGTACGTGAGATTATTGGTTTTAAAAGATTTTAGAGAGTAGTTTACAATTTTGTTACATAAAACAAAAGCTTGTTCCGTAGTTGGAGCAAGCTTTTTTAGTGTCTATAAATAGGCTATCCAATTATGGGATCAATGTAAATATCAGGTGGAGTAGTCTAGAGTAATTCAAAGATATTGAAACTCAAAGATGATTGTTTTTTTGTGACTTGTCGATTAAAGTATCCTTGAACAATGATTTATGCCCGCTAAAAATATACATTCCTTATATTTAGGCAGACTTGTCTGCTGGCATCTTTTTTTACTCCACATCCTTTTTCCATTGATCCCAATTATATATAGCCTTATTGGGATCGATGCGATGTATCTTTTTGCTTGAATTATTGATAATATAAATAAAAGAAGCTGTCTCAGTTTTAATTTGAGACAGCTTCATAAACTAGAGTTTTATATATATAATCAATATCAATAATCAGAGTTTTGATCCCAAGTAGTATTAATATTCATTACGGTAATAGGAATAGGCAATAGCATATCCTTTTTTGTAGGAGATGTTCCGCCCATTGAAACGTGACC
>Ga0209124_10000464_pt1 | contig 22049 bp, 32 predicted proteins | sample BarGraIncu01122A_FD_184502 | JGI IMG/M metagenome (GOLD analysis project Ga0209124, IMG submission 184502) | Arctic peat soil microbial communities from Barrow, Alaska - Barrow Graham LP Incubations 011-22A (SPAdes) (version 2) | ecosystem: Environmental > Terrestrial > Soil > Wetlands > Peat...
GAAGGATTTCGGCGCGGAAGGGATCAAGATTCGTTGCGCGGGCCGGCTGGGCGGCGCGGAACTGGCGCGCGTGGAGACATATCATTGGGGCCGCGTGCCGTTGCACACGTTGCGCGCGAACATTGATTACGGTTTTGCCGAGGCGGCAACTCTTTACGGGAAGCTCGGCATCAAGTGCTGGATTTGCAAAGGCGAAAACAAGCCGTCGAAGGAAAAAGCGGCGGTTGTGCCGGCGGTGCCGATTGCGCCGGCTGCGACCCTGCCCACTGTGCCGGCCATGCCGACCGAGGCCGCCGCTAATTGAAGAATTTGCCCGAACAAACACAACAGAAACGAAAATGACTAATCACGAAACCCGAATGACAAAAGAATGTCCAAATGCTCGAATGACGAACGGTGTGGATTCTGTCATTGGGTTATTAGTCATTCATTCGTCATTAGCGCTTAGTCATTCGTCATTTAACCACGCTGCGTTTTTTCGCGGCTAAAAGCTTATTAGGAATTTGTTATGCCGTTGATGCCCGCAAGAGTGAAGTACCGCAAGATGCACCGCGGCAACCGCGCCGGCATGGCTTACCGCGGGAACACGGTGGCGTTTGGCGAGTATGGGTTGATGTCGCTGGAGCGTTGCTGGCTCGACACGAAGCAGATCGAGGCGGCGCGCGTGGCGATTGCCCGCAACATGAAGCGGCACGGGAAAATGTGGATTCGCATCTTCCCGCAAAAGTCGTTCACGAAGAAGCCGCTGGAAACGCGCATGGGCAAGGGCAAGGGGCCTTTGGAATCGTGGGTGGCGGTGATCCGCCCGGCGAACGTGCTGTTTGAAGTGGACGGCGTGACGGAAGTGGTGGCGCGCGAGTCGCTGCGCCTGGCGGCGACGAAGCTGCCCATCCGGACCAAGTTCATCTCGCGGCATCGTGGCACGCGATAGATAGAATTGAGTTTATGAAATTTTTGGAAATGAAAGACATGACGCTGGTGGAGTTGTCGGCCAAGGGCCGGGACCTGCGCCATGAAATGTTCAACCTGCGTCTGCAGCAGGCGAGCGCCCAACTGGAGAAGCCGGCGCGCCTGCGGGTGCTGCGCCGGGACATCGCGCGGCTGGAAACGCGCATCTCCCAGCTCCGCTCGCGCGGAGCGGAGTTGCCAAACAAAGCGGCATGAAAAACAAACGGAATAATGGAGCAATGGAGTGTTGGAGCATTGGACTCCAGCACCGCATCACTCCATCACTCCATCAACCTGTTTAGCAATGGCTGAAGAAACAACAAATATTGAAGCGACGGCGGCGCGCGGACATCGCAAACAGCGCGTCGGCGAGGTCATCTCCAACAAGATGGCCAAGACCATCGTCGTGCGCGTCGAGCGCCGGTTCCCGCACGCGAAGCTGCGGAAAGTCATGACCGCCTACAAGAAATTATACGCCCACGACGAAAAGAGCGAGGCGAAGGTGGGCGACCGGGTGCGGATTGAAGAGACCCGGCCGCTTTCCAAAATCAAACGCTGGCGGCTGATGGAAGTCGTCGAGCGCAGCCGGGGCGTGGAGCCGGTGGCGGCGGAATAGCGAGGAAATATGTTGCAAATTCGTTCCCATTTGGACGTTGCGGATAACACGGGCGCAAAAATCGCCTGGGTGATCGGCGTGCTGGGCCGCAACCAGCGTTACGCGGGGATCGGCGACATCATCAAGGTGCACATCAAGGTCGCCGCGCCTGACGGCCAGGTGAAAAAGGGCGAGGTGCACAACGCGGTGGTTGTCCGCACGCGCCAGATCATCCGCCGCAACGACGGCTCGTATCTGCGCTTTGACAGCAACGCGGTGGTCATCATTGACGCGGATTTAAACCCGAAGGGCACACGCATTTTTGGACCGGTGGCGCGCGAGTTGCGTGAAAAAAAGTTCATGAAAATAATTTCGCTCGCGCCGGAGGTGATTTGAGATTATGCCAAAATTTCATGTGAAAAAAGGCGAGGTAGTGGTCGTGCTGGCCGGCAAGGAAAAGGGCAAGCGCGGCAAAATCATCGCCGTTCTGCGGAAGAAGCAGCGCGTCATCGTCGAGGGCGTGCAGATGATCAAGCGCCACATGCGCAAGAGCCAGGACCATCCGCAGGGCGCGATTGTCGAACGTGAAGGCACCATCCACCTTTCGAACGTGATGAGAGTGGATCAATTTGACGCCCGCGTGGCCAAGCGGAGCGGGGCGGCGGTGCCGGCCCAGACCTGAAAGATTACCAACACGATTACAAACCATAGTTACGGCAAAATCCGTGACCCAGAGTGATGAAAGCCAGACTTTATAACAAATACGTCAACGACGTGGTGCCCGCCCTCAAGGCAAAGCACAAATACGGGAACGTGCACCAGGTTCCACACCTGGTGAAAATCGTGGTGAACATGGGCATCAGCGCGTCGCTGGAAAAGAACGCGATTGAGGATGCGGCAAAGGACCTCGCGTTGATCACCGGCCGCAAGGCGGTGATCAGCAAGTCGCGCCACAGCATCGCAAATTTCAAGCTGCGCGAAGGCCAGCCCATCGGCTGCCGCGTCACGCTGCGCCGCGACGCGATGTATGAATTTTTCGACCGTCTGATTGCCACCGCGCTACCGCGCATCCGTGACTTTCGCGGGTTGTCGCCGCGCAAATTTGACGGGCGTGGCAATTACACGTTCGGCATTGCGGAGCAGACAATTTTCCCGGAGATCGAATTGGACAAGATCAAGCGGACGCAGGGAATGGACGTAACGATTGTGACCAGTGCGCCCAACGACGCGGAAGCGCTGGATCTGCTGAAACTCATGGGTTTCCCGCTCGCGGAGGCGAAGGAAGCGCCGGCCAAAGACGCAGTCAAAGAAGCAGCCCAGGAAGCGGGCAAAGAAGCAGCCAAAGAAGCGGCAAGGGAATTGGCCAAGGGAGAAGCGGCCAAAGAACCAGCGAAACAATAAACGAATTTATGGCCAAGAAAGCATGGATTGAGCGCAACAAGCGCAAAGCTGAAACGGTAAAAAAATACGCCGCGATCCGCGCGGAATTGAAGGCCAGGCGCGACTACGCCGGTCTCTCGAAGTTGCCGCGCAACGCCAGCCCAACGCGGCTGGTGAACCGCTGCTCGGCCAGCGGCCGCCGGCGCGGTTATCTGCGCAAGTTCGCCGCGTCACGCCTCACCTTCCGGGAGGCCGCGTTAAACGGTTTGATCCCCGGCGTTGTGAAAGCCAGCTGGTAATTTTATGACCGATCCGATTTCTGACATGTTGACCCGCATCCGCAACGCCGGCCGCGCATTGCTGCCGACGGTGGAAATGCCGCACTCGCGGATGAAGGAAAGTCTGGCGAACATCCTCAAACAGGAAGGTTACGTTGCGGACGTGACCGTTGAGGCCGGCATGCCCAAGACGATGAAGCTCAAGCTCAAATACAACGGCAAAAAGAGTGTGATCGAAGGATTGCGCCGCATCAGCAAGCCGGGTCTGCGCCACTATGTCGGCGCGACGAAAATCCCGCGCGTGCTCGGCGGCATGGGTGTGTCGGTGATTTCCACGCCGGAAGGCGTAATGACCGGCACGCAGGCGCGCAAGAAAAACCTGGGTGGCGAATTGCTTTGTTACGTCTGGTAAAAATTTGATTTATGTCGCGAATTGGAAAACAACCGATTGCCATCCCTCCCAAGGTGAAGGTGGAGGTGAAGGGACAGAAAATTTTTGTCGAAGGCCCGAAGGGCAAGCTCGACTGGGAATTGCCGCGCCGCACGAGCCTCAAGGTGCAGGACGGCAACATCGTCGTCAGCCGCGATGGCGATGACGCGCAGTCCAAGGCGTTGCACGGCCTGAGCCGCGCCCTGGTCAACAACATGGTCAAGGGTGTGACCGAAGGTTTTGTCAAAAAGCTCGAAATCCAGGGCGTCGGCTTCAAGGCCGCCGTTCAAGGCAAGGTCGTGAACCTGGCCCTCGGTTTTTCGCATCCCATCAATTACGCGATTCCCGACCAGATCAAGGTGACCGTCGAGGAAAACACCAAGCTGACCATCGAAGGCCCGGACAAAAAGGTTGTCGGGCAGGTTGCCGCCGAGATTCGCGGCTTCTATCCGCCGGAGCCTTACAAGGGCAAGGGCGTGCGCTATGCGGGCGAACATGTCCAGCGCAAGGAAGGCAAAACAGTTCAGTAACAATTGATTTTGTTCACGGCTAAACCCGTGACCCATCGAAATGAGAACGGAAAAGAAGCATCAATTAAAGCAGCTCCGCAAGTGGCGGATACGCAACAAACTTGGCGGCACGAAGGATCGCCCGCGCATGAGCGTCTGCTTCACCAACGAAAATATCCACGTCCAGTTCATTGACGACAAGGCGCGCGTGACGCTCGCGGCGGCTTCGACGAAGAGCAAGGCCACGCCTGACCGTGACAAGCTCGCGGCCAATGTGGCCAGCGCCAAAGTCATCGGCAAACTCGCGGCGGAAGCTGCGCTTGCCAAGGGCATCAAGTCGGTCGTGTTTGATCGCGGTGGCGCCCGGTATCACCGGAGCGAGGGCAAGGGCAAGGACGGCAAGCCGGTGCTGGTGCTCGGCAAACTGGCGACTCTGGCCGAAGCCGCGCGTGAAGCTGGTTTGAAATTTTAAACAACGGAGATAGAAAACTGTGGCAGAAATCACCAAAACCAAACCCGAAGATCGAGTGCCGCGCGGCGGGCGCGGACGTCGTAACAAACCCCCCGGTGACGCGCCGGAATTCGGCGGACAGGAGTCCCAGGAATTGACTGAGAAGGTTGTGTTCATCAACCGTTCCTCCAAGGTCGTCAAAGGCGGACGCCGTTTCAATTTCAGCGCGCTGATTGTCGTCGGCGACAAGCGGGGGCGCGTCGGAGTTGGGCTTGGCAAGGCCAGCGAAGTGGCGGACGCGATTCGTCGCGGCGGCGAACTTGCCCGCAATCAAATGGTCCCGGTGTCGCTCAAAGACGCGACGATTCCGCATGAAGTTTTCTGCGCGTACGGCGGCGCAAAAATCCTGTTGCGTCCCGCCTCGCCCGGAACGGGCATTATTGCGGGCCGGACGGTTCGCGCGGTTGTGGAAGCCGCCGGGGTGAAGGACATTTTAAGCAAATCGCTCGGGTCAAACAACGCGGCGAACGTCGTCAAGGCGACGCTCAAGGGTTTGTTGAGCATGCGGTTGCGCGAAGAAATTTACAAGGGCCGCGGTTTGGAAATTAAAAAAGTGGAGGCGGCCAAGATGCCTGAAGCGGCTCCGGCAACGGCTTGATTTTTATGCGACTGCACAATCTAAAACCTCGTCCGGGTGCGAAACATCGTACCAAGCGCCTTGGCCAGGGTGAATCCAGCGGCCACGGCAAAACCAGCGGTCGTGGCGGCAAAGGCCAGACGGCGCGTTCGGGCAGCTCGATCCGCATCGGCTTTGAAGGCGGCCAGATGCCGCTCATCCGCCGCATTCCCAAGCGCGGCTTCAACAACGCGCGGTTCGCGACGCGCTATCTCAGCGTGAACGTCGACGATTTGAACCAGTTTGACAACGGCGCGCGCGTGGATGAAACGGCGTTGCGCGCGGCGGGTCTGGCCAATGGCCGCGGGGACGGCGTCAAAATTCTGGGCGACGGCGAGTTGACCAAAAAACTCACGGTGAGCGCGCACGCGTTCAGTGCGTCGGCCCGTGCGAAAATCGAAGCCAAAGGCGGCGCGTGCGAGGTGGTGGGCCCCAAGCCCGCCGCACCCGCGAAGCCCGCCGCACCGGCAAAGCCTGCAGCACCGGCAAAGCCTGCAGCACCGGCCAAACCCGTCGCACCGGCCAAGGCCTGAACGCGCTTTTGACGCATGTTTCGCTCCATCACCAACCCCTTCGCCAACGGCTTCAAAATTCCGGAGTTGAAGTCCCGGATTTTGTTCACGCTGGGCGTGCTGGCGATCTGCCGTTTGATGGCCTGGATTAGCTTTTGACGCATGTTCCGCTCCATCGCCAACACGTTCGCCAACTGCTTCAAAATTCCGGAGTTGAAGTCCCGGATTTTGTTCACGCTGGGCATGCTGGCGGTCTGTCGTTTGATGGCCTGGATTCGCATTCCGAATCTGAACGGCGCGGCGCTGACTGATTACTTCAAACACACTGCTCAAACCGGCGGCGGATTGCTGGGCATGTATAATACCTTTGCGGGCGGCGCGATGGAACATTGCGCCATCGGGTCGCTCGGCATCATGCCTTACATCAGCGCGACGATCATCATTCAATTGCTCACGGCGGTCTGGCCCAGATTGAGCAAACTGGCGCGCGAGGAAAACGGCCGGACCAAAATCATTCAATACGGCCGCTATTTGACGGTGCTGTTGTGTTTGGGGCAGGGATTGTTTTTCGCCATCGGTTGGGAACATCCCCAAAATATCTTTCACGGGTTTCAAGGGAATCTCGTGTTCGATACCAGCCACATCTGGTGGTATCGCATTCAGACCGTGCTCATCATGACGACGGGCACCATGTTGCTGATGTGGCTGGGCGAGCAAATCTCCGACCGCGGCATCGGCAACGGCGTGTCGCTGGTCATCACCATCGGCATTGTGGCCCGGCTGCCGCAGGCCTTGGTGGCATTGAAGGACATGTTTTGGCCCGCCGGCGGTGTTCCATCCAACTATCATTTTCTGGGCACGGGTTTGATGCTGGTGCTCTTGCTGGTACTGGTCATTGGCGGCGTGATTGCGATCACCCAGGCCCAGCGGAAAGTCCCGGTGCAATACGCGCAGCGCGCGGTCGGGCGCAAGATGTACTCCGGCGGCACGTCGTTCATGCCGTTGCGCGTGAATTACTCCGGCGTCATGCCGATTATTTTCGCGCAATCCATCCTGATGTTCCCGCAAACAATTTTTCTGCAATTGGGGAATTTTGTCGGCGTGCCATTCCTCAAGAATCTCTTCCTCGGCATCGCGCAAAACCTCAATTCCGGCTCGGTGCTTTATTTGGTGATTTATTCGCTGATGATTTTGTTCTTCGCTTACTTTTGGGTGGCCACGCAGTTTAATGAATTGCAAATCGCCGACGATTTGAAAAAGAACGGCGGTTACATTCCGGGCGTGCGTCCAGGGCAGGGCACGAGCGACTATCTGCACAAGTCCATGAGCCGCATCACGCTGGCGGGCGCGATTTTCCTCATGGTGATCGCGACCATCCCAATCATATTGTCGCGCCAGATGAACATTCCGTATGACGTGTCGCAATTTTTCGGCGGCACAAGCATTTTGATCACCGTCGGCGTTTTGCTGGACACCATGCGCCAGGTCGAATCGCATTTGATGATGCGGCATTATGACGGGTTTTTGAAAAAGGGCAGATTGAGAGGGCGGTTTTGAACCGGAGCGGCTTTCGTGCCGCGTATTGCGTGTTCCGTCAAGCAACGGGCGGACCACGATGAAATGCTCGACGCAACACGCAACACGCATGATTATTTTAAAAAGCCAACGCGATCTGGAACTGATGCGTCCGGCGTGTGCGGTGGCGGGCAGGGTGCTGGATGAAATCACCGCGTTCATCAAGCCGGGACTGACAACACGGCAGGTGGATGAGTTCGCCGCGGCGCGCATCAAGTCGCACGGCGGGAAAAGCGCGTTTTTGGGCTATCGCAAGTATCCGTGCCACACGTGCATCTCGGTGAACGAAGAGGTCGTTCACGGACTGGCCGGCGGTCGCGAATTGCGCTTCGGCGACATTGTGAGCGTGGACGTCGGCGTGATTTACAAGGGCTTTGTCGGTGACACGGCGCGGACGGTGGCGGTGGGCGGTTGCGGTGTGCTGGCGCAACATTTGATGGACGTGACGGAGCGCGCGCTTCACGAAGGCATCGCGGCGGCCGTGCCGGGAAATCGCGTGACGGACATTTCGCGCGCGGTCCAAAATTACGTCGAAGGCAACGGGTTCAGCGTCGTGCGGGAATTTGTCGGGCATGGGGTTGGCCGTTCGATGCACGAAGAGCCGCAGGTGCCGAATTTTGTTGATCCGAAGAGCAACCAGAAGCTCCGGCCGGGCATGACGCTGGCCATTGAGCCGATGGTCAATGTGGGCCGGCCGGGCGTAAAAATTTTGAAAGACGGCTGGACAGTCGTCACCCAAGATGGTTCACTGTCCGCTCATTTTGAGCACTCGGTGCTGATTACCGAAAGTGAACCGGAGATTTTGACATGGCCGGAAAAGATGCCTTCATCGTTGAAGGTGTCGTGATTGAAGCCAGGCCGAACCGCACGTTTTGTGTGGAGTTGGCCAACGGACACCGGCTTCTGGCGTTTGTGGCGGGCAGGGCGAAACAGCGCTTTGCCGGTCTGGCGCCGGGAGACAAAGTGAAATTGCAATTGGCGCCTTACGATTTGTCCGTGGCGCGGATTTTGGTTGAAACAAAAACGATTTAAACATGAAAGTTCGCGCGTCAGTTAAAAAATTGTGTGAGCACTGCAAGATTGTGCGCCGCCGCGGCGTCATTCGCGTGATTTGCACGAACAAACGGCACAAACAGCGGCAAGGTTGATTTATGGCACGCATCATTGGTGTGGAAGTTCCGCCGAACAAGCGCATTGACATCGCGCTGCGCTACATTTACGGCATCGGCCCGTCCAACTCGAAGGAGATTTTGGAGCGCGCAAACATCAACCCGGACATTCGCGCGAAGGATTTGACCGAGCAGCAGCTTTCCCAAATCGTCCATGCGATTCAGGAGGGCAAATATGTCATCGAAGGCGATTTGCGCCGCGAAATCGGCATGAACCTCAAGCGGCTGCAGGGCATCAAATGCTATCGCGGCATCCGGCACATGCGCGGATTGCCGGTGCGCGGCCAGCGCACGCAGACCAACGCCCGCACGCGCAAAGGTCCGCGCAAGACGGTGGGCGTGCAACGCAACCCGAATGCCAAGACCGGCATCCACTAAAATTTTGTATGGCTGAAGAAAAAAAGAAACCCGCTCCCAAAAAAAAGGAAGCCAAGCCCGAAGCCGCTGCCGCCGCTCCAGCCGAAAAGGCTGCGTCCAAACCGGACGAAAAAGCCGCTTCCAAACCAGCCGAAAAAGCCGCGTCCAAACCGGCTGAAGAAAAATCTGCGAAAAAAGCCGCGCCCGGTGCGGAAACTCCCGTTGCCGAGGCGCCAAAGCCGGCGGAGGCGGCGGTTGTTCCGGCGGCGCCGACGGCGGCTGAACTTTTGGGTGAAGACGCCGGCGCAAAAAAGGTCATCAAGGCCAAGCACGCCAAGAACATCAGTTCCGGCATTGCCAACATTCTGGCCACGTTCAACAACACGCAGGTCAGCATCACGGACGCGCACGGAAATCTGATCGGCTGGTCCACCGCCGGCCGGGTCGGGTTCAAGGGCTCGCGCAAGAGCACCGCTTACGCCGCACAGCAGGTCGCCCAGGATGCCGCGCGCCAGGCGATGGCGCATGGCATGAAGGAAGTCGAAGTGCGCGTCAAAGGTCCCGGTTCCGGCCGCGAATCCGCCATCCGCGCCTTGCAGGCCATCGGACTGGAAATCAGCGCCATCAAGGACGTGACGCCCGTGCCCCACAACGGTTGCCGTCCGCGCAAGAAACGCCGCGTGTAACTTTCAACTCTCAACCATCAACCATCAACTTTAGCAATGGCTCGTTATACAGGTCCTCGTGTTCGCATCAGCCGCCGGTTCGGCATCCCAATATTCGGCCCGTCGAAATATCTTGAGCGCCGCAATTATGGCCCCGGCGTGCATGGTCCCAAGTCGCGCCGCAAGCACACCGATTACGGCCTCGGCCTGATCGAAAAGCAGAAGCTCCGTTATTACTACGGGCTGATGGAACGCCAGTTTCGCGGTGTCTATGAAAAGGCGCGCAAGCGCCGTGGCGTCACCGGCGAACAGATGTTGCAGATTTTGGAGACGCGCCTCGACAATGTTGTTTATCACCTCGGTTTTGCGAACACCCGCGCCGCCGCGCGTCAGATGGTTTCGCACGGCCATATCACGGTGAACGGACGCAAGGTGGACGTGCCGTCGTTTGGTCTGAAAGTGAATGACGCCGTCGCAGTGAAGCATTCAAACGTCTCGCGCCAGTTGGCCACGAAAAATTTGGAAATCGCCACGAGCCGCGTGGTGCCGGACTGGTTGTCGTTGAGCAAGGAAGAGTTCAAAGGCACGGTCATGCGCATTCCGACGCGTGCCGAGATCCAGCCGATTGCCAACGAGCAGGCGGTGGTCGAATTTTATTCCCGCTAAAAATGAAAACGGAGCAATGGAGCAATGGAGCAATGGAGTGATGCTGTTTCATCATCCCAACACTCCGGCACTCCAACACCAAAACAATTATACGGGCTTGACCGGCGCGCGGGAATAAACCGCCGGGAAAGCCAGATTAAAATTGTTGAAAGGAAAATATGCCAGTACGTCTAGGACGTTTCGAAATGCCCAAGCGTTTGCAAAAGGATGACGCAAGCGCCACCGCCACCTACGCAAAATTTATCGCCGACCCGTTTGAAACCGGTTACGGCCACACCGTCGGCAATTCGCTGCGCCGCGTGTTGTTGTCCTCGCTTGAAGGCGCGGCCATCACTTCGCTGAAGGTGGACGGCGCGATGCACGAGTTCGCCACGATTGACGGCGTGGTCGAGGACGTGACCGACATCGTTTTGAATTTGAAGAAAATCAAGTTCAAGGCCCACACGCGCGACGAGCAGCTATTGTTGCTTTCTGTGAACAAGGAGGGCGAAGTGACCGCCGCCGACATCCAGCTCAATCAAAACATCGAGCTGGTCAACCCCGACCAGATCATCTGCACGCTCGACAAAAAGAAGAAGTTCGAGATGGAACTGACCGTGAAAATCGGCCGCGGCTTTTGCCCGAGCGATGAAAACAAAAAGCCCGGACAGGCCATCGGCGTGGTGGCGATTGACTCGCTGTTTTCACCGGTCACCCGCGTGCGTTACGCCATTGAGGCCGCGCGCGTCGGCAACCGCACGGATTACGACCGCCTGATTTTGGAAATCTGGACGGACGGGCGCCTGTCACCCGACGACGCGCTCACGCAGGCCTCGGCGATTTTGCAGCATCACCTCGATGTGTTTGTCGGTTACGACAAGAACGCGATAGAGTTCGAGGAGGCCGCCGACAAGCAGGACGAGGAGAAGTCGAAGATGAAGAAGCTCCTCAACATGAGCGTCAACGAAATCGAGTTGAGCGTCCGGGCGGCGAACTGCCTGAACAACGCGAACATCACCAGCGTCGGCCAGTTGGCGATGAAGACCGAGCAGGAAATGCTCAAGTATCGCAACTTCGGCAAGAAATCGCTGAACGAAATCAAAGACAAATTGACGGCTTTGGGCTTGTCCCTCGGCATGAACTTCGAGCCGGGATTGCTCGAAGCGCCGAAGGAAGAACCGAAGGCGGAATAAGGACCAGCTATGCGACATTTGAAGCGAACGGCCAAACTGGGCCGCACATCCACGCATCGCAACGCGATGCTGGCAAACCTCGTTTGCAGCCTCATCAAACACAAGCGCGTGACCACGACGCTCGCGAAGGCGAAGGCTGCGCGTTCCGTTGCGGAAAAAATCGTCACTCTGGGCAAGCACGCCACGATTCAATCGCGCCGCCTGGCTGCCGCGCGTTTGCACGCGCATGGTCCCACGGTGCAATTGACGAAGGACGAACGCGAGAAATGGCGGCAGAACGAGGACGTGCTGCGCATCCTTTTTGAAGACATCGCGCCCGCGTTCAAGGAACGCAACGGCGGTTACACGCGCATCGTCAAAATGAACCAGCGGCAGGGCGATGCCGCGCAGCGCGCAATTTTGGAATGGGTGGATTTCACGCCTCCGGCGCCGGCGGCGGAGGAAACCACACCCGATGCCGAGGCCAAAACACCGGAACCGGCCAAGACCTCCGAAGCCAAGGCTTGAGCCGGGAGAAACACTCGAGAACATTTCAAAGCCCGTTCGTGAGAGCGGGCTTTTTTGTTATTTCATTAACACCCTGCTTTAGCGGGGTGTTGATGGCTGACCTGACGTCGTAACCGCTTCAGCGGTTTTCTCCGCACGGGAAACCGCTGAAGCGGTTGGTGGGCCTTGGCTTCGCCCCACACTCCGCTAAAGCAGGTGTTAATGAGAGCCAGATAGGAACCCGCACAAAAAATGAGATGCGCCCAACGGCCAAACACTTCGATGTTCAGCGTTCGATGTTGGTTGTTGGATTTTTCAGATTATCTCAGCCAGAAGAACAGCATTCCCGCCACCACCAGCAATGCGACCATCCACCAGAACCACCCGATGCCGCGCGGCTTTACCGGCTCCGGCCCGAATTCCCTTTTTATGAATTCGTCGTGGTCGAAATTTTCATCCGGCAATCCGAGATGGCTGGCATACGCGGTTTCCGACCAGCCCGTTTGCTCATCCGAGCCGCATTCGGGGCAGGCCCTGGCGTTGCGCGGCACTTCTGCGCCGCAGTTTGGACAGACGTCAGGAGCCATTTTGGAAATGCAAAAGGAAGAATGATGAAGGAAGAAAATTTTCAGCCGGGCGATTCAGTCGTTTCTTCATTCTTCATTCATCTTTTGTTTTCATCCGCCCACGCCGGCATATTCCTCGTCGGTTTTCAGCTCGAGCCCCATCAAAATGTAATCGTGGCTGACAGCCTGCATGTCCTTGACGTAATTTTCCAGGCGCAAAAGCTGGCTGAAACCAAGCAGGGCAAACATCTTGATGGCCGCTGCCTGTTCGCCAATGAATTCCGCCTCGACCTTTTCCAGGCCGCCCTGCCGCGCGATTTCGACGATCTCGCTGATGAGCGCCCGCGCCAGACCGCGTTCGCGAAATTCCGGATGAACGAGCACGCTGACGCGGCCGACATGCCGCTTCCAGCCGCCGAGTTGCTGGTGCAGCGTGGCGTCGCCGGCGATTTTGCCGCCAACCAACCCGACCAGCGGCAGATTGCGCCCGTAGTCAATGTTCCGGCACCAGTTACGGATGGTTTCAATTTCCGCGACGCGATGTTTGATGAACATCCGTTCCGGTTCGGGGATGCTGAGAAACAAACCGTGAAATTCCTTTTCATCGTCGCGGCGCAGGGGGCGCAATGTCGCTTTCGTGCCGTCCTTGAGTTGGACGACTTTGGGGAACCGCTGGAGTTCAAGTTCAATGCTGAATGACATGCTTCCTTTCCCGTTTTTTCAAAATCTGCCTCAAGCGCCAGAAAACGCAAGGCTCAATCCGGTCGTAGCGATTCGCCGGCGACGCCGCTGGCGTGGTTCCGCAACCGTTCGTCTATGCGCGCCGGATCGAGACTCCATCGCGCCGCCAGCAACGGGACTTTTGCGACGTTGGTTGCCGTCCATTCCGCCGCCGCCCACGAAGCGGCATCCGGATGTTCACCGTAGCCAAAGCATTTCATGCTTAATTCCGTCTCGGCGGCGGTTTTGCGGCCCTGATTCCACACGGTTTCGCCCGCCCACGCATACGCGCGCGTCACAACGCCGTTTTCCACGCGCATCCAGGCGTGATGATGCAGAACCCGTTCCGCCTGGAAGAATTGCACGTGACCGAGTTTGCGGCTGAGTTCAGTCAGAAAATAAAAACACTCATCCACGTCGCTGCCCGGATTCGGCAGGCCGGAACCGGTGACAATGATCCAGCCATTCACCGGCGGACCGATGAAAAACCCGTGCCCGCCCGTCATCCCTTCCGCCCATGGGCAGGGGGCAAAATGATCCAGGCCCAGCGCGGCTTGAACGGCTTTGGGATTAAGCGAACGGACCGCCAGCCAGCTTGTGGGGCGCGATCCAAACGCCGATTGGAACAAAGGGAATTTTTCCATCTGTCGAATTTTGAACTCCGCCACGCGCGCCCGGCGGTGCAACGCAATCATCCAAACGAGCATCATTATGCCCAAGCCAAACACGAACCCAAGCATTGCCAGCAATGCCGGCGGAATTGCGCTCATCTGATTCACCCCTTGAATTTACGCCCGTCCATCGCGGGTTCAAACAAAATCTCATTTGCTGTAGTGGCGGTCTATGACCGCCGCCATGCCGAATATCAGGACAAGATGGACGCACCTTGACACTTCCACCAACGAGGGTAGGGCAAACCTGCCGGTTTGCCCCAATCTCACCGCCAGCAAGCGCAGCGATGCTGGCGGAACCATGGGGATACGCGCGCAAGAACATTGCTCCGCTCGTTCTGGTGGAAGTTTGGGTGGCGCGGCAGCGCCCCCACCTTGGTGGTCAAGAAGTGCCCGGACAAGATGGCGATGCTCATAGAGCGCCGCTACAATTCGATTTCAGCCACTCAAGATAACGCTGGTTGCCCGCGCTCAACGGCAGGACGATAAACTCCGGCGTGTCGTAGGGATGTTTGGCGAGAATCAATTTTTCCAGCGCGGCGAGTTTTGACTTCTGCGTTTTAAAAACCAGCAAAACCTCCGCGCCGGATTCGATTTTTCCATGCCACCAGTAATGCGATTCGATGCGCGGCAACAAATTCGCGCACGCAATCAACCGCGCCTGCAACGCCGCACGCGCGAGTGCGCGGGCGGTTTTCAAATTTGGCGCTGTGACCAATACGACGGCGAATTTTGTAGCGGGTTTCATACCGTCATTTTCAAAATTTAATTTGCTTTCCCGTCCGTGCAGACTCATGCGCCGCGTCCAGAATTTCTACCACAATCATGTTCACTTCAAGCGATGCAAGGCCGGTTGGTTTAATTTCCCTTCGCACGACTGCGGCAAGATACGAGAGCGGGTCGGCATTTGCACCGGTGACTGGCGGTGGAACGATTTCGGTTTCATTGGGGGTTTTTGCGATTTGCACGCGCAACAAATTTGGCTGCGGCACAAATACATAGCCGGTTTGCCCATAAACCTCCATGTCTTTGCGGTTAAACGGCCAGTTCCACGAAGGTTCAAGAATGACTTGAGCTTTGGGATAAGTCAGCACAATCGTCGCGTCGTCTTCGACTTTTGGATAAACGTCCGGCTTGAGGTGTTGCGCGACGGCAAAAACAGAGATGGGTTTTTGTCCATCCATGAGCCATGTGGCCAAATCCGCGCCGTAACAGCCAAAATCATTGATTGCGCCGCCGCCGTTAAGAATCGGATCGGTCAGCCACGCCAGGAAATTGGTTGAACAGCCGATTTCTTTCGGCCCGCCATGACCGTCGTGAAAAACGATTTTGCAGATGCCGCCGATTTGATGTTCGTCGTGAACCATTGTGTAGGCGGCCTGATTTCCCGGATACCAGCTCGTTTCATAATTGACGATGACTTGAATGCCGCTCTTTTTTGCCGCTGCCTGGATTGCGCGGGCATGCTTCATGTTCACCGCCAGCGGCTTCTCCATCATCACATCCACGCCATGCGCGGCGCATGCTTTCACAACGCGCGCGTGATCGAAGGTGCTGGTGAATGTCGCCACGGCTTGCACATTGGTCCGGGCAAATAATTCTTCGAGACTCGGATAAAACAGATTTGAACTTAAATCGAAGCGTTTTGAATAACGCGCAATCAAAACCTGATTCGTTTCCACAATGCCGGCCAGTAGCATGTCCGTCCGCCCGGCGAGGCGTGGAATAAATCCCATGGCATGGTCATGCGCCAAACCAACAATGGCAAAGCGCACCGGCGGCTTTGCGTCTTGCGCAAATGAATTGCAGGCGACAAAAATGAATCCAAACAATATTGGGAGAAGTTTTTTCATAAATAATGAACTGGATGTTAATTTAATGGATTGACCAGAACGACGGCGAATTTTGCGGCGGGTTTCATTTATCACCATTTTAGCTTCCGAATTGCTGCCAAAGCTAATTCGACTGAACCCGGTGGTCCATAAAGCCGAATCAAAAACACTTCTCCACGCTTTATGACGCTTGGTTTCACATCCATGATTCCTGCGGCGCGTAAGTTATCGCGTAAGAGCTTGGCGGCACCAGCCCGCTTGTCTCGTGTGATTTTCTTATGATCAATCGGATACTCAACAGCGTTCATAAAGACGACGAGGGGGATGATTTGTTGAGGAGGTTTACACCGGAAAGCCTCCGGAGATTGTCGAGCACCTTTGTTCCAAGCAATAAACTCGGTCTAGAATTAATGTCTGCATTGGCATATTTGACGTTTTTCAACAACCAGAAACCATAAAATTTAGCTAATGCTTCATTTGATGCTACTACCTTAACACCGGGACCAACGATTTGCTCCTCCGTGTCCAAAAGATCATTCCAATAAAATAATGCCTTTTCGCCCAACTTTGGGTGAACCTTCATTTCTTCCTCGATCACGCTAACCAATATTTTAAAATCCTTTTCCGTGGTGCCTGCGATGCCTATTTCAGCCCTAGCGATATTTTTGATTACATACATGAGCAATAAAACTGAGAGCAGAATTGGCCAATCGGTTGTATCGCATGCGGACATATTTGCTCCTGCCTCATTTTCAAAAGCTTCACCCAAGTCACCGAAGGTAAATAGGTTTGAAGCAAAGACGCTTGAGTTAAGCATACGGTTCGCGTTTGCTCGGATTATTTTGCGCCTATTATTGAAGAGATTGAACATTATCTGTTTTATTTAGCGCGGGTTTTCTGATTAAGTCAAGGCATGGACGCCGCATTGCCGCCGCTCACTGCCAGTACGCTTTACCTCATCACCACACCCATTGGCAACCTCGATGTCATCACATTGCGCGGCTCGTGCGGTCTCAATTCCGATAGACTTCCCGCCGATGTCCAATAACACCGATGGTGATTTGTTTGGCTTTGGTGTCGGCAAAATAGAGCACGCGGTAATCACCGACGCGGATGCGCCAGCCGTCGCGGTTCTTGAGTTTCTTGCAACCGTGCGGGAAAGGATTGTTTTCCAGGGCGAGAACCGCTTTCGCAATGCGCGTTTGCATGTGCGACGGCAGCCGGGAAAGTTCCTTCCGCGCGTCGCGCGTGATTTCAACCTGCCAATTCACAGGCTGATTTTCAGTTCCTTCAACGCCTGACGGAACGGCTGCCGTGGCTGATGCCGCCGCGCTTCCAGTGCCAACGTATCGGCGAGGTCTTCGGAAAGTTCTTCGTCGGTCAGCATCCGTTCCAACACGGCTTCACGCTGTGGCCGCTTCAAGGACTTGAAGGCTGTCACAAAAACTTCCGCTGTTGCTTCAATTGTACTCATACCGGCCAGATTGTCGTTGATTTTTGACGCAAGTTCAAGTTGGAATGAGTTTTTCTTCACGCTCGATTTCTGCCTTAGTCAAGGCATGGACGCCGCACTGCCGCCGCTCACAGCCGGGACGCTTTACCTCGTCGCACGCTCTTGCGCAATCAAAGGAATTCAGCTATTCTTTTTCGCGTGGAAACAACTGTCAAATTGGACGACGAATTACTTGCCGAGGCGAAGCATTTCGCCAAACGGTCGCATCGTTCGCTTTCTGAGGTCGTTGCCGAGGCGTTGCATGAAAAACTGTCCAAGTCCAACGGCAAAACTCCGCCAAAACAAAATGTTCCCAATTTCATTTCCGAACTTCATCCTGACATTCGTCGCCTGACCGGTCTTGCGCCCGCCGATCTGGACGCGGAAACGGTTTATCACGAGCATCTCGCCCGACGGCACAAATGAAAGTGTTGCTCGATTTGAATGTGCTGCTTGATGTCATTCAAAATCGCCAGCCTCATTACGCGGATTCAGCAAGGGTTTTAAGCGTGGCGCGTTCTGGTGAATTTGACGCTCTGATTCCGTTTCACGCCGTCACCACGATTTTCTATCTGGTCGAACGCGCGCAAGACGCTGCCACCGCCAGTCAAACGGTGGATTGGCTGCTTAAACATTTCGATGTGCCGATGGCTGACAAAAACACGTTACTTCACGCTCGCAGCCTGAAACTGAAAGATTTTGAAGATGCCGTCGTGGCCTGTGTTGCCGCCCGCCACGGGTGCGACTTCATCGTTTCGCGAAACGCCGTGGATTTTTCCGCGTCGCCAGCAAAAGCAATTTCTCCGGCGGATTTTCTAAAAATCCTTTCCGCGCGGAGAAAGGTTTGAACATGGATGCCGCCTTGCCGCCGCTCACTGCCAGCACGCTTTACCTCGTCGCCACGCCCATCGGCAACCTCGAGGACATCACGCTGCGCGCGCTGCGCGTGTTGCGCGAGTGCGACGTCGTCGCCGCCGAGGACACGCGCCACTCCGGGCGATTGTTGAAGCATTTCGGAATCTCCAAACCGCTGCTCAGTTATTTCCAGTTCAACGAAGCCAGACGCAGCGAGGAAATCATCGAGCGCCTCCGGCGCGGCGAAAAAGTCGCGTTGGTCACGGACGCCGGCAGTCCCGGCATCAGCGATCCCGGCGAACGCGTGGTCAAAGCGGCCATCGCCGCCGGCTTCCGCGTCGAGTCCGTGCCAGGGGCGTGCGCGTTGGTTGCGGCGCTCACGGCGAGCGGACTGCCGACGGACGAGTTTCATTTCATCGGTTTCCTGCCGCACAAATCCGGCCAGCGACGGAACAAGCTGGAATCGCTCAAGAGTTTCGATGGCACGCTGGTGCTTTATGAATCGCCGTATCGGATCGAAAAGCTGCTCGTCGAACTCAGCGAAGTTTTTCCTGAACGGCAGGTGGTGCTGGCGCGCGAGTTGACCAAGAAGTTCGAGGAATTTCTACGCGGCAAACCGGGCGAGTTGCTCGACCGGTTGCGAAAGCGGATGATAAAGGGAGAAATTGTTGTGATGGTTGGAGCGGCTTAGTGATGCGTTTACAAAAAGACAAGAGCCAGTTTCAGGAGAAACCCGCCATCGGAGCGCGCTTTTCCGGGCGTTGGTCGCTGATTCACGATTTGAGCTTCGGTTGCGCGCTCGTGTTGATTGTTGGCGGCGCGCTCGCGGTTTACACGCCCGGCAATTTGACTTCGCCGCAAGCCGGCTGGCGCTTTCTCGGCCCGGCCATGGCGGGAATGATTGCCGCCGGCATTCTGAAATTCATTTTGACCGGACGCGCTTTGACGCCCGGCGAAGCGATCCGGGATTTTCTGTTTACCGGCCTGCTTGCCGCTTCGGCGCGTCACGTGCTGCTCTGGCAGGCGCCGCAAAACGTTTCCGGGCTGGTCCAACTCAGCCCCGTTGGCGCCACGGTTTTTTACCTGCTCTATCACGCCGCCAACACCTATCGTCTGGTGAATTCAAGGAAACACCTGGACGCCATCACGGGCGCGGCGATCACGGTTATACCTTTCGCGTTGGGACTGCCGCTCGCACTGCCGTCGGATCAACTGGCGGGTTCACTGGGCAGCACCGTCACTGCCGGTTTGCTGTCAGGTTCTTCGGCTTTGGGCGCGGGAATCGGCCGGGCGCTGTTGCTGTTTTTGTTCAACGTGATCCTGACCCAGGCATTCGCTCTGACCGCGTCCCGCCGCCCGCTGACCAGCGTGAACGCGCATCTCTGCCTGCTGCTGGCCGCCGCTGCGTCCATCGTTGCTCCGGGCGTGGCGGATTTGGGTTCGGGAAATTTTGCGGCCGGATTGCCAGGTGTGTTGAAACCGGTTGTCGCCGTTCTTGCCACGTTGCTCTCGCAAGGCGCGCTGTGGGCGGAAGTTTTTCTGGTGACCGGAATGATCATGGACGGCATGCGCGGAAGCGCGCCGACGCGCGCCACGATGAAAGCGCACGCCGTCAGCGGGATGAAAAAGGGCATGGTTTTCAGCGGCGTCCTGATGACGCTCCTGCAATTGCTCCACATCATCGCCAATGCGCCGGTCGTGCAAACTTTTTACCGGACTTTTCCGGCGTTGTTGCTGGCCGTTGCGGGTGCAATGGCGTTTCCGTTGTTCAAGGCGATCATCGAAAGTTTTGACGGCAGCCAATCGTTTTTCCGTCGCGCACTGAGAATGTACCGCGAACCGGTGCTGATGGCGCGCGGCGTGGTCGTTGGAATTGCCTGCGCCGTCGCGTTGGGCGTGAATCTGCCTGCGCTTCCGACTTCGCAGCGCATCTTTTTCGGTCTGGCAGCGGGCGCGTTGACTTACGCCGGCGTCAGTGCACTGCGCGATCTAATTTACGGCACGAGGAACTGCGGCGGGCTCAAGTCATGGCGCGTGTATCTGGTGGAGGGCGGGCTGGGCGCGTTTGTCGGCGGCGCGTTCGCGTTCTATTTCGACAACACGCAAATTCCCGTCGTGCTGAACAAGCTCAATCTTTACAGCACTTTTGGGCTGAAACCGGCGGCGGATGAATTTTATCCGTTGCTCAGCAAGTGGGGGCACATTCAACTCGGCACTTACGCCGGCGGCGCGAAACTGCTCTTCAACGAAGCGTTGAAAGGCGTGATCGGCTGGGGGGTGGCGGCGTGGCTGTTCGCCATCAACCGCTCGTTCCTCACCGCGCTGTTCCAACGCGACACCGCGCCGATCCGGCGGATGTTTTCTCGCCAGGGCGTTGCCGAACTGACCGAAAACACGATTCAAGTCCTGCGCTGGGGATTGTGGATGGCGCCGGTCATTTTCACCTTCCTCAAACAAATGTCCGTGCCGACCTGGTATAATCAGGACGGCGCGGTTCACACCATTTTCTGCATTTTCAAAGATGCCACGTCAGACACTGCGAGCTTCCAGGCGTGGAGTCTGAAGGTGTTCATGTGGCTTCTCGCTTACGATTTCTTCCGCATTTTGATCTGGCTCGATCACATGGGTCTGCGTGTTGCCACGCTCGTCAACCTGAGTTTCATCGGCATGGACCGGCTCGACGAACGTTTCGCGCACTTCATCGGCCCGGCCGCGGCCACGGCCCGGTTCATTCCCGAAGGCGTCAAGCGCTTCACCACTTGGGCGCCGTTGTTGATTCCGTTCTTTATTCCGAGGGGAAAGGATTGGGACTGGGCGTGGTCGCAATCCGAAGCAATCCAGCGGACATCCGGCGGCGGCTTGGCAGAAAAACTGGGAAATTTTTCGGCGCTGCAAATGGCGCTGGCGGGAATCGCGGCAGTGCTGACTGTCGGATTTATTTCCTTTGGTGTCCGCGCTTTGCGTTCACGCTCCGCGAAAGGCCGGCAAACAAGTTTCCGGCTGAGCAACCACGCGTATGCCGTCGAATGGAAATCCAGCGGCGAAATCACCAGCACGCTGGCGAAAAGCGGATACGACCTCACCCGCCGCGCCTACGACCGCCTTGAGCCTGCTGGCCGCGCGTTGTTCGTGGCCGATGTGGCGCAGGCCGGGCAGCCAAAGTCGTGGCCGGTCATCGGCAATTTCCCGGAAGAAATCGCGCCGCCCGCCACGGTCGAACAGAATGAGTCGGTTCTCGTTCTGACGCAGACGGTCAACGAAATTCAAACGGTTGTGCGCATCACGCTGCCGTCCGATTCCGACGCCGTGGAGCTTTGGGAAATCACCGTGACAAATCTCGGTTCGCGTACGCGTGACCTCAAAGTCGTGCCGTATTTGGAATGGGTGTTGAATTCGCCGCAGGCGGACCGCAACCACACACAATACAACCGCCTGTTCCACGAAGTGAATTATGACGCCAGCCTGAATGCGTTGATCGCGGCGCATCACGACACCAAACAAATCGGTTTGCTGGCGACGGAAACGCCGCCGGAAGGATTTTTGCGGGCGCGCGTGGATTTCATCGGTCGCGCGGGCAGCGTCTGGAAACCGCGCGCTCTGGAAACGCTCGCGTTTCAGAAGCCGTGCAACACCGGGCCGTGTCCGGGCTTTGATGCCATCGGCAGTTTGCTGCTGAACGTTTCGCTGGCACCCGGCGCGACCGGCAAGTTGCGTCTCCTCATGGGTTGCGCCGAAAATCGGCGGCAGGCGGCGGAATGGATTTCGCGCCATTTGAAGGTTCAAACCGATCCCCGTGCGCTGGCCGAAAAATCGCCGGCACGCCAGCCGCGCATCGGCCACGGCGAAATTCCGCCCGGCACGCCGCAGCCGTATTTTGAATTCACCGATGGCGGCAGCACGCTCCGTGTCCGCACGCCGTTCACGCCGCGCCCGTTCGACCACACGATGGCAAACGCGCTCGGCCATGTCCTTTGCGTGACCAATCGCGGGCTGCACACCTCGGCCAGCCTGAACGCGCACCAGAACCGGCTCACGACGGACTGG
>Ga0209124_10000475_pt1 | contig 21690 bp, 18 predicted proteins | sample BarGraIncu01122A_FD_184502 | JGI IMG/M metagenome (GOLD analysis project Ga0209124, IMG submission 184502) | Arctic peat soil microbial communities from Barrow, Alaska - Barrow Graham LP Incubations 011-22A (SPAdes) (version 2) | ecosystem: Environmental > Terrestrial > Soil > Wetlands > Peat...
TCTTTTGTACAATTATATCCATATAAATTGCGAAAAACAATAAATTTTTCAAAAGATTTTTTATCTAAAAGTATTTTGTTTATACAAATACTTTTAGGTCTATTTTTTTTTAAATCTAAAAAAGCCGGTCCTGGTTCTATCAATAATCCTTTCCATCCATAATATTTTTCTAAAACATATGAGGAACTTGCAATCACACCGTCCCAAGCTCCTGCTTCTATAAAATATCCGTCTTTTTTGTTTTTTAATAAACTCAAAACCCATTTATCATTGTTAGTTTCTTTATTACGAAAAAATCTTCCTTTAATTTTATCTATAAATATCATTTATTCAGTATAACAAACAATTACTATATTTTAAATCCTAATTTCATAAATCCCCTTATGTTATCCAAAATTCGCAAGGACGGTCCTTGCGAACTGTCCCAAACAAAAAAGAGCCAGATCATTTTCAGACCTAGCTCTTTCTACAATTTAAAATTACTTTTGCTTCATTAATTTCAAAAGTTTTCTTTTTTCACCCGGTGAAAGATTATCAATTTTATTATCAATAACTTTATCGGATTTTTGTTGGATTGCTTTTCCTCTTATTGTGTCTAATCTCGCTTCGTTTTTAACTTGAACCGAGTCTTTACCTATCAATAATTCAAGGTTATCAAATTTTGACAAAGACACACTTGTCTCAGAGTTAAGCTTTATATAATAAATCTTAACTTCGTCCCCTTCTTTTGTTAAAGAAAGTTCATCTGAAATTTCAGTGCCTGCAGTAAAAATAGTTTGGGGTTCTTTCACCAAAATAAATTGGTAATAAGTTTCCCCTTTACTAACAAGAGATGCAATTCTTAAAACTTTTGAAATAAGAACAGTTGATTCCATGTCGCTAGTAACTAGCGAAACAGTGTTTCCACGACTAGTCATCTGATTACGATAATCTCTGATAGCTTGTTGGCGATTTTCACCAATACCTACAAGAGTGTGATCGTGGACATTGACCAAGGCAACGAGTTTCATTAAGCCGCCTTTGTCTTTTAAGAGAAACTCATAAGTTGGATGACCGTCAATGTTATAAGTAACACCATCGGAGCCAACATAGCCTTTCTCTTGAACCTTGCCTTCAGCAGACTGGCGAGCGGCTTTTTCAGTAGCACCAGCTTGTTTAAACCAGTGGGCAGCTTTAGTTCTGGTATCTACCATTACAAATCCCACTGTTGATTCATCCTTGCCTTCCGAAGTAAGACCAAAATAAAAATATGATCTTCCATCATTGCCAAGAACCATTGAACTCTCAGCGGCAACTCTGATTTTGTCTTTTCCTGACCAGTTCCAGAAACCGTGGATATATTTTCCCCAGTCGTCTACCTGCTTAGAAACAAAACTTTTTGGCTGAATACGATCAATCCAAGATGGAGCTTCCTCGCTCTTGTATTGATGCATCTCACCTGTTTCAGGATCAACGGTCAATACACCAACGGCATCATCTCCACTTAAACCAATTTTAGTATTATATACAGTTACGGTCCAATAAGGATTCCAATTATCATCAACTTCAAAAGTAAAGTCGCTGAACAAAATTGAACGATATCCGTTAATGTATATGTGCCTTTCTAAATCTTGGCTAAAATACGCATCAGTTTGATATACAATATGTAATTTTTTATTATTTACATCTGTAACCAAAGCGTAGTCCTCCTGATTTGTAGCTGACACACGAACATAGCCTGGAGTTCCTTCGTCTCCAAAAGAGTTCCATTTAAAATACCCACTGTGAAGAAGAGGAGCAATCCAGTAAAGCTGACCTTTAACTGCCTGAAGAGTGAAATCTCCAAGTTGAGCCCGACTTCCAAGTCCAGGATCTGATCCTAAAACTTTTTCGCCAACTCTTTTTGCAATTTCCTCATCAACGATGAGCATTTGACTTACTGCAATAGGTTGAACATTTGCCGTAAATTCAGTTTCTTCAATATTGCCAATCAGTCCTCTGTATTTATCAGTATTCATCCATTCCGATGAGGAAAAGAATCCACCAATGAGAAGACCCAATAATAATACACCTGCTGCAATTCCAAATGTAGGGCAAATAAAGCCGAATTCATCGTCTTCATAGTAGTACCACACAAACGCCATTACGATGCAATAAAAAATCATATTGCCATAGATTCCAGAAGAGGAACTCAACGACATAGTGGGCATAAACAAATACTCACTTAAGAGATACCAAACAAACGTAAACGCAAGCGAAATAACAATCTTACCTGTTTTCATTTTTTCAAATTTTAATTTATATGACGAATAACAATTTATTGATTTTAATAATAGCATATTTATTGTATTTTGTCAACGAGCAATTCCCTAAATCTCCTTATATTCTCTGCAACCAAGTTCCAATAAACTAGCCGTAGAGACCAACAAATTAAAACTCGCAAGAGTTATTCTTGCGAGTTTTAATTTTATTTAACTAAATTATAAATCTAAAGGTTTATAACCAGGTTTCTTATAAAGTGTACTCCATTTATCTCTAATATTTGATAAAGACACCTTTTGTTTTTTAGAAGAACCAGGATATAATTTAACGCTTATGTGTGGTATATAATTTTAAATTATTTAACATCCTGAAAATCTATTACGAAACGATAACGAGCTTTTTTATTTATTACCTTTTCCCAAGCCTCATTAATTTCTTCAGGTTTAATAATTTGAATTTGTGGAGATATATTATTATCAGCACAATAATGAAGCACTTCTTGTGTTTCAGAAATTCCACCAATCAAAGATGAATTGAAATTTACTCGGGCATTTGCCAATACAAAATTATTCAGTGTTACCTCAAAGTGAATAGGCAAACCTACCATTGTAAATGAACCATATGGTTTAACAGTTGAGATATAAGCGGCTACATCGTATTGGTAAGGTATAGTGGAAATCATATAATCCAATTTGCCTTTATATGAAGCTAATTTAGAAATATCATCTACTACAATAACTTCTTTGACGCCAAACGATTTGATATCCTCTATCTTTTCTGGCGAAGTAGTGAAAGCGTAAACTTCAGCTCCTTTTGATACAGCCAATTTTACTGCCATATGACCCAAGCCCCCAATTCCAGCAACCCCCACCTTATCTCCTATTTTAAATTTAGCTTTCATAATCGGGGAATAAGTTGTAATACCAGCACAAAGCAATGGCGCAGCTTCTTGTAAACTTATATGTTCAGGAATATGAACAGCAAAGTGATCACGTACTACAATATTATTTGAGTATCCTCCTTGCGTAATTCCTGTGGGTGAAGTTTTCTCAGGATAACCATAAGTAAACAAAGCAGCCCCATTATCACAATAATTTTCTTCGCCATGTTTACAACTTTCGCATTTCATACAGCTGTTCACCATACAACCCACACCAGCACGGTCGCCTATTTTAAATTTGGTTACATTTTTACCTACTACTGAAACTATACCTACGATTTCATGCCCAGGAATTTGTGGATATTGTTGTGGACCCCAATGCCCTTTCATTTGATGTATATCTGAATGACAGATACTTGCATATTTGATATCAATCAAAATATCATCATCGCCTACAGGTCTACGTTCAAAATCCCAAGGCTTTAACACTCCTGAATCATCAAACGCAGCATACCCTTTTGATTTAATATTTGTACTCATATTTTTTAAAAAATTATTAACTTATAATTATTGACCATATAAATTTCTATTTTTCTTGTTTAGATAATACTTGTAAAATACCTTTACAAAAATCGCCTAAATCAATTGGCTTTCGTGATGAAACTAAATTATTATCAATAACAACAGAAGAATCTTCCCATAATGCTCCTGCATTAACCATATCATCCTTAATTGATATAAAAGATGTAGCTTTTCTTCCACGGAGAATATCCGCAGAAATTGGCACCCATCCTGCGTGACATATAAATGCTATTAATTTATTTTCATTATTATACTTTTTTAAAATATTTAAAACTTGATCATATCTACGTAAAAAATCTGGAGCAAAACCACCAGGAATAATTACTCCTGAATATTCATCCATGTTTATTTGATCATATGTCATATCTGATTCTACAGATAATCCTTTTTTACCATGATAAACTTTTTTTTCTAAACCAACGACAACTATAGATATACCTTCTTCTTCAAGTCTTATTTTTGGATAATGAAGTTCAAGGTCTTCATATAATTCATCAACAAACATTAATATTTTTTTCATAATACAATTATACCAAATATAATAAAAATAAAAACCTCTGTTGTACAGAGGTTTATTTTATATTAGATATTTCCATTTAGTGGACAGATTTTAGACTGTCTGTTAATTAAATCAATGATTACTTCTATCTCTACGCCATAGTTGTTGGTCATTTATTAATTAACTATCTACACTCTTTTTAAAAGACACGGTAACCAAAGTGGTTACAAATAAAATCTCAAATGTACAATGATTCTTGTTCAGGAATAATTAAGTAGACCTGAAAAAGATAAATCTAGAATAACTTTTTTAAAACTGAGAGATGTTAGCTTGTAACTCTCTCCAAAAAACAAAATATAAACAAAAACTTGTAAACAAAACTACTATATATTTACGTGCGTAGCCCGTAAATAGGATTACATAAATTAACAATCCTATTAGGAGTATAGCATAAGTAAAATTATTTGTCAAGCTTTTTTAAGCAAATTATAAAATACCCTTATTACCTAATGAATCATAAAATTTTACCCCCTAGGCAAGGCCTCGTGGGTAGGCGTAAAAATAAAAAGACTGGATGGTTCCAGTCTTTTCTCTTTTTACTGATGATAATAGAAACTTTTTTCGTCAGATAGATCCACTACAACCATTTCACCTTTACTTAAACTATTTTCTACAAAAATCTGTTCACCCAAATGATTAATCATTATTCCCGGCAACTCATTCGCATATTCTAAATGAGTTAAAATAATAACCATATCTGCTTCTTTCTGGTTAACTTCGTGTAGAATAAAATTTAAAGCACGCCTGTTGTCTTGTGGATAATCATCATCACACCATAAATATTCAGACACCTCATACGGAAGATTTAACTCTCCGCTTATTATTTTTATTGAGCTCTCTGCTCTTAGGGCATTTGATGATAACAAAATAATATTTGTAACTCCCGCGGTATGTTCTTTTATTATTGGGAGCAATTTTCTTATTTGCCTTTCACCAGTAGCATCTAAATCCATGGTAAAATAGTCATAATTACCATGACGAATGACAATAAATTTTCTAAACATAATATTTGGTTTTAATCGTTAAACATATTGAATCTTGTCTCTAGATTATCCCAAATTATCTATTTTGGCAAGACAAAATTTTTAAATCCCCTTATATTCTCTGCAATTGAGTTCCAATAAACTAGCCGTTGACAGTAAGTAATAAATAGAATAATCTGAGTTAAAAGCAGTAAACAAAACTTAAAAAAATAACGACTATGGATTTAACAATTTTGGCTACTGACATCATCTATTTAGAATATGATGAGGAACAATGGAAACTGTTTGTCGATTATTTAATCCCTGAAATAGAAATGAGTGGAGTAATTGAAAAACAAAAAGAAAATGGAGAACCCATCGAAATTAAATCAAAAATTATTATCGATGAAGTAATTCTGCCGGGTACATTTTTCACTAACAATAACTGCTATATAGAAACAACTATGAGCGAAACAATGTCTTCACAATTATCCACATCAACCAGAGTTTTACTTGGTTTTCTGGATGATCAAAGATATTTATTGCACGGAGTTATGTTATTTAGTGAAGGAAAAGTTAAAAGACCTGTATTTATCGTCTTATGGAAATATATAGAAATGGCTATATATACTTTAGACCCTATTGATGCTTTAAATTTTACTGGATTAAATTAACAAAACTGCTACATTATCTAACAAAAAAATACTCATAAAGATTTATCTTTATGAGTATTTTATTTAATTAATTTAACATATTTTCTATTTTGGCAAGCAGTAGATCAATCTATTTTCCCTCACTCGAATAATCCAAGCTCTGAGTTATCACCATACTTTTATGAGTCAAATAATAGTTTGCAACAAATATAGCTCCAATAATTACAAGAGTTACAAGTCCATTTATTATTAAATCTGGATGATGATGTTTTATTTTAATTAAAATATTTAACAATAAAGACAAAGTGACTATTCCAAATATAATATAAAATATAGTATTTGTACTATTACGAGGTGAAGCAATAGCTTTCTGTAGTGCTGTAGGATTTTTTATTGGAGACAACTCAGCAGTTATGTTACCACTTGTTTCTGTTGATACTTCTACCGGAATAGTAGCTTCTTTAATTTTAGTATTTACCACAGTCTCAGCACCTAGAACATTCGCCTTCTTTTCAGCTACTGCAATTTCTGGAGTTATTTCTTTTACAACTTCTTTTATTATTTGAGGATTTGTCTCTTCCTCTACAATAGGATTTGCATATACCTGTGCCACAAAAACTGTCTCTCTGCCTTCATACATGCCAGTAGCTATTCCTGTTCCTACTTCTGTATATTTATCTTTAACTATGTTTGCTCTATGGGTAGGACTATTCATCCAGGCGGATGTAACATCAGCTGAATCGGTAAAGTTAATAGCGAGGTTCTCTCCAGCGTATTGATAATTATAACCAACTTGTTTGAGCCAATACCAAGGAGTCTTACCTTCAGGACTTGTATGAGCAAAGTAGCCCTTTGTAGCCATATCTGTAGCCTTCATCTCAGCAGCTTTGTTTAATATAGGATTAACTACAAGAGTGTCTAATTTTTGTGACTGGCGCTGTTCATTGGTAAGGTCAGAAAGTACTGCTGGTAAAACAGCAGCCATACCTCCAGTTTTATTTATTTGAGATAGAGTCGGTCCTAAAAAAGTAAATACTTCTACAAATACAACAAGAATAAGAATATTGCGAATACTCTCTTTATGTAAAAAATGAGGGCGGTGATTGTTCCCTTCATGAGGAATAAAGTGTTTTTTAAACCAAGAAATCATCAAATCATTATACATAATAAAACCACACCTGTAAAGATGTGGTTTTATTTAAAACATTTTAACTATTTAAGAAATGCTCGTGTCATAGCTCCTACAACTCCATCTCCTTTTAATCCTTTTGAAATCTGGAATTTAACAACAGCATTTTTAGTCTTCTGACCAAATTTACCATCTGCTGTTCCACAATCAAAGCCTAATGTATTTAGGAATTTTTGAAGTTCCATAACTTCAGTGCCACTTAAACCTTTTTTCATTAATTTAGTGAAATTATAAGTTTCAGCACCTAGAACTTTTCCTTTTGGAATAGCTGGAATTGCTGGAGTAGCTGGAACAGCTGGGATAATTTTTGGTATTGCAGGTGTTGCTGGAGTAGCGGGAGTTGCTGCACTACTTCCTCCTCCGCCACCTCCATTACTACGACGAGATACAGTTACTTCTCTTGTTGCAGTTGCAGTATTTCCAGCTTTATCTGTTGCTGTATATGTAATTGTAAATGTTCCAACTGTATCAGTATTAAAACTAGAAGAATTTACAGTAACAACACCATCTACATCATCAGTTGCTGTTGCTCCAGCGTCAGTATATGAACTTCCTTGTAATACTGATATAGGGTTTGTACCTGATACTGTGATTACAGGAGCAGTTTTATCTATATTTGAAATTGTAACTTTTTCTGTTTTTACATTTCCGGCAGCATCAGTTGCAACAAAATCAAATGAACCATTAACTGTGAAAGTATGACTTGAAGTATTTAATGTTCCTTCGTTGGTTGTAGCTGTTACTACTATGTCTTGGTTAGTTAATGTTGTAACATAAGAATCAATTGTAATTATTGGAGCAGTAACATCTAAGACATAATCTTTTATGTTGCCACTAGGATTAGAAAATGAGTACTGATTTTTTGTATCAATAACAGTAGGAGCAGGAGTTTTTGTTGTGTCATCTACTCGTATAGCTGCCTTAGCTTCAGAATGTGAACTTGTTCCATTGACAGTTAAAGAAGCTAAAGTAGTAACACCACTACCCTGATCCACATCGATACCTTCCCATCCGTTATTTGCAGTAGTGATATTATTAACTGTTACAGTTGATCCATTCACAACAATACCATTCTTCTTGTTATTTGAAGCAGTAACATTATCTAGAAGGATACCTGTTACTTTATAGATATTAATACCGCGATTGTTTCCTGTATCTCCATTACCATCTTCAATAAGATTTTTAATTGTTACATCATTAGAATTGATTCCAATTACAGACCCACCAACGGAAGTAGTAGTTAGAGTATGATTAGCACCATTAATTGTTATAGCTTTATTTATGTCTGTCTGTGAAGTAGTCGTTATGTCTGAAGTAAATTCAATAACATCTCCATCTTTAGCACCTAAAAGTGCTGAAGCTAGATTATTTGTTGAAGCATCCACTTTGTAAGTTACCTTTGGTAAACCTGTGGTTGATGTATCTGTATTGTCGAAACCAGAACTGTAACGATATGAATTAATATCATCTATTGCAGTTTTATTAACTATATTGACATTATCAAAAATAACGTGCGTACCTGATGGAGAATATCGAAATGAAATACCGCCATTATTAATGGTAACGTTTTTTACCATATGATTTCCTATATGACTAAAATAAATTGAACCACCCCATTCTTTAGAAAATGCCTTATCCAAATCATTGGTAATACCATTATATACAGAACCATCAATTTTAGTATTTGGTTGTATGGTAACATTTTCAATTGTTATATCACTTCCCAAAACTTCAATTGTTTTATTTCCTTCTGCTTTTGGCATAAGAGTTAAACCTTTAATAGTTACATTATTACCAAAGACTGAAATTAGGTTTTGAGTACTCCAGTTTCCATTTAAAGAAAACTCATTGCCGTATATTATAGGATTCCCAATACCTTCAATTGTTATATTATTTGCTGTTATTGGAAAATACCAGCCAGCTTGACCCTTAACAGTAATATCATTAAATCTATCCAACCCATAATCTCCAGCTGAAATGTTCCATATTTGACCATCAGCTTGATTTGCAATAGCAGATCTTAATTCTGATACTGTCGTTATTTGTATGAGTCCATCAGCTAGCACATTTTTAGAAGACACAAAAATTCCGCCGACCAAAATAGCTACGGCAAATAATACTGATGAAATAAATTTTAAATTATCTCTCGTTTTGGTAAACATATATTTTATTTTGCTACTCAAAACCGGTATTGACTATGGTTTTGGATACTTTCCAAAAGGAGTGAGTCTAACAAGTCTCAAACTAGCTTATATTATTAATATAAAACCCGCTTTATTTAAAAATGCAGACTTCTAGAGCCTCTAGTTCTTTATAAACAAAAGAATACCAACTAGTAAATGGTATGTCAAGGATAATATATTAGATATTAATTTAATACTTTAAATCTTCTTATATTTTCTATTAATCGAGTTCCAATAAATTATCCGTAGGGTTATAAACATAAAAGGCATATTATGTATTAAACATATATGCCTTTTTAATAAATTCTTTAAAATTTTGCTTTAAAATTTTGGGAAAAACATTCCTACTCTTCTTTTATAGTCATTGTATTTATGGCTCCAAAGATCTGTCATTTGAATTTCTTCTAATAAACAATCAATATACCATAAAGGAATAAATGCCAATAGAACAGCAAACCAAATCCATGAAAAGAAAAGAAGTCCTAACCCAAAAAGTAAAATGTGCATCGAGACATACATTGGATGTCTGATGTATTTGTACGGGCCATCAGTTACGAGCTCTTTTGTAAACATTGGCTTTGCCAATTTAAAGAAAGTTGTAACCAAATAATAAATACCCCAGATGGTGATTATCACTCCGATAAAGAGAAACCAATTGTTACTTGTCGTTACTGGTCCTCCGTAAAAAATACTGTTTAAAATAACAAGAACCACAAATTCTACAATCCAAAGTAACCTGGGCAAAATTTCAATTAAAACGTGTTTTGCTTTCATAAGGCATTTAATTTTATTTGTTTATGATTTTATATACTTTACAATTTATTTCAAATTATGTCAATATCATGAATGAATAAAAATATCCCTACGCATTAAAACGCAGGGATATATTATTTAACTTTACTTTTGTTATATTTTACAAACAATTTCAAATGGGTCAGACTTCTGAAGTTTTACAAATTCAGCAATTGCCGAATCAAGATTTAGCAATTTATTTTTATTGTAAGCTTCTTTTACCGCACTCTTGATATCATCAAGATTAATGCCAGAAGGTTTTTTGCTTTTTGCAAGTAAATCACGTTCAATGGCTTTAAGTTTTGATATATCTGTAATTGCTTCAAGCATCGCACCGCTACCAACATTAGGCAATTTAAAATACTTAATGTTGAAACGGTCAGACTTTGGAATTGATTCATCAACAGGAGAAACACCTTCTTTTGTATAATACAAATCATAAAATGTATATTCATCAGAAAGATACTCTTTTGTAGCAAAATCAACCAACATAGCTTGCGTTAAATTTTCGTCAATTACAGTATTTTTAAAATACAATTCAAAGAATTTTGGTACATCCTCAACAACAGGCCTACCAACATAGATAGCTTTGTCAAAACGCTTATCGCGAGTTGAAGCTTCATCAAGTAAATCGGCACGGTTAGTTGCACCAATGATGAATCCATATGATGTTTGAATACCATCCATCTCTGTCAGAAAGGCATTTGTAATTTCATCAGCAGATCCATTGTTTTTATCACCACGTTTTTTAAGCACAGCTTCGATTTCATCGATGAAAATAATTACTTTTATACCAGTAAGTTCAAAATACTCTTTGGCTTTGGCAAAAATTTCTCGAATCTTTCTTGGTGCTTCACCTACAAACATATCAAGAATCTCTGAGGCTTTAATGTACATAAATCCTTTAATACTTCCATCTTCAGCTCCTAAAAGCCTAGATATCCGAGTAGCGACAGCTTTTGCAAAACGTGTTTTACCTGTTCCAGTAGGACCTACGAGCAAAGCTCCCTTTGGTTCTTTAGCAGAATATGCACGATACAGCTCAGGATATAACATATAATTTATTAATTCCATTGCTGCAGCTTTTGCCTCTTCAAGTCCTATAACATCTTCCCATTCAACAGATTCAATGTCGGAAATAATAGCGATTGAATTTGATTTAGGAAGAACTTGTAAAATTACATGCATTCCTTCATCAACCAAAACGCGATTACCTTTTTCGCAGACAATACTCTTCGACAATAGAACAATGTGTTTTGTTCCATCTGCCGAAACAAGAGCTTTTCCATCAAGAATTTCATCAATAATAGCAACTTTACCTGATTGAATCGATTCAGTTTTTCCTATGATTATTCCATTCGTGGAATTCAACAAAACTGTATCTCCTGCTTCAAGTTCAATTTCTAAATAGTTGAACACATCCAAGACTTCTCCTCTGTATAAAACAGAAGTGATTTGAGTTGGAATCTGTTCCTCTAATGCCTCTTTCAAAAGCATTAAGTCACAAACACCACCATCAACATCTGGATTTCCATAACGAAGTGGCTTTTTGTGTCCACTTGGAAATTCTACCAATGCCCAACCAATAAAATTTTCGGGATCAAACGAAACAATTATACCTGATTCATCTTTAAAGTCAGGAAGATTTGCAAACTGACTGTCAGGATGAATACAAACTTCATCGTTTAGTTTAAATTTTCCAAAATTTTTTTCTTGATACCCTGTTACAGGTACTTTAATAGATCGCAAAACTAAAGCGTGTACAAATCCAGCTGGAGCTGACTCATGAATTGTTCTAAAGAACTTTTCCATAAGACTTCTCTGTTCTAAAATTATATGCTTTAGACTTGAAGCTAACTCCCGCGAATCGGGATTTGACTGTTTGAGTAACTGATCTAATCTATCCAGCCACTCCTCTGCAGAACTATTTTTTTCCATTATTCTTGTTTTAAAATTTTCAATATTTTTATCATAATATCATGAAAAGGCTATAATGTCAAATGAAAAGCCACCTCCTGTTAGAGAGATGGCTATCAAAATTGTTTAATTAGAAAACAAAAAAATAAATTTAAATCCTAATTTTTACCGGATAAGTAATGGAACTCGTTGCTGATCTGAACAGCAATTTCTGCAAGCTTTGATCTTGTTTCTAAATCATTTGGATTTTCGTATGACCAGGCTAATCCGAGCTCTTTCAGGTCGATAGTCTTGTCATGATGAATAGATGCTCCAGGGATAACCTCACCTTTCTCGTTTCTGTTTTTACCCATCATATAAATAGTGTCTGACACTCTTAATGATGAAACAATATCATGCGAAATCAAAATAATAGTAAGGAATTCGTCTTTCTGAGCTAAACTAGAAATCATGTTCACTACTTCATCTTTTGTTTCAGGATCGAGTCCAGAAAAAGGTTCGTCCATCAACAGCAGCTGAGGATTACGTAGCAATTGCTGTGATATTGCAACACGTTGTTGTTGTCCACCAGATAATTGAATTGGAAACTTGTTTTTGTGTTCCATCAAACCAAACCAGTTTAAATACTCGTCGATTTTTTTTCTTCCATCAGCATAGTTCGATTTGCCTCGAGAATATTCTAAGCCAGATTCGAGTGCTTCATAAACCGTTTGGAAAGGAAGCAACCTGTAGTCTTGATAGACAACTCCCACTAAACCTCTATGTGTTGGAATCAAATCTTCCCGAATCGTTCCATTTAATGGAGGAGTTGCTGGGTTATCAATTAAAATAACACCACCATCAGGTTCCATTAATCCTCCCAACATATTAAAGAGTGTCGTTTTACCAACACCAGATGGACCTAAAATAGATACCACCTGAGCCTGTTTTATTGACTCATCATCAAGACGTACGACGTCTTTAATCTCGAGATTTACATCACCAAGGATTAAATTCCCGTCAAAACTTTTACTTATTTTTTCGATACTGACGAGGACCAGGTCCTTGATAGTATAATCTTTACTTTTTGCCATAATGTTTTTTTATTTATGCGTTCTTCCGCCAGAGTTAAAATCAACAATTTGACCAAGAAGTCAAAAAATATTCCACAAATTAGAATAACAAAGTTCAGAGCAAACGCAGCTGCGAATGGATCATCTCCTGTTACAAATCTTGCGTTATCAAAAACCATTGCACCGATTCCACCGGAATCTCGATTTGCGATTTCAGCATAAGGTACCATTACCCAAGCAATAGCAAAAGTGTTTCTAATCTCCAGATAGAATTTTACCAGTTTGCTTCTGATAACAACGTAGTAGATACACTTCCACTCTGGATAGCCCATAGTGCGTGCATAATCATAAAGTGGATCTTCATCGATTTTTCGAAGAACACCATTAAATGCTGTGACGAGAAATGGAATAATTCCAAACATTAGTAGAGCGATTTGAAAAGCTCCACCTACTCCAATCGTCATACGCATCACTGAGGCAAACCCTAATGTAGACCAAAATCTAAAATTTGGGAATACTACAGAAATAGGTTTAAAGAAATTTGTTATGGTTCCAAAAAAACTTATGAAAGAAGCAACGAGTACTGAATACAACATCGCCTTCGATACGAGCTTAAGGGTCATACCCAATTCAAAAGGCATTCCCTTCTCTGTCACGAGCAAAATCAACTCCTTGTATATATTCCCTATTCTAGGAATAACAGCAGGAAATAAATATTCCCATGAGAGATAAAAAGCAACAACAAAGAAGATTGATACTGCTAGAAATGTGTATTTCTGTGCAGGCTCATTCAACCCAAATAGAACCCTGAATAATCCAGGACGGTTCTTTTTTAAAGGAGGACTTTTTTCCATACTTTTAACGTTTTAAATTTATTTTATATTTACAAAGATTTGCTACTATACTAACATATTTATATCAATTTGTCAAACTAAAAAAGACGCTCCCGAAGAAGCGTCCTTTTGAAAATTGTGGTCATTATTTGACCTAAAACAAAATATCACAATAGTTAGTATCCAACCATAATTTCTACACGACGGTTGTGATCCCGGCCTTCAGTTGAGTTTTCATCAAAACCATTTAATGGCCTTGTAGATCCATAACCTTTGATGTCCGAAAATCTGGCAGATGGGAAAGAAGCAGAATTCTTTGCTTTTAACCAAGCAACTACAGTTTGCGCTCTTTGCTGTGACAATGGGATGTTCACTTCATCAGATCCAGTATTGTCAGTGTGACCACTGATAGTAATACGTAAATCATGAGTGTTCAAATCATTATACATAGATTGCATAGCAGCAACTCCTGAGTTAGTCAAACGGGCACTTCCTGTTTCGAATTGAATCGCATAGGAACGCTCGGAAACTTTTTCTTTAATAGTTCCGGTTTTGAATGTTACGGTAGCCTTTTTGGTTATCTCATTAGTTGCTTTCATCTTTTCAGTGACTCTTTCAAGCGATGAAAGATTGACAGCTTTACTATAAGCAAGACGGTTTGGCATATACACAGGGTACAATTCATGAATGAATCCACCAAAAAGTTCATACGAACTTTGGAAGGTTCCTCTTGAACCATCTCCTATTCCGAAAGCATCCAAATTGTCCGCCAAATTGCAAACACGGGTACCTCCGAGAGTAATGTCATAACCACCAACAGTTTTTTCTGGAACTCCAACAAAATATTTAGCCCAGTAAGCAGTAGGTTGAGCTTTAAAGACTTCAGCCATACATTTCATACCGAACTGGAAAGCTTCATCGTGAACCTTCATTTGGTCTCCTGCGCGTACAGTACCTTCAACAATTGCATCAATCACATTTGGTTGATCTTCAATCAGTTTATTGATTGTTACAACAAAACAAGGCATCTGATGTGCGTTGTCCTTTGTAGAATACAAACTCACGATATCAACTTTTGCAATTTTGGCATTTTTAAAGACTTGTACATCTCCAGGTGTCCAAGTTCCAACTCCCATGATTTTATGGGAATGTTTTTCACCCGTCTTAACAGTACGACCAGTTTTTGGATCTATTTTAACCACAACCCTTTCAGAGGTCATAGTTCCCCATGCACTTGCAGCTTCCATAAATCCATCTGTAAATTGAAAGTTAATTGCTTCAGCACAGTAAGTCTCACCGTCAGGATTAATTAATTTTCCATTATCTTTTGCCCATTTAAGGATTAGATTCTGGTCACCATCTTGTGGATAGCAAGCAAAAACTTCACCGAGGGCTAAGTCTGGATTATCTTTCCATTCCTGAAGTCCTAATGCCTTGTCTTCACCATAGCTATAACCTGGTATAAGAAAACCTTCTGCACGTACTTCACCTGGTTTTATACCAAGATCTTTTACGGCGGTATCAATTTTCTTATTTGCCTGTTGTAGGTAGATTTCAGCATTGTCCCCCATAAAGGAAACAAAAGCAGTTCCTTTATCAGTAACCTTACCTTTACTTGCTACATATTCTTTTGCAAACACAGCAAGTCCATCCTGTTGAATGGAATAGTCATCCTGACGTCCGGCTTTAATCAAAAACGGAGTTCCGTACTCTTTTCCCAATCGGTCAAAGAAACTACCCTGTTTTGTATATTCACCACCATTCCCTTCCAGGAAAGCGGCGGTAGCATTCCACATGATTCCCACATGATTGAAAACCAATCGGGGTATAGCAATGCGGCGTTCGGTTGGCAAGGTAACAAATGGTATCGTATAGTCGGCTGTTTGGCGGACATCCACGTTAACATTTTTTTCCATTTCAAAATCTGCTTCTTTCAGTACTTTAACATCGCTGACTTTTTTTGTCAGGAATGAAAACTTTGAAGTTAATGAACCGAAGTTCATAACTACGAGCACAACAATTGCAATAATAACACCATAAGTGGCCACTTTTTTAAGGCCAGCTTTTCCTTGTTCTGTTAACATAACTTTTAAATTTAAATTGTGGATTTTTTTTGAAATTTTTACTTTATTTTTTTACGATAAATTTGCAAATCTGCCGGAATTTCCCGTGCGGATTGTTTCTGGTCTTTGTGTCTGGACTCTTTCACGAGCGGTTGTTTTTGAGAAGATATCAACGTTCTTTTGTTTAAAAGATTCAAGTTGTTCTTCAAAAGTTTTCAAGCCACCAATATCCGTACCCTTACGGACTTGATCCAAAATGTCACGACCTGCTTTGGTTCCGATAACTTTATCAATATGGTCAGCGTCGAGGATAGGTTTAATCCGATCCATAAACTGTTTGAATTGTGCTGCACCGGCTGCTACTTTTTGTTTGTAAGCCATACGGGCATATTCAAGACGAGCTGCTTCCATAGATTTATTATCCAGAACACTTTGAGCTGCCATAGAGGCTTGATTCTTTACATCTGTAACCCTGAGATTAAGATTCATCATTTTAAGGTCAAATTCCATAGTATCAGTACGAATCAATATTGACTCACCTAATTCCTTAATGACTTCGATTGAATCCTGGATTTCATTGTAACCAGATACAAGATCCTCTGTTGTTTCCATACGTCGATTGGACATATATGCATAGTAATTGGCTTTCTGTTCATTCTTCTCGTCGTCCATAATCGCTTTTGCGCGATCCATATTTCCACGAGCTTCTTTGATCAAATCTTCAGCCATCATACGCAATTCATTCGCTGCACCAGAGAGTTTATCAACCACGCTTAAAATTGTATGGTAATTTTTCTTGAATTCATCAATGACTCCTTGGATATAATCCGTAGGGTCATTGTAAATAAAGGCTTGCCATATTTTACGTGAAAGACTTTCTCTAACCTTTTTTAAAAGCGACCTGTTCGCCCATAAAAATGTAGCGGCAAAGAATAATGGAACACCAATCAAGAATGTTTTGGTTAAACCCAATACAACCTGAAATGTATTTTCCACTATACTCACCCCGTAAGGCATTAGATAGTACAACGCTGCACCAACTCCCAATGCGATGAGGATACGAATTACCCAATTTACAACACCGAGTTTACGAAACTCTTTTAGCTCATTTGAGCCTAAAATGTTTTGATCTTCCATTTTACTTTTTTAAGTAGGTTTTGATGTTTTCTAAATCGCCGTTTATTGCGGCGGTACAGTAATCATTTGCGGTAGCCATTTTTGACTTCCGTAATGTTTGAGCATTAACAACTTTCTCAAGTTCAGTATTAAGTTGAACAAGTTGAGTTTCGTTTTTTCCATAAGCTTCATCGATTTCAGCCAAGCGTTTTGTAATTCTTAACTTTTCATCTTGAAGACTCATTTGAGTGTTAGAAAGTACTCCCGCTGAATTTTTTACTTCTTTTTCTTTGTTGGCAATTTTAGTATCAGCATCATCTAAGAATTCCTGTAGGAGTCCTTGTAATTGTTTTTGATAATAAAGATTGGCATCGATTAATTTATCGATGGTCAATCCACCAGCTTTAAAAGCAATAAAAGTGTTTCTGAATGCCTGTTCAACAGGTGTTCCAGATTCAATCATTTCACGAACGGCAGAACTAAATTCGTAGTAATCAATTCCTTCCAAATTTTTCTCTTCGAGAAAATTAAGAATGGTTTTGATGTACTCTGGGTCAGGTTTGCCGGGCATAGAGATAATTCCTAAGTTTGTTGCGGGGGCTACCCTTTCCGTTTCAAACACTTCTCTTTTTGGAGGAGTAGATGAAAGGTCAATTGTAGCAGAACGTTTCGGTTGAGGTTGTTCCACAACTTTTTCTTGTGAAGCCTCATTTGAAGGTGGAGTTGATTCGTCAACCCAACCGTCTGGTAAAAGTTTCTTAAATAAATTCATTTTTAAATTTTTTTGTGATATTTTTGTTTTCAAGGAGCTTTACACAGCCATAATAGCTGCTCTGATGTGTCCTCCTTATTACGACTTCATCAGACTTATTTTCCCCTATATTATCATACTTATGCTATTTTGTCAATAGTGATACTTATAAATTGTATCCTGGAATAATAAGGCTTATTTAAAATTACTAATTGACATAAAATGTTTAAATTGTTTAATCATAAAAATTGACTAAAATTATTTTCCAAAGAAAAAACCTTACTCCACATTTAGTAGAGTAAGGTTTTTAAAAATGGCACCGGATTTTTATTGTTCCGGCTGTTTTGGTGTCGTGAGATACTTCCATATCCTCTTCCGAAAAAGAACGATAACGATGGGAGTAAGTACCAAGATGCAGTACCAGGCAATAATCAGTGCGCTGTATAATACATTCAGTACAAAGGAAATCAATAATACTAAAATAGCAGCGACAATAACAACTGTGACCAACGGAACTTTTACTTTCATAACGAACGATTTAAATATTATACAAAAACTATACTTTTGTTATTATAAATAACATATTCATTTAATTATGTCAATAATTGTAGCATTGCATTAAAATATATTAATCCGATTATCTGTCATGTTCTTATCGTTCAAAAATGCCAATATCTACAAAGAAAGTGCCCCATAGTCTAAACTACAGAGCACTTACAATGCATTCTTTTTTCATTAAAATTATAATCCCTCGAATTTTCTCATAGGAATAAAATCTTTGATAAAAAAGTGATAAAATCCAGCGGCATAAGCAATAATAGTGCATGGAACCATTCCATAAGCACAAATGGTTCCGACCAATTGAATATTGATTGGATACAAATTTACGCCCTTCAAAATCAGACTCGAGCAAATCAGCATTCCCCACAGGAAAGCCATCCCAGTAAATAAACTTACATGAAAAATTTTCTTCGCCATAAATAAGGTTTAAGAATTAAAAGAAATTTATTTTATATTACAACATAATACGTAAATATTCAAGACATCTAATAATCTTCAATATTTACTTAAGATAAATTACTTAATACTCTAATTACCCTTATGCTATATGTAATATATTTATTAAAAAATAAAATATTGTTATACTTAATATTATGCAACCTCAAACAAAAAATATATTAATAGTAGTTATTATTGCTCTCTTTTTTTCTGTTGGTGGATATTTCTTATATCCCAAATTAAATAAACCAAAAATTGAAATCCAAAAACAAGAAAATAAAACGCAAACACCAGAAAAAATAATTATTCCCGTGACAGAAGAACCAGTAGCTTTATCACCAAAGAAGGAAGTTAGCATTCCCCCACCAGAACCACCATTACCTATTGGAACTGATCGTTTTAATGTATCACTTACTGCAACGAATGAAGAAATTGTAAATAATCTTTTAGATTCTGAATTTATAACAGACACAAAAAATTTATTAACATTATTTAATAAAGAAAAAGTTGCAATACTACCTGGTGCATACAAACTCTCCAAGACAATGACTACACCCCAGATTGATAAAGTTCTTCATGGTAAACCATACATGAAGTGGGTTGTGATTAAAGAAGGATTAAGAAAAGAAGAAATCGCAACTCTACTTGCAAGCTCACTCGGTTGGACTTCTAAACAAAAAAATAATTGGATATCTGTAGACACAACAACAACTCCTGAATATAAAGAAGGTGTTTACTTCCCTGACACATATCTCATACCAATAGACGAAGAACCATCACTTGTAGCAAAAAGACTAATTGCCAAATTTAATGAAAATTTTTATTCATATTTACCTCAATTTACTGCAAAAAATATAAAGTGGACTAGAGCACTAACTTTGGCCTCAATTGTTCAAAGAGAGGCTGCTAATGACGCAGATATGCCACTTATTGCAGGTATTCTATGGAATAGATTAGACCAAGATATGGCCCTTGGAGTAGATGCTACATTGCAATATTTACGGGGAGATGTTGGTAAGGGTTGGTGGGCCCCAATTGCAGTATCTTACAAACAGACAGACTCACCATTTAATACATATAAATATAAAGGGCTTCCTCCTAGCCCGATTTCAAACCCAGGGATACCTGCAATAGAAGCGGTACTAAATCCAACAGCAACTGACTGCCTCTATTACCTTCATGACAAAAATCATATTACGCACTGTTCCCCTACGTATGAAGAACACCAACTAAATATTCAAAAATATTTAGTTAATAATATTCAATAATGGGATATCTATATTAAATATTGCGTAATACAATTGTAAGTAATATATAATGTTCAATTAATTAGAAATTATTTAATGAATTTAAATATAAACAATAATATAGGAGAGTTAGCAGATTTCGTTTCTTCTTCTATAAATAAAAAACTAGGATTAGGAAAAAATGTTTTATGGTTTGTTTCTGGAGGCTCATCTATACCAATAGAAGTTGAAATTGCAAAAAGAATTATAATTAATCACAACAAACTAGTTGTAACTTTAGCAGATGAAAGATATGGTCCAGTCGGACACAGTAATTCAAATTATTTTCAACTGGAAAAATCAGGATTTAATATTTCACAACTTAATTTTATTCCTTTTCTTTCCGGAAAAGATATTGAAACAACCACAAATGACATAAATAAAATGCTTGATAATGAGTTTAAAAAAGCAGATTATAAAATCGGATTTTTTGGTATTGGGTCTGATGGTCATACTGCTGGTATTCTTCCCTACAGTAAAGCACTAACCGAAAACAAACTGGTTTGCAATTACCAAGCGGGATTGTATAATCGAATTACAATCACATTAAAAGCAATATACGAACTTGATGAAGCAATTCTTTATGCTGTTGGTGAATCTAAATGGAATGCAATAGAAAAACTAAATGCCAACTTACCAATAAAAGAAGAACCAGCTCAAATATTAAAAAAAGTCCCATTATTAATAATTTATACGGATTACAACAAAATATAATTATGAAAATTTCAATTATTGGTTTAGGAAAAATGGGTTCACAGATTGCTCGCAAATTACACGAAAATGGACACACTGTCATAGTGCATAATAGAAGCACTCACTCTATAGATGAAATGAAAGTTTTAGGTATGATTGGAGCTTATACAAAAGAAGAAGTCATTTCTCTCTTTGGAAGTGAGCAAATTATTATTTGGCTTATGATTCCATCAGAAACAGTAGACGCTGAATTAAATATTTGGCTTAAATTAATACCTAAGGGAAGTATAATTATTGATGGTGGAAATTCTAAATTTAGTGATACAAAAGAAAGAGAAAAATTAGTCTCAGAAAATGGTTCTGTTTTTATAGATGTTGGTACAAGTGGTGGTATATGGGGATATGAAAATGGTTTCTCAATGATGATAGGTGGTGATAATACGTCATTTGAAAATATAAAACCAATCTTTGAAACATTAAAAAACCCAAATGGAATGTATCAATATTTTGGGGAGAGTGGCTCAGGTCATTATGTAAAAATGGTTCATAATGCAATAGAATATGGAATGATGGAAAGTTTAGCTGAGGGATATAGACTACTCAAAGAAGGCCCTTATAAAAATTTAGATTTATATAAAGCTGGAGAAGTTTGGCAGCATCATAGTGTTATAACTTCATGGCTAAATGAACTTACCAAAGACATAATAAAAAATAACCCAAACCAAGACGGGGTGACCGGTTATGTAGCTGAGTCAGGCGAGGCACGTTGGGCTCTGGAAGTAGCGAAAGATTTTAATATTGAAACTAGCGCAATACAAGCATCTTTTGATGTTAGGCTTGCTTCACAAAAAGGAAATGTTAACTTTGCCACTAAAATACTCGCATCTATGAGAAACTCTTTCGGAGGTCATAATACAAATAAAAAAATAAATGAATAAT
>Ga0209124_10000477_pt1 | contig 21647 bp, 16 predicted proteins | sample BarGraIncu01122A_FD_184502 | JGI IMG/M metagenome (GOLD analysis project Ga0209124, IMG submission 184502) | Arctic peat soil microbial communities from Barrow, Alaska - Barrow Graham LP Incubations 011-22A (SPAdes) (version 2) | ecosystem: Environmental > Terrestrial > Soil > Wetlands > Peat...
TCGCGGAGTGCGCGGAGCGCGGGCGTGAGCAACACGGCGTCGCCGAAGTATTTGAACTGAATCGCCAGAATTTTCAACGGCGGCGCCATATTTTTGAGAGGTGAATTATGGCCGCGCCCTGCGCCGGGCGCGAGAATTTTCGGGGCTGGCCCGGATGAATTCGCCTTTACGAGCTTCGCCAAGTTGTTTATTGCTCCGCCCTGTGTCCAAAAGGCCCGACAGTTCCACCATCGAACCGGGACAGCCTTTTCGGAAGGATGGGAAATTAATTGTCATCAGCCTCCGGTCCGGGCGCCTCGCCAATCGTCTCACGCTGTTCGCACACTTCATCGCCCTGGCGGAGGAACAGGGGCATCGCATAATCAACTTCGCATTTCATTCCTACGCCCACCTTTTCGAGACCACGCGCCGGGACATCTATTGCCGGTATCCGGTTGCCGAACGGCGAAGCTGGCTGGACGTTGTTCCTGGTGTTGCCGCCACACTCCGCAAAACACGGATTTGTTACCAGATTGTCTGCTACGCCAGCATCTGGAACGAGAGCTTCCCGGTTTTCGGCAAGAAGGTGGTCACGCTGCGCGAAAAGCCGGGGTCAAAGGTCATGCCGCTGGATGGGCCGGAAGTCACGCTGCGCGAAAAGCCACGGTCAAACGTCATCCCGTTGGATGGGCCGGAAGTCCAAGCCCAAATCCGTGACGCTTGGATTGTCTTCGCGCATGGCTGGCCCTTTCGTGTGCCGACGAGCTGGATACAGCGGCACGCGGGAAAAATCAGGGACTATTTCCGGCCCATCGAAGAGTATGACCGCGCCAGCCGCGAAGCAGTGGATCGCCTGCGGCGCGACGCGGACATCGTTGTCGGCGTTCACATTCGCCATGGTGATTATCGCGCCTGGCAGGGCGGCAAATATTTTTTCCCCGCTGCGCGGTATGCCGGCTGGATGCAGGAATTGGCCGCGCAATTTCCGGATCGCAAGGTCGCCTTTTTCGTTTGCAGCGACGAACCGCGAACCGCAGGTGAATTTCCCGGATTATCGGTCGGACTGGGCGCCGGTTCGCCGGTGGGCGACCTTTACGCCCTGGCCGGGTGTGATTATATTTTCGGACCCCAAAGCACTTTTACGCAATGGGCTTCCTTTTACGGCAACAAGCCGCTGTTTCTCCTGAACGATGCCAACGCCCGGCTGGAACGCGCAAAGTTTCGCATCTCCTGCCTGGAGGTATGTGTATAAAGTCAGCTTTGGAACTGCAGTTCGTAAAGTTTTTGATAGACGCCGCCGCGCTGGACGAGTTCCTCGTGGCGACCAGTCTCGACTATTTTTCCTTGGTCGAGCACGACGATCAGGTCGGCGTGAAGAATCGTCGAGAGCCGGTGCGCGATGCAAATTGTGGTGCGGCCTTTCATCAATTCATCAAGCGCGGATTGCACCGCGCGTTCGGATTCGGTGTCGAGCGCGCTGGTGGCCTCGTCCAAAACCAGAATCGGCGCGTTCTTCAAAACGGCGCGGGCGATGGCGATGCGCTGGCGCTGGCCACCGGAAAGGGAGACGCCTTTTTCGCCGATGACGGCGTCGAAGCCCTCGGGTTTTTGCATGATGAAATCGTAGGCGAAGGCGTGTTTGGCGGCGGCGATGATTTCGTCGCTCGACGCACCCAGCCGGCCCAGCTCGATGTTCCGGCGGACAGTGTCGTTGAACAAAATATTTTCCTGCGCGACGACGGCGATTTGATTCCGCAAGTCGCGCGTGGATACCTCACGGAGGTCCACGCCGCCGATTTTTATCGTGCCGCGCACGGGGTCGTAGAAACGCAGGAGCAGATTGGCGAGCGTGGTCTTGCCGGAGCCGCTGGCGCCGACCAGCGCGACGAGCTGGCCGGCCTTGACGGTGAGGTTGATGTGGTGCAGGACAGGTTTTTCACCGTAGCTAAAATCAAGGTTTTGAAATTCGATGTCGGCATGCGAGGCGTGGAGCATTTTCGGCTGCGCCGGTTCGGGCACGGAATTTTTGAGGGCGAGCAGTTGGAAGACGCGTTCGCTGGCGGCGCGGGCCTGGTGAAGCTGGTTGTGGAGCCGCGTGAGCGACTTGATGGGCGGGTAAACCATCACGATGCTCAAGATGAAGGTGAAAAAGTCCGACACCTGGGGCCGTTGATCCCTGGGCATCTGCTCGACATACAGGAAAACGAGGGCGAGTCCCGCCGCGCCGAAAAATTCCATGAGCTGGCTGGGGATTTCGTTGGCGCGGATGACGCGCATGATCTGGCCAACGTATTTTTGGGTGGTGATTTTGAACTGTTCGATGACGGTGGCCTCGAGGTTGTAGGCCTTGATGACGCGGTTGCCGGTGAAGGATTCATGCATCAGGTTTGTGAGCGCGGCGTTGTACTCCTGCACGGCGCGGGCGGATTTGCGGACTTTGCGGCCATAAATGACGATGGGCACGAGGCACACGGGAAACACGATGACGGATACCAGCGTCAATTTGGGCTGGATCGCCATCTGGTAGCCAATCAGGCAGAAAATTGTGACCGGATCCCTGACCATGGAGGCAAAGGAATTGCCGATGATGCCGTAGAGCACCATGGTGTCGTTGGTGATGCGAGCAATCAAATCGCCGGTGCTGGCGCGGTTAAAAAAGCCGAGCGAGAGATTTTGCAGATGGCCGAACAGCTTGGTGCGGATGTCGGCGATGGCGTGCATGGCCGACCAGTTTGTGAGGTAAATGGTCAGGTAAGCCAGCGTGATGCGCACCAGCATGATGGCCGGAATGGCTCCGACCGCCAGCACCCAGCCGAATTGCGAAACGGGCGCGTGAAATTCCGGCAGCGCCGAAGCGAGCCAGTGCGTGAGCGGGCGAATCCAGTGCGGCGCCTTTTCAAGTTGTTCGTGGAAATTGGTCGAGCCGCTGAAAATCAGGTCAATGACCACCTTGGCGGCCCCCAGCAACAGGCAGTTGGTCAGGCTGTAAAAAACGCCGCAGAGCAGACCGAGGAAAAAGCGCCCGCGATACGGACGGACAAAGCCCCACAGTTTTTTCAGAAAATCGGTCATTGGTTTTATTTTTGCAAATACCGCGCAAAGCGAAAGTTTTTGTTTTGACCCGGCCGAAGTTAATAGCTTGTTTTACAAATGAAAAACCACATAAAATTGAACTGGCAAAATCAACATTGATTTAAAATGACCTCGTCCTCTGGCACAAGCAAAGCCAAGATTGCCATTATCATTCCGGTCTTCAACCAGCTTAACTACACCAGCCAATGTGTGGCCAGCCTGAATCGCGTTGGCGTGGCTGACGCGCAAATGATCATCATCAACAACGCTTCAACCGATGGCACGGCTGAATTTCTGGCGGCACATCCAGAAATCCGCGTCGTCAGCAACGAAACCAACATCGGTTGTGGCCCGGCCTGGACGCAGGGAGCGCGGCTTTCCAGCGCGGAATGGACGGTGATATTGAACAACGACGTGCTCATTCCCGCCGGTTGCCTTGAAGGACTGATCAGTTTTGCCGTTGAAAACAAATATGATGTCGTATGCCCAGCCATGTGCGAGGGCGAGGCGGATTATGATTGGCAATCCCATGCCGCAGAATTCATGAAAAAAATGAAGGACGTCCGCCGGGAAGACATTGCGCATGGGGTCTGTTTCATGGTTCACCACAAGGTTTTTGAGACGATCGGTTACTTCAACAATTTTGGCGGTTACGAGGATGACGATTTTTTCCGCCGCGCCCGCCAGGCCGGATTCCGGCTGGCCATCACTGGCCGCGCGTTTCTGCATCACTTCGGCTCCGTCACGCAAAAAGGAATGAAACGCAGGGGAGTGATGAGCCGGGAGCGCCGCTTGCGCTATCGCAAGGCCATCGGCCAGACCTGGCTCAAGCGCAAAATCCACCAACTAAACCAAAGCCTTCGCGGCCGGCGGTGGAAACAGTCGGAGCTGCGACGATACGGAAATACTTTGAGAGAGCGGCGGCTAGGCGGAGTGGTCGAGCACGATTGATGCGCCCGCCAGAAGACAATAAAATATTTTGCCCATGACACCCATCTCCGTATGCATGATTGCCGGGAACGAAGCCGCCCGCATCCGCCGGACGCTGGAAAGCGTTGCCGAATGGACGGCGGAAATCGTCATCGTCATCAATGACGACGTGACCGACGGCACGGAAAAAATTGCCGCCGCATTCGGCGCAAAAGTCTTCCACGAAACTTGGAAGGGATTCGGGCCACAGAAACAATCGGCGGCGGAAAAATGCACGCAGCCCTGGCTGTTGAATCTGGACGCCGATGAAGTCGTCTCCCCGGAACTGCGGTTGGAAATCACCAATCTGCTGGCTGACGAGGGCCGGTGCCGCACCCACGCGGCCTATAGTTTCCCCCGCTGCACCTTTTACAGCGGGCGCTGGATCCGGCATGGTGACTGGTATCCCGACCGCCAGATTCGGCTGTGGCAGCAGGGGCGGGCGCATTGGCCCACAGCCATGGTTCACGAAAAACTGAAGGTGGCGGGAACGATCGGCCGGCTGCGCAGCGAGCTCCTCCATTTCAGCATGGACAACCTAAACCATCACGTCCGCAAAATGATGGACTACAGCGATATTTTTGCGCGCCAGCAGGCCGGGCGCAACATCGGCGCGCTGGAACTGGGGTTCCGCCCGTGGTGGCGCTTCGTGCGCAGCTACCTGTTGCGGCGCGGATTCCTCGATGGCTGGCAGGGATACGCCGTGGCGCGGCTGGCCGCCCAGGAGGTTTTCCTGCGTTACGCAAAAATCCGCGAGGCCCAGGTCCCGGCGGCAAAATCCGCAGGGAAACCGGGTTCATAATTTGATGCCCAAACTCAAAGAAATCCTGCTCATCCGGCTCAAATCCATTGGCGATGTCGTGCTGACCTTGCCTGCCGTCCACGTCGTTCGTGAAAATTTTCCCGCCGCCAAAATCACCTTCCTGACCTCGCGCGAAAACGCCGCGCTGCTGGAAGGTTTCCGGGAAGTGGATGATGTCATCATGCTGGATCGCGCGGCGCTGAGCAGGCCGAATCCGCTGCGGATTGCGGGCGAGTTCTTTGGACTGCTCCGCCGTCTGCGCGCGCGGAAGTTTGACCTCGTCGTGGATTTTCAGGGTTACGGCGAAACCGCCTGGCTCGCATGGATTACGGGCGCCGCGCAACGCTGGGGCTGTGTGTATAAAAATTCCCGCCGCTGGGCCTACACCATCGCCGATCCGCGCGTCGAAAAGATGCACCCCGCCGCCGGGTATCTCCAGTTGCTCAAGGACTGCGGTCTGAAAATCGGTCCGGTGCAAAATCAATTCCTACTGCCGTCCGCCGCGCTGGCCGCCGCGCAGCAATTTTTTGCGGAACAGAAAATCAACCCCGGACAGCCTGTTTTATTTTTGCAGCCGTTCACCAGTTCGCCGCACAAAGACTGGCCGCTGGAAAATTTTCTGGCGGTGGCGCGGCATTTCCGGGCGCAAGGCGGGGTGGTGATTTTGGGCGGCGGCCCGTCGGATCGCGACCGGCTGAAGCCGGCGCAGACCGCCGGTTTCCTCATTGCGGCCGGACAACCGTTGCTTGTGACGGGCGGCTTGATGAAACTTTCCAAGCTGATTATTGGCGGCGATACCGGTGTAGTGCATCTTGCGGTGGCCATGGGAAACCGGGTGATAATGCTCATGCACCGGATGGACCCCGGGGCGCCGGCACCCTTTGGCCACGACGACTGGGCGGTTAGACCTTTGCAGCGTGGACAGGGCATTCATGAAATCACCGTGAACAGGGTTTTGACAACTTATCAATCCTGTCTTTCAGAAAAAGACTGCTTTTGAAATAATTGCCATTTCGACCATCTCTTGGAAGATCCCCGCTCGGCATCGCGTTGAAATGATTGAAATGATTGAATTGCCGATGACGTCTGTTACGCTTCAGCATAGTCACAATGCGACACGTTTTCTACAGGTTGAAAATTGCGATCAAGGATGCGGCGGGCCTCTGTTTCATCTCCATTTTTCGTTGGCTGGAGCGTCATTTGACACCCCGGACTTTTTACTCGCTTTTGAGGCCTGTCTTTTTGGTGCGGTCCGCTTTGAATAATGCATTCAAAAAAACAACGCCCGCTCCTGCTGTGCCTGACTTTTTGCGGACGCCAAGAACGATCAAAACAAGAATACTACAACGCACGGATATTTACCTGAACGGCGTCATCGAAAATTTTCCCGACCGGCTGGCCGGATCCAAATGGATGGCGAACTGCCAGTTTGAAGGCCTCGCCCATTTGCAGGAGGCGCAGCGAAACGGCCGACCCGTCGTGCTGGCCTATTGCCATTTTGGTCCGTATTACCTGGTGCATTTCTGGCTGCGGACCATGGGTCTGCCAGTGGTGCAATTAGTGGGTGGCAGCTCCGCGATGCGCACGCATCTGGCACGGCGCCAAGACCGGTTCTTTCCCCTGCCCGAAGTGCCCGTCGCCATGTATCTTGATCAATTGCGTGAACTGGCCGAATTTCTCGCTGAGGGGAACTTGTTATATATGGCCATTGACACACCGACGGGCAAACAAATGATCGTTCCGTTTTGCGATGGGTGGGATTTTCAAATGGCCACCGGAGCCATCCGCCTTGCCATCCGCCATCAAGCGGAACTCATTCCTTGTTCCATCACCGATGAAGGTTCGTGGCGTTATCGGATCACACTGGGCCGACCGGTGCCCAGAGAACATCTGACCGCAAAAGCGGATTGGGCAGGCGCCGGAAAGCATTTGTTGGGTGAAATGCTTCCACTATTTCAAGCCCGCCCGGATCAATGTCGTGATGCCATGACCCGGCGTTTGATTCGAAAAACTGGCGACGCAAGGAAAAGTTGAGCGCAGATTGCGGGCCATTTCGGAAAGTGGTGGAGGCCCCCGCAATTCATCCAGGCGAAGGCAACGTCATACGTCTCCTCATCGCCGCCTGAAAGCATTGTCCGAACAGGTGGAAATCCACGAGCGGACAATTTCAAGGCAGCACATCCTGCGCAAACAACTCTTTGGGATCCGTCACGTTGAAAAAGCGTTCGAGCATTGCGTTGATAACCACGACGGGTTTCCGACGTTCAATCAGCGGGCCGTCAAGGTGGTATTGCCAGAAAAAATCAGCCTCGCCAAATTGATAGCTGAGGAAGGGAATCCAGCCGCGACCAAAAGAGTCGGTATGGATCATCGCCAGCCCGTTGCCCTGCGGATTTTTTGCGATGGCTTCATCCATCACATGCTCGCCGGTCGGAATGAATGTTTCCAGCGCGGGCAGGCCCGGTTTGGGGGTGAAGAAAACCGCATTGCTCTCGGCCATGCTGATGCGGATGCCGCGCATACCCACCAGATCGCCGCCCGCTTGAAGCCGGTTGGTGCGGTCAAATGAATCCAATGTCACGGGGACCAAGCTAGGCAATTGGTGCCGGGCCAGCGTTTGAACAATATTTTCACAGGCAACGAAGGTGCCGAATTGGTTCCAGTGCGTGTCAGTTTTTAGATAGACGGGCGCAGATTTTTTGGCGGCAATCAACGCCGGACGCAGGTCGAGCACCTCCACCGTGGAATGAGCCTTCATGTGGGCAAAGAACTGGTCCACTTTCGTCTGGCCGCCGAGATCTTTAAGCCAGGCCGGCAGGTATTCGGGATAAATGCTCTGCTTGTCCGGCGCGAGGACGAAGAGATATTTGATGCCGCGTTGCGCGAGCCAGTCGCGACGGCGTTCGAGCAGTTTCTGCCAGTCGTTCAATTCCAGTTCCGTGAATGGCAGCGCGCCGCGGAAATGCTCGACCATCCGTTTTTCGGATGCAAACATCCAGCCGCCGGTTCCCACCAGCACGTTCCGCGCGTTTTTTTCCTCGAACAGCGACCATTTGAGTTTGTTGTGCCACCTGACCAGCACCTTGCGGCAGCCGAAGTGGTCATTGAAATACGCCTCCCAGCCCGACTGAAATTTTTCCAGGCCGGCCACTCCGTCCGGTCGCTGCGGATACGCCGCCAGCAAACGGTTTTCGCTCGGCGGCGAGGTCGGGTCAATGTGAAGACCAAGATCCACCAACGGCAGGAACAGAAGCAGGAAGAACAGACCGATCAAGACGTGGTCCGGCCAGCGGCGCAAGGTTTGGTTTTTCATGGCGGTCTAAAAACGCAAATAGATGAACGGATTACAGATTCCGCTGCCGGGCCATGATAATAGAAATCAAACGCAACGCCAGCAGGAGGACGATTTCCGCGACGCTGCCCGGGTTGATTAAATTGGCACCGCCCCGACCCTGATTTTCGGGCGGCAGGAGGGCCGGCGGCTGGTGGCATTTGCTTTGGTAGGATGGGCAGCTTTCATTTTTTAGAAACTGGCATCGGAAACATTGTTCCAGAAATCATCCGGCCAGGAACAGGATAAACTGGCTGATTTCCCGGCGCATTTCTCCCCGCCAGGTGGCCGGAAAAGCTGGCCGGCGTCCGCGCGTCATAGCAGGCCATCGTGTGTCAGCAGTTCCTGTGGATTTTGCGTGTTGAAATAGCGTTCCAAAACTTCATTGACCACGATCCGGGGCCGGTTTTCCAGGATGACCCGCATGTTGAATTCACGATTCTCCGACATGAAAACAATCCGCTTGAAGCTGTGGCCGAGAAATGGCTGCCATGCCGCGCCAAAGGAATCATGGAACACCACCGCCGTCTCCAGGAGCGGCGCGGGATTTTCCGAGATGACGCTTGGCTTGTGCGAATCCCACGCGAAAACGCAATTGGTCGCCTCACGCACCTCCAGGGTGATGACGGACGGCTTCGGCTTGAATGTAAAATAATTTTTCTCCGGCGCATCCGAGCCGAGCATCCGCGCGAGGTCGCCGCCGGTGGCGGGCATGTTGGTCCAGGTGAAATCCTCCAATCGCAGCGGCGGCAGGTCGGGAAATTGTTTCGTCAAGGTTTTGATCACTTCCTGACAGGCCACGAAACCGCCGAACCGGTTCCAGTGCGTGTCGTTTTGCAGATAAGTCGGCGCGATTTTCTTCGCGGCCAGCAGCGGCGGGCGCAAGTCGAGGATTTCCACGGTGGAATGTTCCTGCATGTATTTCAAAAACTGGTCGAGCTTGGTCTCGCGGCTGGCAGGCGCGGCGTTCCGCAGCCACGCCGGCAGTTCCTCCGGATAGATGTCTTGCTTGTCCGGCGCGAGGACGAAAAGGTATTTGACGCCCCGCGCCGCCAGCCAGTCGCGCCGTTTTTCCAGCACCCGCTGCCAGGCCTGCAATTGTAGCGGCGTAAATTTCATTATGCCGAGATAATGCTCGACCATCTGTCCCTCGCCGAGGAACAGCCAGTGGTTCGGGCCGATGAGCACCTTATAGACGCTGTGGTCGTGATAGAGTCCAATTTTCCAGTTCTGAAACCAGCGGATCAATTGTTTGCGAAACCCGAAGTGGTCGCTGAAATAATCATCCAGGCCGCCGATATATTTCTGCGCCTCGCCGAGGCTGGCTTCATGCCATTTGGGAAACGGCGCGGGCAGACGGTTTTCTCCCGGTCGCCGGGAATGGTCGAGATTGAAAAAGCTGTCGAGGGTTGGCGCCCAAAGCAAAAACAGAAAAACGGCAATTAAAACCCAGTCCGCTCTGGCGCGGCGTGACGGCTGGTTGTCGGTCGCCCGATTCATGCGTCAAAACCGGAAATAGATAAACGGGTTGTAAGTCCCGCCCGCGAGCCACGCTGCCGAAATCAGCAGCAGTACCACGACCAGGACAATCTCAATGACCTGTCCCAGCCTGAAATAAATCCTGCGGCCGCGCGCCGGAATGAAGCCGCCCATCCTCGCCCCGGTATTTTTTATGGCCTCCCACAATGGCAGGCTGAAGGCCGTGCCGAGGCACAAGGCCCAGACGGCCTCGTTGCCAACATAGCGGGCGAGCGGCTGCGCGTGCGCGGGCTGACCCAGTCCGAAAAGCGCGCTGAAATAACTGGCCGCCTCCGGGAAGGTGTTCGCGCGAAACAGCACCCAGCCCATCATCACCGCCAGCAGCGCGTAACCATGCCGCAGCGGGCGCGGCAGTTTTTCCAGCACGGCGCCCCAGCCCGTCCGCTCCAGCACCAGGAAAATGCCGTGGTAAAATCCCCACACCACAAACGTCCAGCTCGCTCCATGCCACAGGCCGCACAGGAAAAAAACAGCGACCAGGTTCAACCGGTTGCGGGTTTCGGAAACGCGGTTGCCGCCGAGCGGAATATAAACGTAATCGCGGAACCAGGTGGAGAGCGAGATGTGCCAGCGCCGCCAGAAATCCCGGATGGACTGCGCCGTGTAGGGGAATTGGAAGTTTTCGATGAACGCGAAGCCGAACATTTTGCCGAGGCCGACCGCCATGTCCGAGTAGCCGGAGAAATCAAAATATATCTGAATCGTGTAGCAAACGATGCCGAACCACGCCGTGGCGGGTGAAAGCTCATTCGGCGACAGGGCAAAAATCTGGTCCGCCGGCAGCGCCACCGCGTTGGCGATGATCATTTTTTTTGCCAGGCCGCCGACAAACCGCCGGACTCCTTCCGCAAAAACCTCGCTGCGGAACTGCCGGCGCTCCAACTGCGGGGCGATGGCATTCCAGCGCAAAATCGGACCGGCAATGAGTTGCGGGAAAAAGAAAATGTAGAGCGCAACATCGCGCGGATCGCGGGCCGCCCGCCATTTGCGGCGATAGATGTCAATGATGTAGGACAGCGCGTGGAACGTGAAAAACGAGATGCCAATGGGCAGCGCGAGGTGCGGCACGGGCAAGCTGCCGAGGCCGACAAATTTCAGCGGCGCATTGAGCGAGGCCACGACCAGCCCGGCATATTTGAAGAGCGCGAGGAAGCCGACATTGACCATCACCGCGACGGCCACGGCTCTTTTTCGTTCGGAGATTTCCTCGCTCCGTTCCACCCATTGGCCAAACCAGAAGTTCAACAACGTGGAGGCGAGCAGCAAAAAAATGAAGGCGGGCTCGCCCCACGCGTAAAAAAAGAGGCTGACCAGCAGCAGCCAGCCATTGCGGGTGCGCAGCCCTGGCAATAAAAAATAAACCGTCAGGACGACGGGCAGAAACAGAAATAAAAACAAGGGTGAACTGAAAACCATGCTGATTTTAATGTCTTAAACGCACAGCATAAAAGTTCCGACACGCGGGCGCAATGTTGGAGTTTTGCGGTGAGTGAACACCGATTGGGGGACTGGCCAAGAGGCGGGCGGTTTATTGCCATGCGGGTTGTCCGCAGTTATTGGAACTCAACGGAGAATCCGCCGCTTTTCGAGCCATCGTCGGAAATTGCTGAAAGGATGCGTCAGCTTGTGCCATACCCACCGGGTGGCGTAGGCACGCCGGCCCAACGCTCCGGCCATTTCTGCGCGCAAAGGCGTGGCCTTTTCACCATGGTGTTTGCGCAAATAGTACATCTGAGTGAAAATCATCTTGGGTGTCGCCGCCTCTTTCATCCAGGGCCGGTTATAGTACTTCTCCACCAGAAAGACTTCCTCGTTGGCGGAAGCGCCGCTGCGCCAGTTGACTTTGGTAAGCTGCGCCGGATGCTGGCGGAAGGCGCAGAGCGGCTCCGCGATGTAGGCAAACCGCCCCTGTTCCAGCAGGTGAAACCACATTTCCTGGTCCAGCAACTGCACCAGTTGCTCGTCGAAACCCCGTGCCGACTGGCTTTTGCGGAACAGGACGAGTGACGGCTCCCCGATCAAATTTCCGTTGTGTTCGAGGCAATAAATGATGACGCGTTTTCCATCCCGGACGCCTGACCGGCGGAAATGGTTGCGCACCTTCAGCAGCCGGGAGTGCGCGTTAATCAGATGCGACGCCGACCCGACCAGCGAGATGGAGGCATCGCTTTCCATCGCCGCAACCATGCGCCGCAATGCAGACGGATCGAGCAGTTTGTCGTCCTGCAGGACAAATTTCAGAAACTCACCCTGGGCCGCCTTGAGGCAGGCGTTAAAATTGCCGCCGATTCCCAGATTGCGCGGATTTCGCCACCAGCGAATGCGGCTGTCGCGCCCAGCATAGCGCTGGATGACAGCGGCTGAACCGTCCGTGGATCCATCGTCGCTGATGAGCACCTCGTAGTCGCCGAGATCCTGCGCCAGGATGGACTCCAGGCATTCGGCTAAAAACGGTTCGCCGTTAAAGACCGGGACCAGAATGCTGACAAGAGGTGCGCTCATTCAGGTCCTGGGTTGGAGCAGAGCATGAAGCCGCTCTAGAACCCCATAATAATCGCCACCCGCGGATCTGATTCGAAACAGTCGCATCCACAGCTAATTACCCAACGGGGACAAAAATGCAAGCGGCGGCTTCGTTTGGGCGGGTGCATCGCGGTGCATCTCTGGCCGCCTTTCGCTCACATCACCTGCGGCACTGCTCGTCGGAGCGCCGCGCAAGGTTGGCCGCTTCCACAAATGCCCGGGTGGAAGGGAAAGGAAGAAAGCGCGCTGGTTGAGAGTTGAGAGGAGACCGGCCGGCGCGGCAATTAACGCCGGGGGCCGGCCATCTCGTTCAGCCGTTCAAGAATCACCGCCACACACTCGGCCACTTCGAACTTGTCCGTCCGCAGTTCAAGTTCCGGCTTGAGGGGCGGCTCGTAAGGCGCGGAGATACCGGTGAATTCCTTGATTTGTCCCGAACGCGCTTTGGCGTAGAGACCTTTCAGGTCGCGTTGTTCGCAAACCTGCAGCGGCGCGTTCACATAGACCTCGATGAATTTCCCCGCCGGCGCGATGGCGCGCGCCAATTCGCGGTCCGAACGGTAGGGCGAAATGAACGCCGTGATGCAAATAACACCCGCGTCGGCGACCAGTTTCGCCACTTCGCCCACCCGGCGGATGTTTTCCTTGCGGTCCGGCGGCGAGAACCCCAGATCGGAACACAGCCCATGGCGCATGTTGTCGCCGTCCAGCACGCAGGCGTGCTTGCCCAGGTTGAACAACGCGCGTTCCAGCTCGGTGGCAATGGTGGACTTGCCGGAAGCGCTCAACCCGGTGAGCCAGACGACGCACCCGGGATGGCCGTTGCGTTGCGCGCGCTGTTCAGCGGTCACCCGGCCTTCGTTCCAGAAGATGTTTTCGCTCTTGTGCGCCGAGTCGCCGGTCTGGCGCGGATAATTGTCCGCCACAATAATGCCGCCGCCGGCAACATCATAGCCGTCCACGATGACGAACCGGCCGGTGGGCACAATCTCGGTGATGGCATCGAAGGCGACCGGCTTTTTCGTTTTGATCGCCAGTTCGGCGACTTCATGCCGGGCGACAAACAGTTCACGGTGCTCGCGTGAAACCGCCGCCAGCGTGGAGGCGTCAATGACTTTCTCGATGGAAGCGATTTCACATTCCACCTCCTGAGCGGCGAGCTTGAGTTTGTATTTCCTGCCTTTTTTGAACGGCTGCCGGCCAAGCCAGAAGACGCGCGCCTTGAACCGGGTCAACTCGCAGGGCGGCGAGCTTTCCAACGCCGCGATGGCGCCGCGCTCGACGAAAACCTGTTTGGCGAGCGTGAGGCCGATGGACTCGCCGGCCGTGGCGCATTCGCACGCCGGCGCGTTCCAGCGTTCAATCGTTTTTACGATGCTGGTTTTGGCGCCGGGACAGAACAGCAGGCGATCCCCCACCTTGATCGTGCCCGATTCAACCCGGCCGGCGAGAATGCGGCGTTTGTCGAAGCGGTAAACGTCCTGAATTGAAAAGCGCAGCGGCTGGTCCGAGGGCGGCCGGGCAGTCTGAAAATCACCCAGGATTTCAAGCACGGTCGGTCCTTTCCACCAGGACATATTGGGACTGGCCGAGGCGACGTTGTCACCCTGCTTGGCCGCGATGGGAATGAAAACTTTCGCTTCAATGCCGGCGGATTCGAGAAACGCGCGGTATTCGGCTTCGATTTTCCGGAACTTCGACCGGCGGTAACCTTCGAGGTCCATTTTATTCACCAGCACGGCGATTTGGCGGATGCCCAGCAGGTTGAGCAGGTAGCCGTGGCGCCGCGAGTTTTCCTGCACGCCTTCGTGCGCGTCAATGAGCAGCAACGCCGCCTCGGCGCTGGCCGCGCCGGTGACCATGTTCTTCAAGAACTCCTCGTGGCCCGGGGCGTCAATAATGACGTATCGGCGTTGTTTCGTGCGAAACCAGATCTGGGCGGTGTCAATGGTGACGTTCTGGTCGCGTTCGGCCTGAAGCGCGTCCATGAGATTGGCCCATTCGAAGGGCGCGCCCCGGCGCCGGGCGATGGCCTGCAACTGCTCCAGTTTGCCTTCCGGCAGCGAGCCGGTGTCGTGGAGGAGCCGGCCGATCAGGGTGGATTTGCCGTGGTCAACGTGGCCGACGATGACGATCTTCAACTGCCCCGCCGAGGCGGCGGCCGCGGGTTCCTTCCCGGCCAATCCGCCCTTTATCACGCCGCCGGTTTGATCACATGTAGCCATCGCGCCTCAATTTCTCGAAGGCATCTTCGCTTTCCTTGTCTTGCGCGCGGCCTGCGCGTTCGGGGATTCTGGTGGCGCGCAGTTCGCGGATGATTTCCCGGACGGTTTTCGCCTTGGACCGGATCGGAAAAGTGCAGGGATAACAGCCAATCGAGCGATAGCGTTCGCCTTTGGCGTTCGCGAAATAGAGCGGAATCATGGGAATATTTTCGCGCTCGATGTATTCCCAGATGTCCAGCTCGGTCCAATGGAGCAACGGATGTATCCGGATGTGTGTGCCCTTTTCGAAATCCGTTTTGAACTGGTTCCACAGCTCCGGCGGCTGGTCCGCGACGTTCCATTCCATGTTCTTGTCCCGCGGACTGAAGTAACGCTCTTTGGCGCGCGTCGGCTCTTCATCGCGCCGCACGCCGACGATGACGCCGGTGAAATGATGCTTGTCGAGCACCTGCCGGAGCGCGTCTTTTTTCAGCGTGCCGCAGCATTCGACGCGGGTGGCTTTGCCGTTCGGATAGGTGCCGCCGGTTTTGAGCGCCGCCTCGTTTCGGCCGACAATCAGTTCGAGCTTCCACTCGCGGACGAGCCGGTCGCGGTATTCAATCATGCTGGGAATTTTGTAACTCGTGTCCACATGCACGAGGGGAAAGGGAACGTGGCCGAAGAACGCCTTGCGGGCGAGCCATAGCAGCACGGTCGAGTCCTTGCCGACGCTCCAAAGCATTGCGAGTTTGTCGAATTTGTTGAATGCCTCGCGGAAAATGTAGATGCTTTGGCTTTCGAGTTCGGCTAGAGGCATAATGTCAGGCGGCTCAGGGAATATCCGATCATTCGCAAGCCCATGCTTTAACGAACGGTTCCAATTTGTCCAGACAAAACTCGAGATCCTCGAGATACTTGGGTCTAATGTTTATCAATCCCGTGTCCCGAGTCAGTCGGTCAGTTCCGGAAAACAGGAAAGCGCGATTGACAGAATGATCGCGTCAGGTGGCGTAGGCACGACGGTTCAACGTCCTGGCGATATCTGTGCGCAAAGGCGCGGCTTTTTCACCCTGGCGTTTGTGCAAATAGTACATCTGGATGCATCGCATCTTGCCAGAGAAGAAGTCGAACGTTTCGCTTGGAAACCAGGCTCCGAGGACCGTTGCCTCGAGAAGAACTGTCGGCTGACCGGGCAGCCTCAGTCCGAGGCGTTCCGGAATTTGGCGCGCGCGATGAGTTTGAGCAGGCGCCAGCGCGGGGTGCCGCGTCGAAGGGGAAACTGTTTAAGATAAGCAGCCGCAAATTTGCCGGCATCGTTGTGGTTTCCGCCGGAGACGCAAAGCTGTATCGCCTCCTCGTACCACTCCGCTTTCCAGGTGACCACAGTTGCGTCGAGGTATCTTTTCTGACGAGGGGGAACGCCAGTCCGGATCAAATCAGCCGTTTGTATGGACTCCGCAAGTATCTGCAGGCGCGATTGCCCGGACCATGCGCCTTTGCCGTGTTTTCTGTACACGGCCATGACTTCATCCAGGTACCCTATGCGGCCGTGTTGTGCGTTGAGCACGTGCAACGGCCAGTCCCCCAGGGGGCATTTGAAGAACCAGGAGGGAAAATCCTCGAAAAGCCTGGAGCGGAACACGACCGAACAGGTGTGCATGAAATTGCCCCGGAGCAGATCCTCGATTCCATACTTGTCGCGCATCGGCGTGGTGTGCTGAAGCTCCAGGCGTGTGGGTTCGGCTTCGTCCAGGATGCGAACGTTATGAAAGCACATAACGCAATCAGGGTTGCTATCCAGAAAATCAACCTGCTTTTGGAGCTTTAGCGGCGAGGTCCAATAATCGTCCCCATCCAACAGCGCAATGTATTCGCCGCGGGAATTGCGGAAATTATTGGCAAAATTCCATAGGCCGGTCGGCTTCCCATTGACATAGACCACGTTCTTTCGATCGTTCAGAAGGAGCCGGATGCGGTTCGGGTATCGTGCCTGGTAGCCGGTGACAATTTGCCTGGTGCCGTCGCGGGAATCATCCTCGCCAATCAGCAGTTCGAAATCGAAGTTGGTCTGCTGCATCAGCACGCTCTCGATCGCCTGCGCGATGAACTGAGCATGGTTGTAAGTGATGAGCGTGACGGTGACTTTCATGGCACAGCTTGCATCAGGATTTCGGCGGCTCGCGCTTCAGGAGTTCACGCCGGATTTCAGGACCGTGCCCAAGGATGAACCGGATGAGGCCGCAAACCGTTCGAATCTCGGCTGCGCCAACACTGGTGCCGTTGGGCAGATTTAATACTCGTGAAGCCAACCGCTCGGTTTCCGGCAGCAGCAGGCCCGCATGGGGAAAGAAAGAGCGGTAAGGCTGCATGCGGTGGCAACCGGGAAAAAAGTACCGGCGCGCCAGCACGTTCTCCGCGTGCAGCACGGCGATGAGCTGGTCGCGCCCAAGCCCGGCGGCAGTTTCGTCGATTTCGAGGACAATGTAATGGAAATTGCACCGCTCGGCTTCGTCATACCGGGTGAGAGTCACCCCCGGGATGCCCTTCAGCCCTTCCTGGTAGGCATAATAGTTCTTCCGGTTGACGGCAATGAAGTCCTCCAGGCTCTCCAAGCCGGTCAAACCCATTGCCGCGGAGATTTCCGTCATCTTTCCATTGGTGCCGATGTAGATGACGTTGTCGTAGCCCTGGAACCCAAAGTTTTTCATCAGGCGGATCTTGGCCGCCAACTCATCGTTGTTGGTGGCAATCGCGCCGCCTTCGAAGGTGTTGAAAAACTTGGTTGCGTGAAAGCTGAAGACTTCGGCCTCGCCGAAATTTCCCACCATGCGGCCTTGAAGGGAGCAGCCGAACGTGTGAGCCGCGTCGAAGAGCAACTTCAAATTGTGCCGCCGCGCCAGCCCCGCCAGCGCCTCCACGTCGCAGGGACGGCCCCAAATATGGACACCGATGATTCCGGTTGTCCGCGGCGTAATCATTTGCTCGACCCGGGCCGGGTCGAGGTTGTGAGTGGCTCGGTCGATGTCGCAGAACACGGGTGTGATTTCCTGCCATTGCAGCGCGTGCGCGGTGGCGATGAAGGTAAAGGCAGGGACGATGACCTCTCCGCGCAGGTCCAGGGCGCGAATGGCCAGCTCCATGGCCACGGTGGCATTGCAGACCGGGATGCAATGCTTGACTCCGAGCAATTCGACCAGCTTCTGCTCGAACTCGCGCACATACGGTCCATTGTTGGTAAACCATCTGCGCTCCCACAGGTCATTGACCCGCCGCAGAAAATGGTCCCAGTTGCCAACATTGGGCCTGCCGACGTGGAGGGTCTCACGAAAAGCGGGCTTCCCGCCAAACAGGGCCAGGTCAGTATAACTCTCTTTCGGCATAGTTCTCGTCATCATCTCGTCATCAGGTTGCAGCGGCACCGCCTCACAGCCGGACGGTTTTCCTGCGGCCACGCAAAACGGAGACGGCCTCCGCACCCCGTTGGTATAGCTTGCGCATGCCCGCCGCCAGCGGTACTCCCGCCTTCTGGTGAAGACCCTCGGCCCACCAACCCTTCTGCGCGTAGCCCAGCTCCCGGAGCAGGTCGCCGGCAACCTTGTCGAACAGGTATCGTTGCAGGCCCGTGAACTCGCGATGCCAGCTTCCGACCTTACCCTGGCGATAATGCCCTTCGGGCGCCTTGACGCCCTCCGCAGGGGTGAGGCGCAAGCGCTTCAGGTTTTCAAACTTGTGCTTCTCGACAATCGCCGCCACCAGCTCGTCGCTGGCCGCCAGCCCGCAGAACCCGAACACCGACTTAAGCACGGTCGCCGGCGCGGCCGATAGCTCTTCATACCGCACTTCCAAGTAGCGGCCAGTGTAACCGCTGGCCTTGCGGGCGGCCAGCAGTTCTCGCTTCCACAACGCCCCGTAATCCGGCAGCGGTTCGCGGGCAAACCATCGCATCTCTCGGCTGGCTGCCGACAAGGACACCGCGACGTCACGACCATCTCTGATAATATGAATGAAGCGTGCTTGGGGAATGAAGGAATGGATGTCTTCGACGAACTGAGAATAGTCTGGATGTTTGTCGAGGATGTGGGTTGCCTGAGGCTTGGTCGCGATTACCTTCGAATAAACCCGTTCGAGGAAGCCTCTCAAAAAATCATGAAATTCCGCCTCTGTCCATAAGACCGGCAGACCGATATAGTGCTTGCCTTCTTCGGTCAGGAGCGCTTCTCCTTTCCATGCCTCAAGCCACGGAGCGGTGTATTTGTTGTAGAGCCGCAACTCGGTCGTCGCGCAAACCAGCGGGTGCGCGCCGATCATCAACTGCAACCACGTCGTGCCGCTGCGCGGCGAGCCCACGACGAACAGAAATTCCTTCTCCAGCGCCTTCTGGTTCGGGTTGATGTCTTGCGTGGATGTCATGGGGCGGGCGGTTCGGCAGCTCCTACCCGGACTTCAAGAACTGCCCTCCCGGCTTCCGGCTGCGGATGACTCTTGCCGGAGCCCCGTACATCAGCACGTTGTCCGGCACATCACCCAGGACCAACGAACCCGCCCCCAAAAAGCACGATGTTCTGCATGGAACCAAACGCGTGCGGCACCCGTGCTCATCGGACCGGGCGTCAAAACCGGTTTGCGGTGGAAACCACTCCCGGCCAACCAGCCGTCCCACGTCCTCTGCCGTCATTGTCATGGCCGGAGTATCCCGGACGTTTCGCGTGTTTTCAAGCTCCTTTCTCAGATGCGGTTCCGGGAATGGACCGCGGGGCAAAGGCGAAAGCCAAGCGCCCTTGCTGTGGCCGCCACGCGCAGCCGAGCCGCGCAATCGCTAATCGCAATGACTATTTCGCACACACCCTCTTCTGAAATGGCCTCCAACTCTTCTTTCTTCCTTGAATCCGGCGTGAAACGCGCCGGTGTTCGATAAGGAACCCAGGAAAACGAATGTTTTATTGGAAAGGTTTTGCAGCAGTCGATCAATTTAGAGAGCATTGGTGGCAAAGGCGCGCGCGGGTAACTGATAGATTTGCTGATAGATTTATTCTGTACGCTGTGCGGGTATTCAAACCCGCTCCTCCCCCATTGCGCAATCGGGGGCGCTCTGTTCCATAAGTTAAGGCCTAAAAAAAAACCATGCACCCCGCGCCCGATTCGTCAAGCCGCAACCAACCGCATAACCCGTGCCGCTTCCGCTGTCAGGGCCTTGAATCCTGACGGAACATCTCGATTCACGAGCGCACCCATTGCCACCGTAGCATCATCCCCCACCGTCACCCCGCCGTTGATTGTCGCGTGGAGGCCGACGAAGACCCGCTGCCCAACACGACACTTGGCGCCAACGATTGCCAACCCGGAAACGTGCGTATGGTCCCCCACAACCGAATCGTGGCCCACCAGCGCGCCCGCGTTGATTATGCAATTGCAGCCGATTTCAACGGAGGGATCAACGTGCGCCTGCGCAAGCACGACCGAACCGGCGCCAACGGTTGAGAACCGCGAAGCGTCCGCCGCGGGGTGGATGATTGTTGCCGGTTCGCCGCCGTTTTTGAGCAGCCATTCAAACACCCGCTGGCGGTCCGCGTTGCTGCCGATAGCGACGATGAATTGATAATCGCGACCCAAATACAGGGAGGCGTCTGGACTCCGCACGGGGATGCCGTAGAGCGTCGTTACGTACGGATTGTCACAAACGACTTCTGCGACCTCCCGCCCCGCGCATTCCGCCGCGTCGATTACGGTTTTGGCGTGGCCGGCCGCACCATAGATGAGCAACGGTTTCATGGTTTTTTACTGATAAGAACTGATAAACCGATAGGAATTTGCTTTTTGACGCTTCGACCGACTTGTCCGCTGCGGGTAAGGGAGAATTGGTTTCCGGTTGCGCTCATTTTGCAGCATTTCGGCGGATTTTACCGGCGCGGGGTGTCGGCGTCAACCCGAAACGTTTGACCCAAATCCACACCCCGCGGGATTTGGGCCGGATAATTCGCGTTTGACGGCAAACCTTCTCTTCAGGACAATCAGCGCCTCGATTCAGAGAACATGGTTTTTAGTTCGCCAATTTTTTTGTTTCTGTTTCTGCCGGTGGTACTGGCCCTCTGCGCGCTTCCCGGATTGAAGTTGCGCAACGGCCTGCTGCTGCTTTTCAGCGTGATTTTTTACGCGTGGGGCGAGGTGGTGTTTGTCTTCCTGATGCTCGGCTCGACGGTCTTGAATCATTTTCTGGGGCAGTGGGTGGATCGGGAGACGGAACCGTCGCGGCGGAAATGGGCGGTTGGGGTGGCCGTGGCGCTGAACATCGGCACGCTGGCCTTTTTCAAGTATGCGAATTTCGCGGTTGGGAACCTGAACGCGCTGCTGGGGCTGTTCCACGCCGGGCCGGTGCACATGAATCCGGTGCGGCTGCCGATCGGGATTTCGTTTTTCACGTTTCACGCGTTGTCGTATGTGATTGACATCTACCGGCGCAAGTGGGTGGCGGCGAAGAATCCGTGCGACGTGGCGCTGTATATATTCTTTTTCCCGCAATTGATTGCGGGACCGATCCTGCGCTGGAGCGGGATTGCGCCGCAACTGGCGCGGCGGGTGGTGACCCGGGACAAATTTGCGGAGGGCGTGCGCCGGTTTGTGGGCGGGCTGGCCAAGAAAATGATTGTTGCCAACGTGGTGGCGGTGCCGACGGACAAGATATTTGCGCTGACGCCGCAGGAGTTGACGCCGGCGCTGGCCTGGCTGGCGGTGCTTTGCTACACGCTGCAAATCTATTTTGATTTTTCGGGGTATTCGGACATGGCGGTTGGGCTGGGGAAGATGTTCGGGTTTGAGTTCATGGAGAACTTCAACTTTCCGTACGTCTCGCAATCAATCAAGGAGTTCTGGCGGCGATGGCACATATCGTTGTCGAGCTGGTTTCGGGATTACCTTTACATCCCGCTGGGTGGCAACCGGTGTCCGGTGTGGCGGACCCATTTGAATCTGGTGATGGTATTTTTCCTGTGCGGGTTGTGGCACGGGGCGAGCTGGACGTTTGTGATTTGGGGATTGTATCACGGGGTGTTTCTGGTGGTGGAGCGGACGCGGTTTGGGAAGGCGGTGGAGTCGCTGTGGCGTCCGTTGCGGCATGGCTACGCCTTGCTGGTGGTCATGGTGGGGTGGGTGTTGTTCCGCGCCGGGAGTTTTGGGCAGGCGATGGATTTTCTGGGCAACCTGGTGGGGATTAGCTCCGGGACCGGCCACGGCT
>Ga0209124_10000486_pt1 | contig 21292 bp, 21 predicted proteins | sample BarGraIncu01122A_FD_184502 | JGI IMG/M metagenome (GOLD analysis project Ga0209124, IMG submission 184502) | Arctic peat soil microbial communities from Barrow, Alaska - Barrow Graham LP Incubations 011-22A (SPAdes) (version 2) | ecosystem: Environmental > Terrestrial > Soil > Wetlands > Peat...
ATTATGAAAAAATTAGATGCTAACTTCAAAATGCCTCATCCTAGTCTTCATACATGGAAAAAAGCTGCCGAATATTCTTATGAATCCGTAATAAAAGAGATCCATAATATTCTGTCTGACTAAACCCTCACTGCGAAATAAAACTCGAGTGCGGGTTTTATTTTTTTATTAAATTTTTCAAAGATACTACTAGTGATAATCTCATTATAATTTATTTTTATAAAATATAGCTAAACACCCTAGCTGCGACGTCTGGGTCGACGTCGGAACATTTTTATTGACAAAAAATGAGGAAATTGTAAGATAGAGAAAAAACAATATTTTAAATATAAACTGAACTAAATAATAGTTCATAAAACCTACCGAAATGAATGAATGGGAAAATTCTAGAATTAGAAAAGTGTGTGATATTCTAATGGAATTTCACTACATGACTGCAAGTGCTTCGCACTACGACACAGAGGATCAGTCTATTAAAGACCAAACCCAAAAAATAATGGATGATTCATGTAAAAGCTCTCCGTTAGCTCTTTTAATAAAAGAAAACAAGTGGGATGAATTATTTAAAAATGAAAGGTGGTTAAGCTTTCTTTCTGGTGCACAAAATTTTAGTGTATTGGAAAAAGGTTTAAATATTCCTCTTTTGTTTCTCTCTCAAATGTTTCCAAAGGAAACTGAATTCCACATTATGCCTCATCTTTTAAGATCATAAAATTTAGCAGTTCAAATCTAACCAATTTGAACTGCTTTTTCGTTGCTGCCAGACCTGGACTCGAACCAAGATAACCTCCTCCAGAGGGAGGTGTCCTACCATTAGACGATCTGGCAATGAAATATTAACATCATCATATTACCACAAAAAGATGGAAAAACAATTGGAAAAACATCATTCTTAAGTTATAATTACGTCTATGATAAATAACGAAGAAAAAAAGATATCAAACGTAAATGATGTAGTCATCCATGAATTGAAGGCTGGAGCTGTAGCTATTTTAAGCAAAAGCGAACAAGCCAAAGTTCATGCAATACAAGAAGAATTCCGTCTTGGTATTGAAGCCATTGATCAATTCGAAAGATCTGTAACTTTCTACGGGTCAGCTCTAGTTACAGAGGAGCACCCTTCATATAAACAGGTTTATAGTTTAGCTTATAAAATTGCAAAGGAATTAAATAATTATGCAATTTTATCAGGAGGAGGAGGTGGAATAATGGAAGCAGCAAATCGTGGGGCCTTTGACGGAGGTGTTAAATCTGTTGGACTAACTATTAAACTTCCTGATGAACAAAAAACTAATCCATACGTAACAGATGAAATTCCTTTTAATTTCTTTTTCTCAAGACAAGCTGCTATGTCTTATTCAACAGAAGTTTGTATTTTTTGTGCTGGTGGATACGGAACTCTTGATGAACTTTTTGAACTACTAACACTTCAACATACAAAAAAAATCGGCATATTCCCTATTATTCTTTTTGGAGTAGACTTCTGGAATCCAATTAAAAAAATGTTGGAAGAAGTTATGTTGGAAAAATATAAAACAATCAAAAAAGAAGATCTTGAATATTTTACAATTACTGATGATGAGGATGAAGTAATCAAAATAATAAAAAATAGTAAAATACGAAACGGTGAAGATGTTTTAAAGATAGATGGAGAAATTATTATATAAATAAAATAAAAATTGTAGTAAAAAAACCTTTTGACTTTTCAGTCAAAAGGTTTTTTTACTTTAATAAAGGAAATTTTAATCAGACGTACAACCTTGATTGAGTACAATCACCTACTGGGCTGGGGCCACATTTGCCCGTGAGGTCAATCTACTGATTGAAGGTTGGACGTCTACTAAAATTTTATTTCTTTTTGTTTTTAAGACAAGCTTTCATAAATGCAGTAAATAGTGGATGTGGAGAAAGTGGTCTTGCTTTGAATTCTGGATGAAATTGTGTACCCAAAAAGAATGGATGTTTACTTGCTGGAATCTCTGCTATTTCACACAAAGACCCATCAGGTGAATGGCCTGAAAATACTAACCCTGCTTTCTCTAGAAGCTCTATATAGAGAGGATTTACCTCATAGCGATGACGATGACGCTCTGTAACAATATCTATCTTATAAGCCTTCTCTGCTACTGTACCCTTCTTTAAATGCGCTATATAGGCACCTAGTCTCATACTGCCACCCATCTTCTTATTTTCTACATTATCTTTCTGGTCTTCCATAATATCTATAACCAAATTTTTTGAACTTGGATTTACTTCACGAGTATTTGCATCTTTAAGACCTAAAACATTTCGCGCATATTCTATTACTAAAAGTTGCATCCCATAACACAATCCAAAATAAGGAATATTGTGTTTTCTGGCATATTCAATCGTTTTTAATATCCCCTCTATTCCTCTTGAGCCAAATCCACCAGGAACAATTACTCCATCATATTTTGAAAGCTTGCTTATTGACTTAGGGTCTTTTTCAAAATCCATTGATGAAATCCAAGTTAAAACAGGCTTACTGCCTACAGAATATGCAGAATACTTTATTGCTTCAATCACTGAAAGATATGAATCTGATAAAGTGAAATCACCAGTATTGAAATATTTTCCAACAATAGCTATATTCACAACATTTTTCTTTACATGAGTAGAATCAGCAAATTTCTTCCATTTCTTTGAACCTTCATTAAAAGCAGGACCGCATGTCATTCCTATGGTATCGCAAATCATATCTCCAAGACCCTCCTTTTCAAAATTGATTGGTATATCATAAATACTATCTACATCTGGAGCTGAAATAATATGGTCTTGTGGGATATTACAAAACATAGACAGCTTTTCTTTTCTTTTTTCATCGAGTGGCATTTTACTTCGAGCCACAATTATATCTGGTTGTATGCCTGAAGCATTTAAAGTTCTAACAGCATGTTGAGTTGGCTTAGTTTTCATTTCTCCAACATTACTTGGTATTGGTAAATATGAAACCATCACAAAAAATACATTGTTATGATTACGAAGCTTCATCATACGTGCAGCTTCTAGAAAAAGAATATTTTCATATTCTCCTACAGTTCCACCGATTTCTATAACAACGACATTAGCATTGGCTTTATCACGAGCATTTTCTATGCGACGAATAACTTCAAGAGGAATGTGAGGTACAACTTGCACACAAGCACCACCGTATTCTAAATTTCTTTCACGTTCAATAACGCTCTGGTAAACACGTCCTGTAGTTAAGTAATTGGCACGAGACAAATCTACACCAAGAAATCTCTCATAATTTCCCATGTCTTGGTCTGTTTCGTCTCCATCGTCAAGAACAAAAACCTCCCCATGTTCTGTGGGATTCATTGTACCTGCGTCTATATTTATATATGGGTCTATCTTAATGGCAGTAACACGCTGACCTCTATCTGAAAGAATACGTGCTATAGAGGAAGCTGTAATACCCTTTCCAACACCAGAAATTACTCCACCAACGACAAAGATATACTTACAGTTAGATGGTTTAACTCCTAGTTTTTCTTCTGAGACCTTTTTCATCCCAGTACTAAAATTTTAAATTTATAATTTGACATATTATTCCGTTTTTTATATTTATTAAATTGCATATGGTTATCTAAGTAATCAAAAATTTAGTACGGGACAAGTATTTTATTTTCGTAGATATCTATGGATAGCGAAAATACTGGAAATACTTCCAATGATGACACCGCATCCAAGCATAATAATAAATAATTGTAAGAAATTTGTTTTAAAATATGTATATAAATTAATTCCAATAAAATCAGTCATTTGATTACCCAACCAAATAGATACTGGAATAAATAATAAAATAGTAACAACGGAAGATATGATACCCACAATAACACCTGAAACTATAAACGGACCTCGTATATATCTAGTCCCAGCTCCAACAAGCTTCATTACATTTATTTCTTCACGGGACATGTAAATAATAAGCCTAATGGTGCTAAATGTAATTATTATTGAAATCAAAACTAAAATAAGAGAAACGGCAAACCCAAGCTTTCTAGCTCCATTTATAATGGAGGTAAGTCTATCTATAACAACTTTATTTTGGTGATAATCGATTTTATCAATAATAGTTAAAGCCCCTTTTGAAAGAGCATCTTCACTTTCAAAATATTTGGAAATACTTTCGTACTGAGAAGGATCTTGTGCTTTAATATTAAGAGATGCACCTAATGGATTTTGATCTAACTCATCGAGAGCCTGAAGTGTTAGATAATCATTTGAATGTTTTTCTTTAAATTGAACTAGGGCATCGTCTTGAGATGTATAAGTTATATCTCTAACTTCTGGTAAGTTTTTTAAAGCTACTTCAATATTTTTAATAGATGATTCTGGTGCATCTGAAACAAAATAAACAGTTACATCAACTTTTTCTTTTATATCATTAAGAGAAGAATTTAATGCAGCTTGAATAAAGATTAAAGAAGTAATAACAAAAAGGGTCACAGTCATAATAAGAATACTCGCAAAAGAAGTAAATCCACTTCTAGCAAAATTACGACAACCAGAAACTATTATTCTTTTAGTTTTAATTAAAAACATATTGTTATTATAACATATACTTACCTTCTTTATCGTCTCGAATTACACGGCCATTTTCTAAGGTTATAACTCTTTTTTTAATTTGCTCTAAAACAGTTTTATTGTGTGTAGTTAAAATTACAGTAGTACCTAAATCATTAATTTTTTTAAGAAGATTCACAACTTCATTAGTATTTATAGGATCCAAATTACCTGTAGGCTCATCGGCTATAATCAAATCTGGCTGAGTTATGATAGCACGAGCAATAGCAAGCCTTTGTTTTTCACCTCCAGATAACTGATGAGGAAAATGGGAAGACTTAGAAGTAAGATCAACCAACTCAAGTACATGAGGAACATCTTGAGAAATATCTTCATCATTTTTTTCTATTGCTTCCATTGCAAAGGCAATGTTTTCATATACTGTTTTATTTGATAATAATCTAAAATCTTGAAACACTACTCCTACTTTGCGACGAAAATTTGTTAAATCTTTATTAGAAAGTTTATGAATATCTGTTGATTCAAAAAAAACAGTTCCTGATGTTGGTTTTTCCTCAGCTAAAATTAATTTGGTCATAGTAGTTTTACCAGCACCAGAGTGCCCAACTATCGCCACAAATTCTCCTTGCGTTATTGAAATAGTAACATCTTCTAAAGACACACTCTCTTTGTATTTTTTTGTAACATTGTTGAAGTAGATCATTGCCTTATTAAGAATATCACAAATCCTTCTCTGCTTCAATAAATTTATCTATCTCACCATCTAAAAGCACAGAGTCAACATCATTAATCTCTATCCCAGTACGATGATCTTTGACCATTTTGTATGGATGAAGCACATATGAGCGTATTTGACTCCCCCATTCAATATCGGTAATTTTAGAAACAGATAAACCATCTTTTTCACGTTTTCTATCTTCTTCCATTTTTTTAAAAAGTTTACCCTTGAGCATTTCTAAGGCTTTTTCTTTATTTTGTTCTTGGGAACGTTCAGATGTAACATGGACAGATAAATTGGTCGCTAAATGAACCACCCTAACTGCAGTTTCCCTTTTGTTTACATTCTGACCTCCAGGACCGCCTGACTTAGAAAGTTCAATTCTTAATTCTTCTGGTCTAAATTCTATGACATTACTATTTTTCTCAAATTCAGGAATAACTTCAACAAGAGAAAAAGAAGTATGTCGAAGGCCTTTTGAATTAAATGGAGATGTTCTAACTAATCTATGAACACCTGATTCATTTTTAAGAGTTCCATAAGCTCCCTTTCCCACAACTTCAATAGATACATTTCGATATCCACCCAAATCATTTTTATTTTCATGAATTAGACTCACTTGCCACCCTTTATTCTCAATATATTTTAAATACATCTTTAAAAGCATGGCAGAAAAATCTTCTGCATCATCTCCTCCTGCACCAGAGAGTACAGATAGAATGCAATTGCCCTTATCATATTTTTGATTACCTAGAATCTCTTCCTTTAAAAAAGCTATGCGCTTGATTGTCGCTTGAGCAGAAACTTTATCTTCCCAGAAATTTCCCTGAGCCATATTCTCCTCGAGAGTCTCTATTTCTTTTTTTAGTTCTTCATTATCTACAACCATTCTCTTATCATACCAAAATATAAAATTTTTAGAAATTAATTGATTTAACTTCTTTACCGTCTCAAACCCATAGGTTTAAATCGGTAATTATCTAAATGAGCAAGGTCTTACCTTACTCATTTAAAGTAAAACAATCTTACTTGTATATTATTTTTCTAAATTATGCTCGGGTTTAAAATATTTTTTTGGAAGTATAGCAAAATAGTCATCTATATATGGATGCATCATATCGCATGCAACAAAAGAAATGACCACTTCTTTATTTTTATTTCGATGTTTATTTAAAGTTTTATTTTTCTTCATTTCAGATACCATTTTATCTATCATGGCTAATTGCATTCCAGTGGATGGTCCAACAAAAAGACCAAGCCTTATCAGAGCTAAGCTTCTTTCGTAAGCAGACACTGCATCTATGGGAATAACCTTATCTACAATATCATACCAGGGAATACCAAGCTTGAGTATTGCTTCATCAACACGTGGACCTGGAATAGATGAACCTTTTTTAATAGATGACCCAGCAATATAAATATTTTTATTTTTAGATTTCAAATAAGTTCCCGCGCCATATATAGTACCGGCAGTACCAATAGTAGAAGTAAAAATAGTCATCTTGTCTCCAAGCTGAGACCACAACTCCTTTGCTACATATTCTTCTGATGCACCAGCATTGCCAGGATTTATATATTGATTTAAATTGTGCCAGCCTTTCTTTTTCCCAAGTTGTTTGGCTTCATATACACCACCTTTGTTACTATGAACATCTGGACTTCTAGGCCCATGGGAAATAAGTAAATCAGCTCCAACTAATTTAAGTAAACGTTTTTTATGCTCAGGAACATCGGGAGTAATAATCGCATGAAGATTTGGAATACCAAAATGACGCGATAAAATAGCGAGAGATAAAACGGTGTTTCCTGAAGAATATTCGACTAAATGTTTTGTCTGTTTTAAAGTTTCCTTGTCTATACCTGAAAGCATTTGCCAAGATGGCATAGATTTAATATTTCCCAATGGAACAAATTGCATAAGTTTTACAAAAATCCTTACATCATCCTTTGTAAATTTATTTAGAGATGGAGGAAGCTCTACTAAAGGAGTCATTCCTAATGCTCCTGGGGTTAGAAAATCCGTTATTGCATGTGTTCCTTCAAAAACTTTTTTGTCAGATTTATGTACTTTTTCCATATATGTAAGCTATTATAACAAAAAAGTCGCCGTATGGTTAACGGCGACTTAAACGGTAGATAAATAAAGGTTTTAGGGTTTTATGATTGTTCCTACCCTTTCTAAATCTTTAAAAGAATTGATTGAAATTTGTAGATTCCCAGAACGAGAAAATACAAACAATCCTATGGCATCGGAACGTACAGGAACTGACTCACGATTAGAAAATTCAAGATAATCAGTAACATACATTTCAGAAAATACTCCTTCCTCCATATTATTAGGATTTCTCATTACTCCTGGTACATCTTTCCAGTAAGTCAAAGAGACTTTCTCTCTAAATTGCAACATAGCCAGAGCTATTATGGCAGCAGTTAAATCACTCCCATCATAACCCAATACCCTGTTATCATTAGCAATATATCCCTGAGTTACAACTATTTTTGAATTCTCATTTTTGAAATGATAAATGATTTCATTAATAGTTTCAGGAATCATTGGTTCAGAATTTAAATAATCATTTCCTGAACCAAAGATAAAGCTCCTTGCATCCAAAAGACTAACACCACCCTGATTTATTTCATTTAAAAATTGACCAAAAATGAGAGAGCTATAACGTTCTCCTAAAGTAAGAATTCTAGAATGGTCTTTGATTGAAAGAAGACATCCGTCATAAGCAAAAGCTTCTAATTCGTTAATCAAATCCAAGGACTTTTCCTTAAAATATTCAGAATCTTTCAAAACCAATCTTTTTGTTGCATCTAAATGAATTTTCTTGAACTTTGAAATAAATTCAGAAACTTCCTTGGTTTGCTTGTACTCAATTGCTTGGAAAATACTTCCCAGTAGGCGTGTAACCCCAGCCAGAGCTGAAACAACAAAAATAGTAACTCCACCTTCTGCCTCTTTAATAGCCTTCCCTGTCAACCAAATTAGGTCGCTTCTACTCTGCATAAGACCAGCTCCGCCAATCTTATGAACATTATAATCAAATTTTTCTTTCATCATTTTTCTTTTAAATTGTTTTCAAATTTTTTTTATTCTACAACTAAAAAGACATTTAATCAAGTAAGCGATTAAATGTCTTTTTGTTTAAAACCCCTACTAACTAAGAGCCGAAGGTGAGAATCGAACTCACGTTTCTACTTTACGAAAGTAATGTTCTACCCCTGAACTACTCCGGCTTTTATATTCAGAGTAAGGAGCCGTCAGTGAGAATCGGACTCACGGTCTCTGTCTTACCAAGACAGTGCTTTACCACTAAGCTATGACGGCTAAAACAATTAAATATACTTAAGAGTACTATAATTTATAACCCATTTCAATCATTGCAAAATTTGTAATTTTTGTTATAATAAGCGCAATATATAAATTCAATATATAAAGCCTATAAATAAAGGCTCAGTTTATTGTGTTTTATATAAATATTACGGGATAGAGAAATGGTATCTCGCAAAAGGAATCATAGTTCTCATAACCTTAAGGTTTGGGAGTTAAAAAAATATAAAGTTAGTAGAAACATCGCGGGATAGAGAAATGGTATCTCGCAAAAGGAATCATAGTTCTCATAACCTTAAGGTTTGGGAGGGGAAAAAGTTTAAAGTAATAATAACATCGCGGGATAGAGAAATGGTATCTCGTAAGGCTCATAACCTTAAGACGGTCGTTCGATTCGACCTCCCGCAACAATTCGGTAAGTGACATACCAAAGCGTGTCCACAAAACCGAAGTAATATTGGTTTAATTTGTGGTTGTAAAAAATATAAAATGTCGGTGTAGCTGTTTTGGTTGGACAAGAAAATAAATGTCGGTGTAGCTCAGCTGGTTAGAGCGCGGGACTCATAAGCCCGAGGTCGGAGGTTCGAGCCCTCCCACCGACACAATAAAGTGGAAAAAGTTTCTACTTTATGTTATCTTAATGAAGTATTTGTAATTGATATAGTTACAAAAAAATAAAATTTGCGGTCGTAGCTCAACTGGTTAGAGCACTCGCCTGTCACGTGAGAGGTTGCCGGTTCAAGTCCGGTCGACCGCGCAAATAAGAAAAAACCACGCGAGTGGTTTTTTCTTTGCGTGGTTGATAAAATGTGAAACATTTTAAGGACTTGAACGCCGGAGCAATATTTTGACAGTAGTCAAAATGCGAGGCGGTGACCAGACAAAACTTTTTGTCGAAAAAATTTTAGTCGAGGTCAAGAAATGTAATCATGGTCCGGTCGACCGCGCAAATAAGAAAAAACCACGCGAGTGGTTTTTTCTTTGCATGGTTGATAAAATGTGAAACATTTTAAGGACTTGAACACCAAAATCATGTTTTGATATTAATCAAAACATGATGCAGTGCCCAAACAAAACCCTTATTTTTGCTCTAATTGACTTCTCTCTTATATAAGAGTAATTTTAAGGTTAAGTATACAGCTCTAGTAAAAACTTAATAAATGAAAAGATGAATGAGAAAAAAATTTTTGTTTTAGACACTAATGTCATAATGCATGACAGCGAATGTATCTTTTCTTTCCAGGAGCACGATGTAGCAATTCCAATTGAAGTAATAATGGAATTGGACAACCACAAGAAAGGTACTGAGACAACCAATTATAATGCCCGCGAGTTTCTTCGCACTATTGAATTAATGCCACGCGAAAAAATCTATGATGGTGGAGCTACCTTAGGAGAAGGACTTGGGACATTAAGAATTCTCGTCGGATATCCTTATCATGGTTCTGTAAAAAAAATTTTTCCGGAACTAACAATGGATCATCGTATCTTAAATGCTGCTTATTGTTTATCCATTACAAAGAAAAATAAAGACCAGAACATTAAGGTGGTACTTGTTTCTAAGGATGTTAACCTGCGCATAAAATCCGGTGCTATTGGGTTGACAGCTGAGGATTATAAAAATGATATTGTTGCTGATGCTAATTCTTTATACAAAGAAGTTAAAAAATTATTAGTACCAGATACAACAATTGAAAGTTTATACTCCCAAAAAGTAGTTGATTTGCCTGAAACCGAAAAACTCTTTGTGAATGAGTTTATGATTTTAAACTCTCCAAGTAATAAATCAGCTCTCGCCGTATATAAAAACGGTAAAGCAAATTTAATTACAAGGGACAAGCTTAACCCATTTGGAATTAAGGCAAGAAACTCTGAGCAAGCATTTGCTCTATCAGCCTTATTAGATCCTGATATTTTGCTTGTAGCATTGACTGGAAAAGCCGGAACAGGTAAAACTCTTCTATCCCTAGCAGCAGGTCTGCAGTATTTGTATGAAGATAAAGTAAATCAGATATTTTTTACAAGAGAACCAATTCCTCTTGGAAGAGATACAGGTTTTCTGCCTGGTGACGTAGATGAAAAACTTTCTCCTTTTATGCAAGGCCTCTCTGATAATCTTACCGTTATTGAAAATACTGGTAAAAACAAAGAGACAATACTGAGATATAAAAAGGATAAAAAAGTCGTTATCGAACCTATCAGCTTCATTCGTGGAAGAAGTTTAATAAAAAAATTCTTCATTATCGATGAAGCCCAAAATTCGACCCCAAAGGAAATCAAAGCCTTGGTTACCAGAGCCGGAGAAGATACAAAAATTATTCTGATCGGCGACATAACACAGATTGATTCCCCGTATTTAACTCCAGAATCCAATGGGTTAAGCTATCTAATATCCAGATTTTCTGGGCAGAAAATTTTCTCTCACATCACTCTTATAAAAGGAGAAAGATCATATCTTGCTGAATTAGCTGGTGATTTACTTTAATAATCATTTTCATTTTAATTAAGCATTTAAGAAAAAAGAGTAGCAAGCAATTGCTACTCTTTTTAAATTACTCTCAACTCTTCAAAAAAGTTTTGATACATATTTATAACTCGTCTACCTTCTACTTGGCTTAATGGAAAATCAGAGCCAACATGAGCTATTTGGTTTCTTATTAAGTGAGCATTCCATGCATCTTGAATACTTCTATACCCACTCTCTTTAGCTCCTTCCAATAACTCACTAGCAGTTGACCCAGACAGACCACTTTCTTTTAAAACTTCTTCCATCATAGAATCTGATTCAATAATAGCGACTCGCCAGTCAGATTCATTTGGGCTTTCAATAAGAGTTTGAATATAATGCCAACGAGGGTTTGCATTGCGATTTCTTTCTTGTTCCCTTATTAATGCCTCATGAATTTCATGTTCAATTTCCTCTGTATCATAAATTTGAATTTCTATTAACCTAACTAATGAAAATATAATAATCGATAGAATAATTAGTGACAATAGTATTGATATAATACCCGCAACAGTCCAAGTATGTGGGTCAGATAAAAATGAAATTACACCCTGTGAGTACTCTAGTATTTTACTAAATACATATTCAATATTTAAATAATTTGGGATAAAAAGAGGTTTATCTAATGCTGATTGTAAAGCTGTTTGCTCCATGATATGTATTATATCAATTTTTCAAAATCTTTCCCAATAGTAAATAGAATATCTTCCCTCAAAGATGGAGCCATTATATGCAAACTAAAAGGTAATCCCTCTTTATTCTTTCCAGACGGAATAGAGATGGCTGGAATTCCTGCAATATTGGCGGGAACAGAAAATAAATCTGATAGATACATACTAATTGGGTCTTCCATTTTTTCACCAAATCGGAAAGGCATCACTGGTGAAGTTGGAGTGATAATAGCATCTACCTGAAGAAAAACATTTGTTAATTCTTTTTTGATAGCATCTCTAACTTTTATTGCAGTATTATAATAAGCGTCATAATAACCATGCGATAGAATATATGTTCCAAGAAGTATTCTCCTGCGAACTTCTTTACCAAAACCCTTCCCTCTTGTTTTTGTATAAACCTCATAAAGATTTTTACCATCTTCATGTAAACCATAACGTATTCCATCATATCGAGCTAAATTACTAGATACTTCTGCTGGAGATATTATGTAATAAACAGCAAGTGAATATTTTATTAAAGGCAATGAAACATCTACAATCTCATAACCCGCATCTGCTAGTTTTTTGCAGCTTTCATCAAAGTTTTTTAGAATTTCTGGAACCGTCCCCTTTTCAGAAAGAAAAGAACGGGGAACACCAATTTTCTTTTTTAAAAGTAAAGGTTTTAGTCTAACTTCATTCTTTATAGAAGTGCTATCTTTTTCATCATAATCATTAATTGCATTAAATAAAATTTCTGCATCTCTTACTGTTTTTCCAAAAGGACCAACCTGATCAAGTGAACTACCCATGGAAATAATTCCAAAACGAGAAACAGTTCCATATGTTGGCTTAAGTCCTACTAGTCCACAAAATGCAGCTGGCTGACGTATTGAACCACCAGTATCGCTCCCAAGGGAAACTAAAGCACCATTCATGGCAACTGCAGCCACAGAACCACCAGAAGAACCTCCAGGTACACGAGTTATATCTAAAGGATTTTTAGTATTACCAAAAGCACTTGTTTCAGTAGAAGAACCCATCGCAAATTCATCCATATTTGTTCTTCCTAGAAAAACTGCTCCTTGTTTTTTCAATTGTTTAATAAGAGAAGCATCATAAGTAGCTTTATAATTTTCAAGAATTAATGACGAAGCAGAAGCTATATGTCCTTCAAGGAGCATGTTGTCTTTTATTGCCAATGGAATACCTGTCATTAAAGTATCCGCACCATTTTTAAACATTTCCTCTGCAATTTTTGCTTGCTCTAATACATCACTGTAAACTTCTCTATATGCATTTATCTCTCCATTTTTTTCTTTTATAATTTCCAAATATGAATTTACTAACTCTGTCACAGAATACTCACCATTCTTAAGAGAGTTATGTGCTTTTTCTATTGTAAGGTTTATTAAATTAATCATAATATTTGTTTTACTTTTAGAAATCCATCTTGAGTATCTGGCATTTCAGTAATAATCTTTTCTGTATATTCGCCACGATTATTTGTGATAATATCTTCACGCATTACATTATGTAAAAAATAATTTTCTGGTTTTTTGTCTAAAGAAATACCTTCACTTAATTTTAAAGCTTCTTGTACTTGCCCTACATACGCTAAAATAGGGTCAAAATCTTTTGCGATTTTTACCATTTCTTCATCACTCATATCAATACGAGCTAAAACGGCTAATTTCTTTATATCTTCTAGTTGCATATGTTTAGAATAACATATTTAGATTATTTTCAAAAATTCTTGTTCAGACAGAATTTTTACACCAAGCTTGAGCGCTTCATCATATTTACTTCCTGGCTTTTCCCCTGCCACTACATAACTAGTATTTGAAGATACCGAAGAAGCTACACTTCCACCTAATTCAATAATTTTCTTCTTTGCATCATCTCTTGATAATGTAGAAAGCGTTCCTGTTAGAACAAAAATCTTTCCTCCAAGCTTTAAACTTTTTACTTTTTCATAATAAATAGAAATCCCATTAGTAAGAAGTTTTTCTATAAAATGTAAATTTGATTTATCTTTAAAAAATGCAAATATACTTTCTGAAACAACTGGTCCTATATTTTCAATACCATTTATTTCTTCAACGTTTGATGATATTAATTTTTTTAAAGACCCAAAATGATCTGCCAAGTCGCGAGCTGTTTGCTCTCCAACATGAATTATTCCAAGAGCATAGATAAACCTCCAGAGAGAAATTTTCTTATGTAATTGTATTGAAGAAATAATATTATCTGCAGACTTTTCTCCAAAACGCTCTAATCCAGAAAGGTCTGCCTTCTCTAAAGTAAATAAATCAGCTCCATCACTTACAAGTCCTTCATCTTTAAGTCTATCTAAAATCCTTGGACCAATTTCATAAATTTCAAATACACTTACAAAATGTTGTAATCCTCTTCTGCTACGAGCAGGACAATGTTTGTTGGTGCAATAAAATGCGACACTTGATGTTGATTCTAATAAAATCTTATTTATAGAATTCAGTCCTCGCTTTAGAGGTACAACCTCCGAAGCCAATTTAGAGGTTGGACCTCTCAGCTTAGGACTTTCCTCGCGTCCCGCTAAATTACGTTTTAAATTTATATTTTTTTCCACCCCAGCTCTTTTCTCTACTTTAAAACCACATACTGGACAAGTATTGGGCATCTTAAATTTTTTCTCTTTGCCTGTTCGCATTTTAGATAAAACTTCAACAACTTCAGGAATAACATCCCCCGCTTTTTGAATAACAACTGTGTCACCAATACGAATATCTAAACGATTAATCTGATCCATATTGTGAAGAGTAGATTTTGAAACAGTAGAACCGGCAACTGGAGTAGGATTGAAATGAGCAACAGGGGTCAATACCCCCGTACGCCCAACATTAACAGAGATATCTTTTACAATAGTAGTAGCACGTTCAGCTTGATATTTATATGCCACCATATAACGTGGAGCTTTTCCTACTACACCTAGAGTATCCTGTAAGTCTAGCTCATCTACAGACACAACGATCCCATCTGTTCCATAAGGAAGATTGGGTCGTATTTTTTCTATATCTTCAATAAAGGAAAAAACCTGTTTAAAATTGTCTGCTTTTTTTTCATAAGAAGGAACTTTAAAACCGAGTTGTCTCAGTAATTTATGCTTTTCTGAATGTGTTTTAATTGGTAATTGGTAATTGGTAATTGGTAATTGTGGAATATCCCAAGCAAAAAAATCCAGCTTACGTTCTTTTGCAATATTTGGGTCAAGCTGACGTAAACTACCAGCTGCTGCATTTCTTGTATTTGCAAAAGGTTGTTTACCGTCCTTGATTTGAATTTTATTTAATGATAGCCAAACTTTTTTTGACATCACAACTTCACCACGAACTTCAAGATATGATGGATAAGGTGCCTTCAGCCTAAGTGGAACTGTATTTATCATTTTCAAATTTTCAGTTACATCTTCCCCAATAAATCCATCTCCTCGTGTAGACCCTTCTACAAATACTCCATCTTTATAAATAAGAGACGCAGACAATCCATCAAGTTTTAATTCACAAAAATATGTATGATTTTTATTTATAATTTTAGAAATTCTAGTTTCCCAATCTAATACTTCAGGAAATGAGAAAACGTCATTTATGGAAAGCATTCTTATTTCATGTTTTACTTTTACAAACTTATCAAGAGGCTTACCACCTACCCTATTTTCTGGAGCATTCAAATCTATATATTCTGGATTTTTATCTAAAAGAGATTTAAGCTCTTTGTTTAGAGAATCATAAACATCATCAGTGACATTAGGAGCATCCTCTACGTGATATAGAAATCTAAGTCTAGAAATCTCGTCCCGAAGTTTTTGTATTCGGTTTTTAACTGAAGAATCTTTCATAAAATAAATTACTCGTCAAAGTTTACTAAAACTTCACGTTCAACTGTTCTTAAATTACTAGTGTTGCAAATATTATACCCCTTAGATGATATTGTAGTTCTTGTAAGTGGATATGCAACAGAAGTATCCCTTGTAACCGTAATTCTAAAACAAGGATTTGAATCTATTGTTTTTGGGCTTATTGTATAACCACTTCCATTAATAGCAGAACTAGAAAGTTGTCCTCCACAAGTCAAATCTGTGACAACCGTCGTAATGTTTGGTGGTAAAGTTGCTCCCAATACCCTATCTGCATACAAAGCACAATCTGAAGCAGTGTCTGCTTGATAAAATGCGGCTTGAGAATCTTTTGCTAAAGAAGAAAGTATCAATTGTTTATAAGCTGTATTTGATAAACCAGCAGTGATAACTGAAATAGCACTTACTATTACTACTGTAAATAAAATAGCATATCCTTCTTGATTATTTTTTTTATATTTTTTAATAAACTTTTTTATCATTGCTTTATTTATTATGACTGCCATTTCAAAAGACTATTGGTAAGAGATCTTGATTTATCTAGCCCCCCATTTTTCCAAAAAACAGTAACAGTTACTTGCATTTCATCACCATTTTGAACAACCACTATTTTTCTCTGGAATCCTGAATCTACCTTACCAGTATTACCACTTTTATCATCATAAACATAATATGGGGTGGTATAAGCATTTGCATTATAAAATAATTTTCTACAATTTGTGTCCGTGCAAGCTGTGATAGTTGTATTGCCAGGAATTACATCAAAAAAACAACCTGTCGGCCCTAAACAAGGAGCATATTTGGTTGTGAATGCTGTCCAAGCAATACTCATAATTGGTTGAGCGGTTTGAAGAAAAACAGAAGTATCACGGTCATTTCTAATATCATCTATTACTTCCTGTAATAGATACCCAGCAGTAATATCATTTCTTGCATATCTAGCAGCAAATAAACTATTGGAAACAACAGTCATCAAACTAACAATAGTCAGAGTGAGAATCAAAACAGCAACCATTGTTTCAACAAGAGTAAATCCCCGACACCAAGTTTTGTGTTGTGTTTTTGTTGTGCTGTTAGCAAAAGCTTTAAAGAATGATTTTTTACTATGTTTAAGTTTATTAGAAAAATTGTCTAAAACACTGCACAACGACACTAAACTTGGTGTGGGGGTAAACCCCTCCACTAAGTTTGTTTTTTTAAATATTATATTATTGTTTTCTTTTTTATACATATAAAAATTATTAGAAATTGCGTTGTGATGCCATTGTTTGCAGAGAAAATGTAGTAGGCACTCCTTTAACTTTAACGGTCCCCTTCATTATTATGTAAACACTAGCCTGAATACCATCATATGGATCAGAACCCTTTACTATAAAATTTAATCTTTGAATATCAACATCTGGGGAAACAATATCAATACAGTTTGAACCATCGCAACGTTGTACGGTATTTGTTATGTTGTCTGCTCTTAAGCTTAATTTATATCCAATCCTAGTACCAGCAACATACCCCGAATATGGTTGAGGAATAAAAGCAATGAAAGTCCCTCCCCCACTACAATCTCCAAAATCAGTTGAATTCCCTGTCATTGTAATACTTGTTGGTGAAGTTACACATTTATAATATGTTCCCATACGAATAGAACGTGACATACTTTCCATAGCAAAATTGACATTATCCATAGCAAAACGTAAAGCTCTAGCACTTTTTGAAGCATCTAAAAGAGTGAAAAGAGAACCCATTGAAGCCAACATAATAACAACGAAAATGGAAGTTGCTACCATTAGTTCAACGAGTGTGAATGCTTTATTTTTTTGATAATTTTTTATTTGCATATATTTAAGACGACACACTTATTTGACCACTATTAGAAATCGTTATTGTTTTAGTAGTTCCTGATCCATCACCACTTAATAATATAATCTGAACATAAGAAATATTTAATGAATAGTCACAAGAGGGATTACCTATAGCAGTCTTGTAACAAAAAACTGGTTCTGGATTTGGACGCTTAAAAACTACATCCATAGTTGCACCTGGAAATCCAGTTGAACCATCAATAAGAGAAGTCGTATAATATTTTATCCCAGATATTTTATCTGTACTCGTAATATTCAAAGCCTCAAGACATTCATTTCCTATTGCGGGAGTCCCACAAGCATTGTCGTAATTATACATTTTGTCTTGTGTTGATGTTGAAGCATTCCCCATATCTGCAAATAAAATAAAAGATTTATTTGTTCCAGAATAAACATTATTAACAAATGAAGGATTTACAGTAAAATGAATTCCGTATCCAATCGTAAATGTGCCACCAGTTGTGCTATGCACCCCTATAGCATAACCTTGAGCCTTACGAACTGACAGCGCAATATCATCAGCTAGATTTTGAATAGATAAAGAAGTATTAAATCTACCATAATTAAAAATTGTTATTCCAGAAATAATAACGAAAATAAAAATAACAACGAGAAGCTCAACTAGAGTTACCCCTTTATTATATTTTAATTTTTTAAAATTTTTAAACATTATCAATATTTGATAATTATATACTAAATAATTTAATTAAAGAAAAAATATCTAAATTAAACAAAAAGACAATAAGTGCACTAACAATAAGAAATGGAGCAAATGGTATTTCTGTTTTCATGCTCATTTTATTTTTTGATAAAAGCATTAAAGCCACACTTACAATAGTACCAATCCAAAATGACAAAATAATCATGCAGACACCAGCAGAAAGTCCCAAAATCCATCCAATACCGAGAACAAGTTTACCGTCACCTAGACCCATAAGGCGACCCTTTGAAAAAAGCCATAGCATAGCAAACGGTAAAGCAAGTATAGGCCCTGCAAGTAAGGCAGTATATGCGGGCATAATAAATAGAGAACCAAATGGTGCTGGATTTACAAAAATAGAAAAGAAAGAAACAAGAATAAAAACAGCAACTAATCTATCTGGAATAATCTTGTGACGTAAATCATAAACAGATATCACTATTAGCAATGAAAAGATAAACATATACAAAATAACAAAAAGAAGATATATATTGACTGAAAAATACAAAATTGACATAAACTTGTATGAGATAAGAACAAAAACAATGCCCGTGATAAGCTCTACTAGAGGATATTGGTGTGATATTTTACTTGCACAACGGCGGCATTTACCAGATTGAATTAAAAAACTAAGAACAGGAATAAGCTCATACCATCTGAGATTGCGATTGCATGTCATACAAATAGACCTCCCCTTCACTATACTCATACCAGTATTAAATCGATAAATAACTACATTTAAAAAACTTCCAATAATAGTCCCCATTAAAAAAATAAAAATAAATATTAGTGTATACATAAGTGTATTATAACAACAAACGAGGAGCGCATGCAAATAAATACCAATTTATTTGCATTGCGTCCGAGAGCCGTTGTTCTATAGTATTCTATATAACAACAAGTGAGGAGCATAAGCAAATAAAGTAACCTTTAATTTGTTTAATGTCCGAATGCCGTTGTTCTATCGTAATCGATATATCATCCCGTAGTAAATTTTGATATAGGGCAAAGTTCACAAAAATTTACTACGGGGTAAAATTTAAGATAATAAAAAATCACTCCAAATTGAAGTGATTTTTTTCATAATAAGTTTGTAAAAATCTTCTTTTTAATAATTGTATTATAACACTCAAGATAACAAAAAAACTACCCATTAGGATAGTTTTTTACTATTAAAATTAAATACTAACAGGCTGTATCAGTAGTCGCGGATATCATAGTACTTGCAGCTGTCTTCGATGAACCATTACTGTCTACGCAAAAAAAGTTACCGTCTTTAAGAAGAACTTCAGCTGCCCATCCTCCTGCTGCTGCATTACAAACACCAACTATTGTTGTTGCTGGTCCCGCAGTATCAAGACTAACTGTTGCGGTTGCAGTATTAGCTTTTGCTGCAGCTAATACATTTGGATTTACCCCTTTTATTCCCCCTGCGTTTGCTGCTGGGTCACACACATTATCAGTAGTACCCCCTTTATCATAGCTATTTGTATTTGAATCATAAAACAATTCGGCCTGTGCACGAGAATTTGCCATATTAGATTTTGCTGCAGCAACTGCCCCTTTATTTCTAGCTGTATTTAATGAAGCTAAAACAACTGAAGATAAGATACCGATGATTGCTATAACAACCAACAGTTCGATAAGTGTGAAGCCCCCCGAGTACTCGAAATTGCCGTCTACAGGTGCATATCTTTTATTGATGTGCCGTTTTAAACAAGCTGAGTACATCTTAATAAAATGGGAGTCTTTATTTTTGTTCATATTTAAATTTATTTATAATAAGTTTATAAAATTCAAAACAATAAAACGGTAATTCCTTTCTATATCTATTATATACCTCATAATAAATTAAACAACAAAATTAAAAATGACCCAAACAAAAGTCTGGGTCATTTTTAATAAAGAAATATTAAATTTAATCAACACATGCCCCAGCTACTGTTATTTCTGCATCTAAGTTTGCTTGAGTTCCACCAACAGTAACAATCTCTTTTGATTTACCTGTACTATCAACACACCATGCTTTAGTTGAAGATGATTTATATCCAGCAACAACAGCCCATGCGGCTTGATTAGCACTAGAAGAACAAGATGTAATAAGATTTTGACCTGTAATAGTTCCTATCGCTGCCCATACATTTGCATTACCAAAAAGTGTTCCAGACGTATTAGCACAGACACCTGGAGCAACTGCACCTGCTACACAGTCTGTAACTCCATCACTACTATAACAACTTTTATCTGTAAATATAAGCTCGGATTGAGATCTCATACCAGACAAACTTGCTTTAACTGCAGCATCAACACCCTTTGCACGAGCAGTATTGAGTGATGCTAAAACAATAGATGATAAAATTCCTATGATTGCAATGACCACCAATAATTCGATAAGTGTAAAACCTTGATTTTTTTTCATAATAAAATTTGATTAATAATTTGTCCTTTTTATAAAAAGACTTAGTATTACTTTTAATATATCTATTATATCACATATAAATTAAAAGTAATTAACAAAATAACCTCGACTAAAAGTCGAAGTTATTTTGTTAATTAAGAAACTTATAAAATTTCTAATTTAAGTTCTATAAATTAACCACAGTAAGCAGCAACACCTGTTGCACCAGAAGCGTTTCCACCAAGAGCAGTCTTACCTAGTAAAGAAGCACCTGTTGAATCAACACACCAAGTACTAGGTCCAGTTTTTATTACAGCTGACATTGCCCAAGATGATGCAGTAGTTGCAGTACCTCCAACAACACCACCAGCTGCGCAAGTAGGAGCACCAACATTAGTAGTGAGAGCAGTAATTGCTGATTTAAATGAAGTATCTAAAAGAAACATAGAAGCTGTTCCTGTACATGCTGCTGTTGCTGTTGCAAAAGGAGTACCATATGAAGTGTTTGCATCATAATAGATTTCAGCTTCAGGACGCATACCTGCAAGTTGTGCCTTAACAGAAGAATCTACTCCTTTGTTTCTGGCAGTGTTAAGTGAAGCCAAAACAACTGAAGACAAGATACCTATAATTGCGATAACAACCAACAATTCGATAAGTGTAAAACCTTGATTTTTT
>Ga0209124_10000493_pt1 | contig 21184 bp, 21 predicted proteins | sample BarGraIncu01122A_FD_184502 | JGI IMG/M metagenome (GOLD analysis project Ga0209124, IMG submission 184502) | Arctic peat soil microbial communities from Barrow, Alaska - Barrow Graham LP Incubations 011-22A (SPAdes) (version 2) | ecosystem: Environmental > Terrestrial > Soil > Wetlands > Peat...
TCACCACTTACGTGTCTCCCAAAGAGCCTGCATCGAATGACCCGGATATATTCCCGATAACGAGTTTTGTATACAATGCCGAAAACAATAGTTACACCTGTCCGGCAGGGGAAGTGTTGACAACCAACGGCACCTGGCTTACACATAGCAGCAAAGGGTATAAATCGGCTTATAAATTTCAACGCTATAATACGAAGAAATGTAAAAGTTGTGAGTTACAACCCCAATGCACCAAGAGTAAAACCAACGGCAGGAATATTGACCGAAGCGAATTTGCAGACGACGTTATACAGAACAACAAACGGGTGAAAGAGAATCCGGCGTATTATAAGCAGCGACAACAATTAGCTGAACATCCTTGGGGAACGCTCAAACGGCAAAGAGGATTCGACCATGTATTGACAAGGGGAAAGAAAAATGTATTAGGCGAGGTAAGTCTGGTGTTCATCGGATACAACCTTAGTCGATTTATGCAAATAACAGAAGGAATCAACGCCCTAAAAGAGCTTATCAAGAGCTTTATCGCTCTGTTTTTACTAAAACGGACTTCTTTAAAGCCGATATAAGCCTTCAAAGAAATTAAGCATGAAAATAATTGCTTTCAAACAAGTTTCGTATGTGAAGCTTATTTGAGGCCAAAAACAACAAAATAGATACAAAAACGGGAGAGTATGGGGTTTTTGCGCAGACTCTCGTTAGGGGGCATTCAAAAAAAACAAAGACAGTGCAGGAAATGATGAAACTGATACTTGTTTGAGAATTTTATATTAGCGATTATAGAAAAAAAAAACATAAAACAAACATAAAAATTAAATCAATGAGTAATAAATTTAATGGTACAGATGTGATTGAACAATTTAAAATTAATATCAATAATTTTGAAAATTCTATGAATATGAAATTGACTAATGAAGGTAGAGTGAATTCAATGATATTAAATTTTCTTTCAATGACTTTACATAGGGATAATAATTACTATCTAGAACATGAATATACGATAAATGAACTGCTTGAAGAAATTAATTCTTATGTATCAAATGAAATTAAAATCGATCTAAATGACCCCACCACAAATAAATTGTTTAATAAGAAACTAGAGTATTATAAAACATCAATTGAAAATTTTGTTACAAATGATGAGATTACACAAAATTTTGTTGCGGAATTTTATAACATTGAAGTTGATTCAAATTTTATAATAATATTCGGTAGAAACCTCAAATTATTAATGAATTCAACAGATAGTATAGCTAATAATCTTGATGATTAGAATATATTAATAGCACATTATTTAGAATATAATACTAGATTAAATACAATGATTAAAACTCACTTTTTAGATAAAATATACAATAAAATTAAACAAAAGAATAAATAACATGAGCATAATTGTAATTATTGTAGTTGCCATTATATTGTCATTCCTACTATCCGTAGTTAAAGATAATAAAGAATCTAGAAAAGTCAGTAAGGAGATTGAAAGAGAATTTAACAAAGTAGATTTTACACAAGTCGAGTCTGTAGATGAAGAACAAAAACTAAATTTAACGAATGCCAATCTTATCTTAAAGATTTCTGATTTACACAATCAAGAAAAATTTATTGAATGTATTGAAGCTTGTAATAGACTTCTTTTGAACGATCAGAACCATGACTATGTCCTTTTAATGAAAGCAGATTCACTTTCACTCTACGGCGGTAAAATTAAGAGTGTAAAATTACTCGAAGAAGCTGTTGACATTCTTGAAAAATTAGAAAAAACCAAATATAAACATCAGGAAATCTTATTTGTATTAGGAGACACTTGGATTAGATTAGCTTTTGCGAAAGGAAAATCGGAAAATGATGAAAACAAAATCATTGAATGTGCTACTATCTCTTCCAATTATTATTATAAAGCTCATCAAATGGATTTGAATAATGAGTCTATTCTTGTGGAATTGGCCTTTGCAAAGTATATAGCAGGAGCTGATGATGACGCTTTTTTCTATATTAATAAAGCAAAAGCAATTAATCCATACAATAATCGTGTAATTGAGATATATAATAAACTCTATAGCATAAAGTAAAGATATCATGATAATGGACTTTTTTAAAAGAAGCGATTGCTTGGATTATACAGTTTTAAGACAATTATCACATATTCTTCCTAACTGGGAACTATCGTGGGACTTTGAAAACAATAAATTCGAGATTGAAGAAGATAGTTATGCAGAGAAACTTAATGACCTGATAAATGAATTAGATAAAATTAAACCTTCTCGAAGGTATCATAATAATGAAGATTTTTTAGCAGAATATGTACAGAGGACTCTTAACTGGGGTATTGAGAAAGTTGGTAATAGATGGATTAATGAAGACTACCATGGTATATTAGAACAAGGTGGTTTTGGTGATAGAGATGAAGAGAATTTGGTAAAAGCAGCAGCTGGAAGAATTCATTTAGCTAAAAAAAAAGGACAAAATCATTTTGATGAAATGGAAGAAGGACATCAAAAAATGTTAGCATATGTACTTGCAATAATTCTATATCACAGAACATATAAATAATTACAAACAAATCATTTAAAAAGTTACTATGAAAAAACTTCAATTTCTCATTCTCGTACTTTTCCTTTCAGTTTCGTGCAAGCAAGAAAAGCCGAAACCAGTGGTTGTAAAAAAAGTTACTCATCCGATTGAAGTTGAGAAGAAGGTTGTAATAAATGATTCAATTTCAGGATATATTAATCCAAAACTTGGTTTATATAGTTTTAAATTTGTAACAAAAGATTATCAATTAAAGCAAATCAAAATCTATCGTGAAGGAAAGTTAGTTCAAACTATAAATACAAATAAGATATGTGAGGAATATGAATTTACTTTAAATGACTGGGATATTGACGGATATAAAGATATATCAGTACTTTATAGTCGTGGTGCTACTGGTAATGAGTCGTATTGGATTTGGAGCTATTCACCAAGTAAAAGGAAGTTTCTTTACAACAAGGAGCTATCTGAGAGGGGAGTATTAGTTGATTCAACTTCTAAATACATAATTTTCCATGAACGAATGGGTGCTGAGTGTGAATTCTGGGATTCGTGCCAATACATCAATCATAAACTTAGAACTATTAGATATTTTGAACAAAATTACTGGAATGATCAAAATGGAAAATCTTGGGTAAAACATATACGACAGAGAAGGGTTCATGGTGTATTAAAAGAAACTGTTGATAGTTGTGTAATTGACTGATAAAATAATTGAATTAGAATTTAGAACATTGAAATGACTTGCAAAAGACTAATCGCCCAAAAAGCAAAAAAAGCCACAGCAAGTTCGAGTAATTAAAAAGTTGTTTTGCTGTGGCTTTTATAGCTTTTTAAAATAGGGCAGAGCGGTCACAGTACATTGTTTTTTATTGGATTTAGAAGGTTTATAGCGATTAGAAACAAAAAAACAATGAACTGTAAGTTAATTAATGAATATGAGTCGTTAGAAAACGAAACAGTGAAGGTAAAAATACTTTGAGACACCAGAAAAATACATTTGACAAAACACAAAATACAATGAACGTCCCACAATTTACATTAAGCCTTCCACAAAACACATTATGCCATACACAAAAGACAATATACGACCCACAAAATACATTACGTGACCCACAATTTACATTAAGTCGACCGCAAAATACATTAAGCGACCCACAATTTACATTATGTCGTCCACAAAATACAATAGACGACCCGCAAAATTCAAATAGCGACCAACAAAATACATTAAGCCAACCGCAAAAAGGAAACGACAATATAACAAAGAAAATGAACGACCCCCTAACACACGCCTATGTTCATTGGCTGGTTGACGTGCATTTAGCAGGCTTTGCGCCCGCATTCACTTCGTCGTTTCACGACAAAGAATGCTCCCGCAAACCGCCAAATGCCCATAGCCTCGGTCGTTAGGGGCAGTAGCAGAAAAAAAACACTTCTGCAATTTGGGATAAAATCTTTGACGAACTACTCAGGGTTTCTGTAGGTCGATTAAATGTCATTTTAATGTGAATAAATATTCCTATTTTTGATAAATAAACAATTTAAAAGCAATATTTTATGAAAAAGTTAATTATCTCTTTATTACTATTTCTTTGTGTATGTAGTTTTGCTCAAAAATCAAAAACAAAAATCAAAACAATACAACCGATTAAAATTGATAGTGTTTATAACAAGATAGACGGAGTATTTACTTATACTGTAAATAGAGGATTTTATATATTTAATAAAGAATGTACATTTATCGTTACTCCATTATTGAATAAACATGAAAAATCAATGACAATTTTAGGTTTTGCAATCAATTCTTACAAGGTAAATAAATGTATAAACGGACTTCAATTGACTTTTTTATTTGATAATGATGAAAGGGCATCAATGTATACATTTAAAGACTTTAATTGTAAGGGTGAAGCAAATGCAAAAATGGATACTACGACATCTTATTTTAAGTATTTGACGAAATTTAAAATACAAGCGGTTAGAGTTGAAGATTTTGATATGAATTATATATATGATGTTGATATAATTACAAAAGAGAATAAATCTTATTTTGTTGACTTATTCTCGAAAATAAATGAATACAATAATAAAAGATTATGACACTCTTGCATTCTTAATCAATTATAACAAATAGCGACTCAAAAACTGTATAAAAAACAGATTTCTCATTACGACAGATTCTCGGAGTTTCATTTTGCGACTTTATTTTTGCGACAACTTGACAAAAAAGAGACAAACTTGCTACTTGAGAAATTCACAAACTCGACAACGATAATTTAAGAAAAACTATTAACTTTACGACTGCTTTGTCGGTCGAAAAGAAAGAACAAAAATACTGGCTGACGGTGCAACAAACAAGTTTTCAGCGTATAACAGCGGACGAAAAACAAACTTGCTGACAAAGCTATAGCCCCTAACACACGCCTATGTTCATTGGCTGGCTGACGTGCATTCAGCGGTCTTTGCTCCCGCATTCACCTTGTCGTTTCACGACAGCGAATGCTCCCGCAAACCGCCAAATGCCCATAGCCTCGGTCGTTATGGGGCATTTTAAAAAACAAGACATAAATGACTTTCATTTGACATATTACCAACTGACGAATCTCACGACCAAGAGGTAAGAATTCTTATTGACAACGACGACATTCTTGGAAAAGATTATTTAGGAATAGATCCACCAAAATTCTTCGGACACCAGAAATTATTTGAATTTAACTGGGACGGACAAACAGAGCAAAGTGCATTGACAGGAAAACAAATAAAAAACATTAATTGAACGAAATCAACATTATGATTACTTTAACCAAGACTAAACAGATATTTAAGATAACCATTCTAATTATTATTTTTTTAATAATTGCAACTCCCATTTTAGTATTCATATCAAAGTTTGACGATTTCGAAATCTCAAAAAACATGACAGACTGGGGGGCATTAGGATCATATATAGGAGGAATTACAGGTTCAATAATTTCACTTTTCAACTTGATTATATTGGCATATATTACTTACATTGTTGGAAAAAACTCAATTAAAGAAAATAAAAATTTATTTGTTTTCAAAATGAGAATGGAAGCTTACGATGAATTAATGAAATTTGCTCTTAAACTAAATTCAATCCCTATTAACTCTGCAAAACAAAGATTCAAACAAAGGTTTGATGAGATTAAAGGAGAAGTTACACCTGAATATTATTATGAGCAATACAGTAGTATACTAAAGGTTCTTGACTTTGTTCCGGACTTTCATTACTTTATTTTCAACTTTAATGCAAGATATAATCACATTTTTCATTTTGATTTTAAATCTAAAATCTACAAAGACTTATTACAAAGTTCTGAAAGTCTTAACAATAGTATATTGTCTTTGTATGATGACTTTGGTTCGGGAAAATCAACAACTGGTGAAAAAATAAATTTTAATACTGAAATATTTAGCGAAATGCACAAACATTTAGTTGATTTTGTAAATGAACTTAAAAAGGAATTAGAATAAAAAACGCCCCATAACACACGCCTATGTTCATTGGCTGGCTGACGTGCATTCCGGCAGTTTTGCTCCCGCATTCACTTTGTCACACGCAGGGCGACAGCAAATGCTCCCTCCATCAACTGACGGACAAATGTCCATAGCCTCGGTCATTAGCACCCGAGAGATACGCAAATAGAAAAAACTGATTTCACAAACATTTATTTTTAAAAACATGACTAAAAAGGTACTCTTATTTTTGGCTCAGGGATTTGAAGCATACGAAGCCAGTGCGTTTACCGATGTATTCGGTTGGAGCAGGGAATCGGGGCTGGAATCTGTTGATATGGTTACTACGGCTTTGCGACCAACAATAAAATGCTACTGGAATCTGATTGTACAACCGGAAATGGCCTTCGATAAGATAAACGTTGATGACTTTGATGCATTGGCTATTCCGGGTGGCGCGGGTGATGCCGGCTTTTACGAAGATGCGTATGACGAACGGTTTCTTGATTTGATACGGGAATTCGATAAGAAGGGTAAGCATATTGCTGCTATTTGCGTGGGAGCTTTGCCCATAGGTAAAGCAGGCGTATTGAAAAACCGAAATGCTACCACCTGGGATTTGAATGAAGGTGCGAGACGAAAACAATTAGCTGATTTTGGTGCCAATGTGCAGGATAAGCAAATGGTCATCGACAAAAATATTATTACATCAACGGGGCCTGCCACCAGCATTGATGTGGCTTTTCAATTGCTTGAGATGCTTACGGATATTCAAAACGTGAATGAGATAAAAAGAAATATGCGCTTTATACTGGATTGATATTGTTATCATTCTATGAATAGCAAAAAGAAAAGTAAGTACAATATGGAGAAAATAAAGATTTTTGTTGCCGGTTTGGGAAAGTTAGCCAATGCGATACTAAGTTCAGGTTTATCATTTCAGTCGTGCGAAATACTAAAATGGGATACACGATATAAAACGCTTGATGAAAAGGCGATACTGGTCCACGCCGGTTCGGGGAGGCAACTGAAAGAATGTATGGAATTCTGTGCCAGAACTAAATCTATACTTATAGAACTGTCGACCGGACTGGAAACAGAAACTATGAAGTCTGATTTTCCGCTTATTATTTGTCCCAACACTTCGATCTTGGTGCTAAAAACATTAAATATGCTCAAAGCAAATGGCAGGAGCTTTGAAAATTATTCGATATCCATCACTGAATCTCATCAGTCAACAAAAAAAACAGAACCCGGAACGGCATATGCTTTTGCTAATTCACTAAAATTTCCGGTCGACAAGATCGAGTCAGTACGTGATCCTGAGCTGCAGAAGAACGTGATAGGAATACCGGAAGAATACCTTGAAAAACATGCCTACCATAAAATTGTTATCCTGGATGGAAACGACGAAATAACCATCGAAACAAAAGTACTGGGACATGATTCCTATGCAAAGGGCGTTAAGATGATAATTGAAGCAACTTTGATAAACAGTTTGGAAAATAGAAGATATACGGTTTTGGATTTGATTGCAAGCAATATGCTGTAAAATGATAGACCTAAGTGCTCTTTGCTCCCACTCTCATTTCATCCTACAGATGACGGCATAGTGGATATAATCTTATTTTTATTAAATTTGCAAGCGCTATAAATAAACACTATAGTTTGCTAACCCTAAATTATTTATAAAGATATGATTATGTATCACAAAAGAATGCTTCTGACCTCAGTCGCTTTTTTCTTCGGGTTATTTCTGATAACAGCGCATGCGCAAACAACAACCTATGGCGATACGATCTTTTTTGATGATTTCGGAAAGCATATTACCCGCGTAACCACACCTTATATGCCCGCTGGAAGTTACTCGTTTGCTAGTGCCAGTGGCACTTCCAGCGAAAAAGAGATCCAGGATAATTACTATGCCATCGTTGACCCCCGACACATTGCAGATGCAGGTCAGTCTTCTTATTTCTGGACTTCTACAAGTCCTACTGCTACCTTGCCCGGAGGTGCCAGACCCTATTACGCCACAGATCACACCGGCAACACAGATGGAGCAGTGATGGTTGTAAATGCGGGTACCACGGTGAATTATATATATAAACGTCCGGTAATTTTAAAAACGGGATTCCGCTATCAGTTTTCGTTTTGGATATACGTGGTGGCACGCAGTTCGCAATTTTCTATGGAAGTAGTCAATCAAAACAACAATACCACCAGTACATTTGCAGGACCTGTACTCGATGCCGAGGGTTCATGGTCGAAATATACATTAGTCTTTCCGGTTCCACTATCGGCTGCAGTAAACCTGAACAATGTTACTGCCGGACTGCAAAACAAATATTCGCTGATTAATGGAAACGACTATTATATCGATGACATTTTATTAAGTACGCTATATACCGATCCGGTGACAATAACAGCTACCAATATCAGTCCTGTTTGCCAGGAACAGCCCCTTCAGTTCAACGCTGCTCCGGCAGGTGATGCAATACCTTTTATTTATTCATGGACAGGACCCAACGGTTTTACATCCACCGATCAAAATCCGGTACTTTCCAATGCCACCATTGCTGCAACGGGTACGTATAGCGTTACTGTAACCGATGCACTCGGACAAACAGCCACAGCTACTACTCATGCCACAGTGAATCCGGCTCCCAATAGCGATTTTACACTTTCATCTGAAACTATCGACATCAGGCATAATTCAGTTACACTTAGCATCACGCCCGAAAAAAATGTCGTCTACGATTGGGAGTTGGGTGACGGAACAACGGCTAATCAAACAACTATCAATTATGCCTATAATATTGCCGGAAACATACCCGAATACATTATTAAACTGACGGCTAAGGACAGTATTGGATGTACAAGTACAAGCATTAAGAAAATTGAAGTAGTGCCATTTATCCCCAATGTATTTTCGCCAAACGGAGATGGAGTGAACGATTTGTTTATGGCCGGATATGAAGTGCAGGTTTTTGACCGTAATGGTATGATGCTTTACAAAGGTAATGCAGGATGGAATGGGACCTATAAAGGAAAAAAAGTGGACAACGATACCTATTACTATTACCTGAATTTCACCGATATAAATCAGAACGTTCAGACACGTAAAGGATTTGTAACCCTGAAAAGATAAACGATTAAACCAATGAGAAGAAAAGAAAGAGCAATAGCAGAAAATGAGGCCATTGAAATACTGATAAAAGGAGAATATGGAATACTCTCGATGTGTACAGCTGAGAACGAAGGCTATGGAATACCCATAAACTATGTTCTGGACAATACTAAAATATACTTTCATTGTGCTGCTGTAGGTTCGAAGCTTGATTATTTACGAAATAACAACAAGGTTTCGTTTTGCGTGGTTGGAAGTACTACTGTTATTCCTTCAGACTTTGGAACGCTCTACGAAAGCACTATTGTGTCCGGAACAACATCAGAAGTGGATGGAAATGAAAAACGGGAAGCGTTAAAGAGAATCATTGAAAAATACTCTGCCGGTTTCATAACAGAAGGAAATGAATATATCGATAAATTATATGACCGAGTAAGCGTTATAAAGCTTTCGATACAGTTCATTACCGGAAAAGCCAGACGGCAGTAGTAAACCATTACAGTTAGGTGAACCTTTGCTCCCACTATCTGTCCTAAAAGCAACACATGTCAATTTGTATGAGACTATAACTCAATTGCAAATTGACATGTGCTGTTCTGTTAATAGTGAAACATCTTACCTAAAATATAGCAAGTTTCGGATTTTACAAACAGAAAATACATATTACATTTGCATCACAAAGCCATATGAAATGCAGAGTTTTGAGGCATAGTTTAAAAAATATCAAAAATGAAAGTATTTGACTACGGAGAAAAAGAAATAACGTATCTTGGCAAAAAAGATAAACAACTATCAAAAATCATAAGTGCAATAGGTAAAATTGAACGTCAGGTTACACCCAACCTTTTCGAAGCATTGGTTGAAAGCATTATAGGACAGCAAATATCGAATAAAGCAGCAGCGACTGTCAATCAACGGCTAAGAGATAAATTCGATGGTGAGATAAGTCCTGAGAAAGTAGCAGCAGCCAATCATTTCTACATACAGGAATGTGGTACCACGCTTAAAAAAGCAGGTTATATTAAAATTGCGGCCGATGCGATTTTGTACGGAAAAATCAAATTAGATAACTTCAGCACTCTGACCGACGAAGAAATCATTATGCAACTGACCCAACTTCCCGGTGTTGGAGTTTGGACAGCTGAAATGTTGATGATATTCTCGCTCCAACGTCCAAACATTATCAGCTACGACGATTTAATTATTCGCCGTAGCATAATGAAACTTTACAAGTTGGAAGAGTTGACTAAAGAACAGTTTGAGAAATACCGCAATCAATATCACCCTCACGGCTCAATAGCATCGCTTTATCTTTGGGCTTACGGACACAGTGATATTGCTGAATAAATAATTAAAGTGTCGTACGTTATCTTTCAATCAAACAACTACGAATAAAATGTGAGTCATGAAAAAAGCAACAACATTAATATTGATTCTTTTATTTTCAATCATTCTGAGCGATCGGGCAGGGAATAATTCTTCTACACGCGCCAAGACAACAACAGCCATTAACGCCTCTACTCCTACTCTTTATTCGCCTGATGATGTTGGCATGAGTTCAGTAACATTAGCAAGAATTGATTCTATTGTAAAAGAAGGCATCAAAGAAAGAGCTTTTCCCGGTTGTCAGGTTATGGTTCTGAAAGAAGGCAAACCTGTTTATGACAAATGTTTTGGAAACTACACCTACGAATCTGCGCAAAATGTAAAGCCAACGACCATGTACGATTTGGCTTCACTTTCCAAAACTACCGGAACATTACTTGGCATCATGAAACTCTATGATGATAACAAACTCGAAATTACTGATAAAGCATCCAAGTATCTAACTTTCCTTCGGGGTACTAACAAGGAAAATATAACAATTAAGGAACTACTATTTCACGAATCGGGCTTGCCCGCGGGACTGCCATTCTATAAACTGGCGATGGAGAAAAACAACACACCGGCATTCCTAGCGGGAACTAAAGATACAACACATACGGTGAGATTGAATAGCACAACTATGAAATACAAATCGGATTGGGTATCTAAAATTCAGGGTGCTGACTTCCAATCGCAAGTATCGGATAGCTTTTATTTATCCAACCGCTTTCATAAAGCGGCAATGCAGATGATAGCTGATACTCGTCTTAATAGCAAGACTTACGTTTATAGCTGCGTGAACTTTATTTTGCTGAAAGAAATTGTGGAAACAATCAGCGGCATACGGATGGACGAATTTCTCAACAAAGAATTCTTCGCTCCAATGAAACTAAGTACCATGACTTATTTGCCACTGCGCACTCACAACAAAGATGAAATAGCACCTACCTTGAAAAGAGATTTTTTGCGTAACGGAATAGTTCAGGGATATGTGCATGATCCCGATGCAGCTTTTTTGGGTGGCGTATCGGGTAATGCCGGATTATTCGCTTCTGCCCGCGATGTGGCAACAGTATATCAAATGCTACTCAATAAAGGAGAACTGGATGGGAAACGCTACCTTAGTGCAAAGACCTGCCACTTTTTTACAACTACTACCTCACCAAGTGGACGACGCGGTTTGGGCTACGACAAGCCTGTGCCTGCACCAAAATCGAGTCCGTGTTGTGCCTCAGCACCATCGGCTGTCTATGGACATACAGGCTATACAGGAACATGTTGTTGGGTCGATCCGACAAACAATTTAATCTATGTTTTCCTGAGCAACCGCACTTATCCCAACGACGGTGTCAATAAGCTGGCTAAAACAGGCATTAGAACAAAAATACAAGAGGTGATTTATCAATCAATGAAATAATTGATATCGTTTTAAATTTCTTAGCTTTCTATAGATTACTTTGTCATAAACATACATGAGTGTTTAAATCCAGTATTTAAAAACGGGCAAACGCTAAAAAATCAATTATTTATCATTTATTTTAGCAAATATGAATTAATAATTATGAACTTAGCTGATTTACCACTATCTTTGTAAAAACTACAGTTTTTTACACTTAAACTGCAACATAAATTAGAAACACGTAAAAACAAAAATAGATAAATGGCGAAATCGCAAGTAAGTAGTACAAAAAAAGAAAAAGAAACCAAACGTTTAAAAAAGATTAAAGACAAGCAACAAAGAAGTGAAGACCGCAAGAAAAATTCTGTTGGTGGTGCACTTGAGGATATGTTTGCCTATGTGGATGAGTATGGAAATTTAACAGATACTCCACCGGATCCGACTAAGAAGAAAATAGTTGTTGATGTTAACAGCATTGTACTTGGTGTTAGAAAAAGAGAAGATGAAGAAACCTCACCTATCAAAAAAGGAAAGGTAGAATTTTACAACGATTCAAAAGGATTTGGTTTTATTAAAGAACTGGATACTCAGGAAAAATATTTTGTACATGTCAACGGTTTGATTGACCCAATCAAAGAAAATGACATGGTTACATTCGAACTGGAACGTGGATTAAAAGGCATGAATGCCGTAAGAGTAACGAAAGCGTAAACTCACATCTGTTTCCAATAAAAATAATAAATAGCACGGTACACTGTTACTTTTTTTAAAGACAGTGCTCCGTGCTATTTATGTCTAACCACATTACACATATATTTCGACAGCAAACAGTTAGAAGATCAGAATAAAAGAAAATATTTAATTTACTTTCCTGAAACTTGGCAAATTCTTATTTGTTTTCATTATTTTTGTGTCAGATAACTAATTATATATTCCACCATGCAAACACCTTCACCTTACTACCAACTAGCACAAGATTTTGCCTTGTTTACCAATCGTTCCATTTTTCTTACCGGCAAGGCAGGAACCGGGAAAACAACTTTTCTTCATAATTTAAAGAAAGCGACTAAAAAACAAATGGCTGTTGTTGCGCCAACGGGTGTTGCTGCCATCAATGCAGGTGGCACTACCATGCACTCCTTCTTTCAATTACCGTTCACGCCTTTTGTACCAACCGTAGAAGGACGCAAAAATCTGATTGAAAAGATGAAAATGCAGGGCAATCGTCGTAAGGTGCTGCAAGAGCTTGAACTGCTGGTTATAGACGAAATAAGTATGGTACGCGCCGATGTGCTCGATTCGGTCGATACTATCCTGCGCCACGTACGATATCGCAATAATGAGCCTTTTGGTGGCGTACAAGTCATTTTCATTGGTGATATGTTTCAATTGTCGCCAGTGGCTACGGATGAAGAATGGCGCTTGCTGAGCCAATATTACTCCAGTCCCTATTTCTTTCATAGTCAGGCTATCCTTCAGCAACAACCGGTTTACATCGAACTGGATAAGATATTTCGACAAAGCAATGTAGACTTTATCAGCGTACTCAACGAAGTTCGTAACAACCGTCTTTCGGATAAAGGATTGACATTACTTCAGAGTCGATACAATCCGCTCTTTGTGCCACCAAGCGACGATACCTACATCACCCTCACAACTCACAACCGCAAAGCCGACCAGATAAACGCCGAAGAGCTGATAAAAGTAAAAGGTAGAACTTATACTTTTGATGCCGAAATACAAGGCGAATATCCCGAAAAAAGCTATCCAACGGAGAAAGAACTGATATTGAAGATTGGTGCAAAAGTAATGTTCCTGAAAAATGATACAGAAACTCCTCGTCGATTCTTTAATGGCAAAATTGGTGTGGTTGAAAGTGTGGAAGATGAATCAATAAGCATAAAATGCCCCGGCGACAATGAGGCCATCGAACTTAGCAAAGCTGTTTGGGAAAATATCCGCTATTCCACCAATCCAACCACCAAGCAGATCGAAGAGGATGAATTGGGTAAATTTATTCAGTACCCACTCCGATTGGCATGGGCTATTACCATTCATAAAAGTCAGGGCTTGACTTTTGATAAGGCAGTAATTGATGCCGGATCTGCTTTTGCGTCAGGTCAGGTATATGTTGCGCTGAGTCGCTGCAGGTCAATGGAAGGTATGGTTTTATTAAGCAAGATAAACCCGGGAAGCATTCAAAATGACCATCAGATTGTAGCACATGAACGCAATAAACTTCCAATAGAAGAACTTGAAATGCAATTAGATGAATCACGAAATCTATATCGCAACTTTATCCTTATGCAGCTCTTCGATTTCAAGAATGTCATTGGTCAAACTTCGCGTTTAATAAAAGAAACCACTGATGTAAAAAGCTCTTTTAATGAAGAAACATTTCCATTTCTGGACGATGTTTTACGTCAAATTCAAGCCTTGCAAGAAGTAGGAGCTAAATTTCAGGGACAATTGCAGCGTATCCTTCAGGAACGACCCGTTGAAGAAGAACATTTGCAAAGTCGCATCACGGCTGCCGCAGAGTTTTTCAATGATAAGATGAATAATCTCATTGAGACGCTGCGTCAATCGCCGGCCACTACTGATAGTAAACAAAATGCATCGGAATACAATGATATTATTCGTATGATTTTCTCTAATATTGCACAAAAAAGCTTCTTAATGAGAGGATTAAAAAGCAAATTTACTGTGGAAGATTATTTCATCCTTAAAAACACCTTTGCCCTACCTAATTTCACCGTAAATGCTTATGCCAAAAACAGTTCTAACAAACCATTAGAAACGCGACAGCCCAAACTGTTTAATCAATTATTACATCTTCGCAATAAATTATGCGAACCAAAAGATCTGCCGATTTACATTGTTGCAGGTAGCAAGACACTTATCGAGATGTCGGACTATCTGCCTCAAAATGAAAAGGATCTATTGCAAATAAATGGCTTTGGACCTGCCAAAGTAGAGAAATATGGCAAGGCATTTTTGGATGTAATTCTAGCTTATTGCATAGAAAATAAGCTTTCATCATTGATGCACGAAAAAGAAAAAGGAAAGGAAAAAAAAGACAAAAAACCGGTTGGTGAAACGATGAGAACCAGTTTATCAATGTACAATCAGGGAATGTCCATTGAAGAAATAGCTAGCAGTCGTAATCTTGGTGTTTCTACCATTGCCTCGCACCTAGGTAAATATATTGGTACCGGCGAATTGGACATCAATAACTTTGTAACAAAAGAAAAACGCGATAAAGCTGTAAAAGTAATGGAAAACACAGCCGAAATCGGTTCTGTGTACCAGATGTTAGGTGGAATAATGACACAACCTGAAATTTCGATATTTATGGCTTGGTTAAGAAGCGGTAGGAAATAATAATACTACTACACTGTTTCTGAAAGCAATATCCAATCCATCTTGTTAAATAGAATACAAGTTCTGAATATTTATTTATCAAATAATCATATTATGAATAAAATTGTAAAACGAATTTTAATTGCAATTGGTACGGTAGTGACTATTTTTCTCATTATCATGGTTGGTTTCTATTTTAAATTTAAATCAGAAATATCGCAAATGCATGTCACCGAGACCAAAGAAGTGACTCACAATGTATATGCTATCAAGGACTCATTTGTAAATATGTTTCTGGTAAAAGATAGTGATAATTACATAGCCATTGATGCCGGAAATGACACAACTGTCATAGCTACTGAACTTAAAAAACTGAATATCAACGCTGATAAAGTAGTTGCAGTACTTCTCACGCATGGCGACGGCGATCATACAGCTTCACTTCCATTATTCAGAAATGCTAAAGTATACCTCTCACGCCAGGAAGAACAAATGATAAATGGTAAAACTGCTAAAATGATGTTCTTCCACAATAAGCTATCCACTAACAATTACACATTGTTGGATGATCAACAAACGCTGAAGATTGGAAATATAACTATCAGAGGAATTGAGACACCGGGTCATACTCCCGGGTCGATGAGTTATTGGGTGAATAATAAGTATTTATTTGTTGGTGATGCCTTTGGGTTAAAAAATGGAAAAATTGATAAGCCCAATAAATTCTTCAGCGGAGATATGGAAACCGCTATCAAATCGTTTGATAATATCTCAGATCTATCTGACGTTGAATACATTTTCACTGCACACAATGGCTACAGCGCTAACTATAAAAATGCAGTAAGTGGTCAGTTGAAATAAATATATTAAGTATAATCGGGTTATTTCTAATATAATTAAAAGCATTGTTGGTTGAAATAGCCGGCAATGTTTTTTTATTTTGAATAATTCTGAACAAAACAACAGAATAAACGTTCATTCATTAGTTTGTATTTATATCTTTGTATAGAGAGTAAACATTAAAACAAAAAGTAATTATGAAAGAGAAAGTAAACGATAAATATTCAGCATTGCTTCAGGCAACACTCACCCTGGTAAATAACCATGGTTTTCACGATACTCCGATGTCGAAAATAGCTAAACTGGCCGGAGTTTCGCCTGCTACTATCTATCTGTATTTTGAAAACAAACAAGATTTAATCAATAAACTCTACCTCGAAGTAAAAGCCTCATTTTGCAGCTATGCACTGCTGGGTTACAGTTCAGAACTTCCAGTAAAAAAGGGATTTGAAGTAATCTGGTACAACATAGCAGAGTACAAACTGAACAAAGTTGAAGAAGCAATGTTTCTATCGCAGTGCGATAACACGCCTATGATAGATGAAGTAAGTGTACAGGAAGGATTAAAACATCTCCAACCCTTGCTCGATTTATGGGAAAGAGGAAAAAATGAAGGGATTATCAAGTCGATATCTCCCTATTTATTATATGCTTACACTGTTTATCCATTGTCATTTTTACTGGCAATGCACGTAAAAGGGATTTGTAAGGTAACCGAAGTGGATCGATTAGAGGCCTTTCAGGCTGCATGGGACTCCATAAAAGTCTAATTTTTTCAACAAAAAAAGAATGAACGTTCATTATTGAACCATCGATAAAATAAATCCAAAATAAACATGAATAAAACAATTATTTTAGAAAAAAGACCTGTTGGAAAACCACAACTGTCCGATTTCAAATTCACAGATACCGAACTTCCTCAAATTGGAGTCAACGAAGTACTACTTAAAACATGTTTAGTTTCTGTTGATCCCTACCTGAGAGGTAGAATGAGTGATGCCAAATCATATTCAGCTTCTTTTCAACTACAAAAACCAATCAGTTCGGGTATTGTGGCCGAGGTATTGGAGTCAAACAATGCTGCATACACGAAAGGCGACTATGTATCAGGACTTCTTGAATGGAAAGAATTTCAAAAATCGGAAGGTAAAGGGTTGCTTAAAGTAGACCCCGCAAAAGCTCCATTATCAGCTTATTTGGGAGTATTAGGAATGACAGGATTGACGGCTTATTTAGGACTTACTGAAATTGGAAAACCTAAAAAAGGAGAAACCTTGGTTGTATCGGGTGCGGCTGGAGCTGTTGGAAGCATAGTAGGCCAGATTGGAAAGTTATTAGGTTGTCGGGTTGTTGGCATTGCCGGAACCGACGAAAAAGCTGAAATGCTGAAAGCGAAGTACGGTTTTGATGCGGCCATAAATTATTCTACCACAGCCAATATGAAAGAAGCCATTGCAACTGCTTGTCCGGACGGTGTTGATGTATATTTCGACAACGTAGGCGGTGAGATAACCGATGGCGTATTAGCCAATATCAATCAATTGGCGAGGATTATTATTTGCGGTTCCATTTCGGTATACAACGAAACCTCATTACCCATGGGACCACGGGTAGAAACTACTCTGATAAAAAATAGTGCTTTGATGCAAGGATTTATTGTAAGCAATTACGCCGCTAAGTTTCCCGAAGCTATTAATCAATTATCCAACTGGTTACAAGCCGGAAAGCTCACCTACTCCGAAACAATTATTGATGGATTTGATCAGATTCCTCAAGCATTCATCGGACTTTTCGAAGGTCAGAACAATGGCAAAATGATAGTAAAAATCTAACATATAATACTTTATAAATTTAAGCATAACAAAATGAATTTTAATTTTAAAAACTTACTAGCTCCTTTTACTTTTCCTGTTTCATGCATAGAAGTTTCTAACCGCATTGTGTTGGCTCCCATGACTACCTTTTCGGGAAATGATGATGGTACTACTACAGATGCCGAAGTGGCATATTACGAGGAACGAAACCAGTCCGCAGGACTACTGATTACTGCTTGTGCTTATGTGATTAAACATGGCAAAGGTTTTCATGGACAAATAGGTGCTGATACAGACGAACTTATTCCAAGTCTGAGAAGAATTGCTGAAGCCTTAAAAGCAAACGGGAACAAAGCGGTGCTTCAGATTTATCATGGAGGACGCATGTCACCTCCCGAAGAACTGGTTGATGGACAATCGGTAAGCGCCAGTGCTGTTGCCGCCGAAAGAGAAGGTGCTCAGATTCCGCGCGAGATGACTGAAGCTGAAATTGAAGAAACAATAAAAGCGTTTGGCGAAGCAACCCGCAGAGCTATTGCAGCCGGTTTTGATGGCGTAGAAATACATGGAGCAAATACTTATCTGTTGCAACAATTTTTCTCACCACATTCTAATCGTCGCACCGATAAGTGGGGAGGTGATTTGATAAAAAGAATGACTTTCCCGTTAGCCGTAGTTGATGCAGTAAAACAAGCAGCTGCGCTTGCTGGTCACCCATTTCTTGTCGGATACCGTATTTCGCCAGAAGAAATGGAAAATCCGGGTATTAACATGGAAGAGACACTTCAGTTGGTAGAAGCTCTTTCGCATAAACAACTGGACTATTTGCATGTTTCTACGATGGATTTCTGGGCTGCATCCATGCGTAATCAGGAAGATACCGCTGCCCGCGCTCAACTTATTGCTGACAAGGTTGGCCATCTACTTCCTGTAATTGGTGTAGGAAGCGTCCGGACGCCCGAACAAGCTGAAAAAGTACTTTCAACAGGTATTCCATTGGTAGCCATGGGTCGTGAACTTTTGATGGATCCATTTTGGTTATCAAAAGTAAAAGAAAATGCCGTTGACCGAATTGAAACAGAACTGAATGTAAATGCACAAAACTTATTGAAAATACCCACTCCCCTTTGGCACGGATTAGTTTCTAGAACCGGTTGGATGCCTTTGAAAAAATAACTGATACTAACATTTAATTTATAAACATTTAAAATAATTCCATTATGAACAATTTTGAGTTTAAGAATCCGACTAAAATTATATTCGGGAAAGATATAATTGCAAATCTTGCCAAAGAAATACCGGCCAATGCTAAAATACTTATGCTTTACGGAGGTGGAAGCATTAAAAGCAATGGCATATATGATCAAGCAAAAAAAGCAATCTCTGCCTTTGAAGTGGTTGAATTTGGCGGAATACCTGCCAATCCCGAATACGCAGTATTATTGGAAGCACTACACATAATTAAAACACAAAAAATCACATTCCTATTGGCAATTGGTGGTGGTTCAGTTATCGACGGTACAAAATTCCTATCGGCAGCAGCTGTATATGAAGGAGAATCTCCGTGGGAAATACTTACCGGAGGGAAACCGATATTAAAAGGAATGCCATTTGGCGCTGTGCTCACCTTGCCTGCAACCGGATCTGAAATGAATTCAGGATTTGTGCTTACCCGCAAAGAAACAAAAGAAAAACTGGCTTCGGGAGGTCCAGCCTTGTATCCGCAGTTTTCTATTCTCGATCCGCAAGTTGTAAGCTCAATTCCTCAAAAACAAATTGCTAACGGGTTGGCGGATGCATTTACTCATGTTTTGGAGCAATACATGACCTATCCAAGCGATTCGTTGCTACAGGATCGTTTTGCTGAAAGTATACTTCAAACGCTTGTTGAGGTTGCTCCTGCTATCCTAAAAAATGCATCAGATTATAATGCTGCTTCCAATTTTATGTGGAGTTGTACCATGGCGTTAAATGGACTTATCGGCCAGGGAGTTCCTCAGGATTGGGCGGTACATATGATGGGACACGAATTAACTGCTTTGTTTGGTATTGACCATGCACGTACGTTGGCTATCATTGCTCCAAGTCATTACCGTTATAACATTGAAACAAAAAAAGACAAACTCGCACAATATGCAGAGCGTGTTTGGGGTGTAACTGAGGGAACAACAGAAGAAAAAGCAAAAGCCGGTATCGATAAAACCGAAGATTTCTTCCATTCCCTGGGTATTAAAACCAAACTATCGGAATACACTTCCGATTACTCCGGAACTGCTGAAATAGTCTCAAAACGCTTTACCGATCGCGGTTGGTTAGGCTTGGGTGAACACCAGAAATTAGCTCCGGCCGATGCAGCTAAAATTATTGAAATGAGTTATTAAACAAATAAAAAAAATGAACACAATACTAAAAGTACTCATTGTACTAACTTCGCACAGCGATTTAGGCAATACCGGACACAAAACAGGGTTTTGGATTGAGGAATTTGTCGCTCCTTATTACGTACTAGCAGATGCCGGAGTACAAATAACCTTGGTATCTCCTCTGGGTGGTCAACCTCCTATCGATCCTAAAAGTGCATTACCCGAATCTCAGACAGCTGCAACTCGTCGGTTTGATGGTGATGTAGCACTGCAAGAAAAACTGGCGCATACATTGAAACTGACCGATGTGAAAGTAGAAGATTATGACGCTGTGTTCTATCCCGGCGGACACGGACCATTGTGGGATTTGGCAAACGATGTAAATTCTATTGCGTTGATAGAAAGCTTCTACAATCATAAGAAACCAATTGCTTTTGTGTGCCATGCTCCCGGTGTATTGATAAAAACCAAATTACCAAACGGTGAACCATTGGTGAAAGGGAAAGAAGTTACCGGTTTTTCAAATTCTGAGGAAGAAGCTGTACAATTAACTAAAGTGGTACCCTTTTTATTGGAAGATGAATTTAAAAAGCTAGGTGCTAACTACAGTAAAGGTCCTGATTGGGGCTCCTATGTAAAAGTGGATGGTCTATTGATTACCGGACAAAACCCGGGATCGTCAGAAGCTGCAGCGAAAGAACTCATTAAATTATTGAAATAAAATATCCTATTAAATACTAAAGCGATTACATGAATATCAGGTAGTCGCTTTAGTATTTATATGCAAATAGTCGGATTTTTGTAATCATTGTCCGTATTTTCATACTTCCATAACGCCTTCATGATTGTAATTTTGCATCATCAAATAGTTGATCATAATTAGTTTAAACAAATAAAAACAATT
>Ga0209124_10000499_pt1 | contig 21022 bp, 23 predicted proteins | sample BarGraIncu01122A_FD_184502 | JGI IMG/M metagenome (GOLD analysis project Ga0209124, IMG submission 184502) | Arctic peat soil microbial communities from Barrow, Alaska - Barrow Graham LP Incubations 011-22A (SPAdes) (version 2) | ecosystem: Environmental > Terrestrial > Soil > Wetlands > Peat...
GGCCGCTCCATTTTGCTGCCAGTGCAGCCGCAATGACCGTTCCAGCCACGGCCGGGCGGCGGCGTAATTTCCAGCCTGAACGTAATGCCACCCAATGTTCGCCGCCGTGTAATAACTGTTGGGGTCGAGCGCGTCAGCGCGGTTGAAATACGGCCCGGCCTCATCGTGCTTTTCCAGCCAGTCAAGACACATGCCGTAACGCAAATAATTGTAGCCATCATGCGGATTGAGTTTCATGCCGCGCGCATACCATTGCATCGCCGTTTTTGCCAGGTTTTCGTAATTTTGTCCACCGTCGAAACTTTGGACCCGATAGGCTTCGCCGATGTTGTAGGCCGTTTCAAAATTCATCAACTCGACGTCAAATGCTTTTTTTAAATTTGCGGCCTGCGCTGGTGAATAAACCGGCGACTGTTCCGCCCGTGCCAGCCAGACCGCTTCCTGCCCACGACGCCAGCCCTGGCAGCCCAAATAGGCAACCCCTGCAACCAGCACCAAAGTGGCGAGCATTTTGACGGGCAAGCGCGCGCCCAGCCAGTGACGCTCCGTGGCAAACCGCAGGTTACTGCTCAACAACGCCAGCAACGTCACACCGAGAATTGCATTGGCCGGAATGTGCAGATTGAAATCCACCATCGAATGCACTGCCAGCGCGAACAATCCGGCGGACGCGCCGAGGGAAAAAGCGAAGCGATTGCTCATGCCGCGGCCAAAATCATTTTCCGACGGGCGGACATATTTCCACGTTTTCCGCAATCCCGCACCGAATGTCACCATGCCGGCGAGCACGATGATTCCGCCCGCTGCGCCCCAATCGGCCAGCAGGTTCAAATAATCATTGTGCGCCCGGTCGGGACTCATCTGGACACTTTCCGGACGATATTCCCGGAAACGATAGTCGTAATGCGCCGGCCCGACGCCCCACCAAAAATGATCCCGCCACATCTGCTCCGCCGCCGTCCAGATGTCGAGGCGGACCGCAAGGTTAAGTTCCCCGGCTTCCCCAGGGGTTCCCACGCGGCGCATGTAACTGAGCGTCTTCGACAAATAATTGGTGACGAAAACCGTTCCCCCCACGGCCAAAACGACCAAAAGCAAAAAGGCCGGCAACCGGTGGTTGCGATGAAAAATCAATGTTCCCAAAAGCACCAGCAACGCCACGACAACTGCCACCCAGCCGCCGCGCGAAAACGTCACAACCATCCCCGCCAGCATGACCAGAGCGGAGTAACCGAGCAAAATCCGGACGACCGGCTTCATTCGCCCCACCAAAACGTAAGCCGTCGCCAGCGGCAGAAGCATTTCCAGAAAGCCCGCGAAATTGTTCGGTGAAATGTAAGTGCCCGAGGCTCGCCCCAGATAAGGTGATACATAATCCCAGACACGATTCGAGTGCGTCAAAAATTGGTAAACGGCACAGCACGAAATTCCCATCGCCAGAAAAATCAGCGTGAAACTGATGATTTGCATCGATTCCTGCCGGTATAAATTGTTGACGACGGCAAAAAACACGAACGCATACATCAACACCTGGATCATCTCCAGCCGTGCGACGTATTCGATGTCTGCTGTGAGATAACGCCCGATGGCGCAAGCCGTGAACGCAAGCACCACCCAACCCAGCGGCGGCCAGAGCAATTGTGGTTTCGGGCTGATCCACAATCGCAGCGCCCACACGAGCATCACGGCCACCGTCAATCCTTGAATGACAAGAAATTCCGGCGTGTCCACCGCGCCCATTGCCAGCGGGCCAAAAACCAGAATGCCGAGCACCAAGGCCAAAAGGCCCCGCTCGCACCAGCGATCCAATTTTTCCCGATTCATCCGATTTTTAATATGCCCGAATGGTTCCTTCGTGACTCAGCGGCAGAAACAAATTATTGCCGGTGTAAATCAATTCAATGGCGCTGTGCTGCGGGCCGATCAAATAACCCGCCGTGCCGGTCGTCGTACTGCTTTGGGAAGAGATGTAAATGTTGCCGCCATAGACCGCTGCCGCAAGCTGGCTGCCGTCGGCGGAGGCAGCGATGGCCGCCCATGAGACGTGGGGCGCTCCTGCCAGTTGCGTCCAGGTCGCGCCGGAGTCAGAAGAGGTAAAAATGTAGCCCGACGTTCCAGATCCGCCAGTGGTGACCGCCAGCCGCGAACCGTCGGACGAGGAAGCGACGGATGTTAATTGGCCGGTAACGGGCGTATTCTGCGCAACCCAAGTGACGCCTGCATCCATGGAAATATAAACCTGGCCGCCACTGGCGGTCGCGACCAGCCTGCTTCCATCCGCTGAAGACGCCACGGCGGTCCAATTTATGGAGCCGCTGACACGTTGTGTCCATGAAGTGCCGGAATTGGTGGAGGTGTAAATATAGCCGTTATTCTCCACCGCCACGAGTTTGGTTCCGTCGGACGAAGAGGCGACGGAAGTCCAAAGGAGACCATTTGGACCCTGCGCGGTCCAGCCGTTGCCGGAGTTGGAGGAAATGTAAATCTGCCCGCCGCGAACCGCCGCCACGAGTTTGGTTCCATCGGCAGAAGAAGCGACGGAAGACCAGTTAAGGGTTGAAGAAAGGGGTGAAGAAGTATGCGACGCCCAAGTTACACCGGAATCGGTTGAAGTGTAGATGGCCCCGGGCTGGCTGGCGGTGTAAATGGTATAACCGACGGTCGCCACGAGTTTGGTTCCATCGGAAGAAGAGGCGACGGAAGACCAATAACGGCTGCTGCTGCCGTTTTGCTGTGTCCATGTCGCGCCGGAACTGGTCGAAGTCCAAATGTATCCGCTGTTGACGGTCGCCACCAATTTGGTTCCGTCGGCGGAGGAAGCGATGGCCGACCAATTGCGGGCGGAAGCGCCGGCCTTCCAGCTTTGGAAGACAGCGGCGGAAAGATTTCCAGCGGCGATCATTTGATTGGCATTTTGTGCGATGATCCATCCTCCCGCTCCCACAGCGACGGCTTTATACACATCTCCGACACTTGGCGACGAAGGCAGCGTGATCGTCACCGGCGCCACGCCATTGTTGCAGATGTAGCCGACATTGGGCTGGGCCAGGGTATTGGCCGCAACCGTCACCCAGAAAAACGCGCCCGGCACATTGGTCAGCCCGTGACCGGCCCCGGTGAAGTTGGTGGCGGAAACGGCGCCGGCGAAATTCAAGTTGGGATTGCTTTGCAACGCCACGTTCGCGGACAGCCGCGCGTCGGGAATCGTGCCGATGAGACTGGTGGCCGGCACATTGGACAGTCCAAAACCGTTGCCGGTGAAGTTGCCGTTGAAATTGGTCGCGGTCACGCTGCCGGCAAAAATCACGTTATTGGTGAGCACCGCGACATTTGGGGAAAGCAGCGAGTTGGGAATGGTTCCGGCAAGATTCGTCGCCTGCAACGGCGCGGTCAATCTCACGGCGTTGGACGCATTGAGCGACTGGATGGCGTAGGGAACGGAAGTCAACGTCTGGCGCGGTGAAAGCACGGCATAGGCATTGGTGTCGCCGTAACCGCGCACGCCGATTTCCAGCGAGCGTGTGCTGCCGTCAAAAACGCTTGCGCCAAAATTCAATGTCACGGTGAACAAGCCGTTCGTGACGCCCACCGGCGCGTTCGTCAGCGGCCCGGCGACCACGACACTGCTCGCGTTGTAAATTTGAAACCGGAAATCGAAGACGCCGGTGGCGGGCGCGTTGCTGCTGTCCAACTGACCCTGATAGGTGAACGCCGTTGTCTGCGCCCGCGCGGCCAGCGCCAGGAACAAAAATGCCGCCACCGCGTAAAAATTGAACTTCATATGCATGAGTTTATCATAACCTCGCATTTCAACAAGTTGCAATGACTCCGCTGGACAAAGCCGTTTGTCCGGTTAGCCTTGAAGGATTATGACCGATCTGCGTTACAAGAAACTGGCGAAGCTGCTCGTGAATTATTCCACCCAGATCAAAAAGGGCGACCGCGTCCTGCTGGACATGATTGACGTGCCCGACGAATTTTCCATTGAACTCATGCGCGCCGTCCGCGCCGCCGGCGGCACGCCGCTGGTCGAAGTCCGCCATACGCGTATTTCGCGCGAAATGGTGCGCGAGACGAACGAAAAACACGCCGCACTGCTCCGCGATATCGAACTGTTCCGCATGAAAAAGGTCCAGGCCTACATCGCCATTCGCGGCAGCCTGAACGCGAGTGAAAACGCCGACGTGCCGTCCGACCGCATGTCGCTTTACTCCCGCATCACGCGGCCGGTGCTGGATTATCGCGTCAACCGGACGCGCTGGTGCGTGCTGCGCTGGCCGACGCCGAGCATGGCCCAGGCCGCCGGCATGAGCACCGAGGCGTTTGAAAAACTGTATTTCGACGTTTGCACGATGAATTACGCGAAAATGGCGCGCGCGATGGTTCCGCTCGAACGCCGGATGAAACGCGCCGACCACGTCCATCTCAAAAGTCCCGGCACCGACCTCGCGTTCAGCATCAAGGGCATCGGCGCGAAAATGTGCCAGGGCGACCGCAACATTCCCGACGGCGAAGTGTTTTCCTGTCCGGTAAAAAATTCCGTGAACGGCGTGATTCAATTCAACACGCCGACGATTTATGCCGGAACAAAATTTGAAAACGTCCGGCTCGAATTCAAGGATGGCAAAGTGGTCAACACGGCGGCGAACAACCCGAAACGGCTGAATGAAATTTTGGATACCGACGCCGGCGCGCGTTACGTGGGCGAATTTTCACTTGGGTTCAATCCCTACATTTTGAATCCGATGTGCGACATTTTGTTCGACGAGAAAATCGCCGGTTCGCTGCACTTCACACCCGGCCAGGCTTACGAGGAATGCGACAACGGCAACCGCTCGGCGGTGCACTGGGACATGGTGCTGATCCAGCGTCCCGAATGGGGCGGCGGTGAAGTGTGGTTCGACGGTGAACTGATCCGCAAAAACGGACTGTTCGTGCCAAAGGACTTGAAGCCGCTGAATCCGGCGAATTTGAAATAATCTTCTACGCCGTATCTTTGAGCAGCGTCAGAAATTGTTTCATCGCCGGCGAAAGCACCTTGTTCTTTTTGTAAATCGCGGCGATCGGGCGGTAAAAATCGCCGTCCTCAATCGGCACGGCAGTGAGCGTTTGCTTGCTGATTTCCTGTATGATCGTGCCCCGCGGCACAATTGAAACGCCCGCGTCAATTTCCACCGCGCGCTTCACCGTTTCGATGTTGTCGAATTCCATGGCGTATTTCGCGTCCACGCCGTGCGCCTTCAAAATTTTGTCCAGCGCCTTGCGCGTGGGAATGTCCGGCTCGAAACCGATGAACTTCTGCCCGGTGAGCGCCTTGAGCCGGATGGATTTCTGCCTGGCAAACGGATGCTGCGGATGGCAGATCAACACCAGGGGGTCTTTGTGCAGCGCAACGATTTCGAGCTTGGAGTCTTTGGCCGGATACACGACCAGCCCCATGTCCACGACGTTGCTGAGCACGTCTTCATATACCTGATTGGCGCGGCGGTATTCGACGTGGACGTTGACGGTGGGGTAGCTCTTCAGGAACTTTTTGATGTACGGCGGCAAATCGTGCAGGCCGATGCTGTAAATGGTCGCCACGCGAATCGTGCCCGAAATGATGTCCTTCAATTCCTGCAATTTGCTGTGCAGCGATTCGTAGGTCTGGATGATTTGTTTGCTAAAATCGTAAAGCATCTGGCCTTCGCGCGTGAGGCGGAATTTTTTCTTGCTGCGCTCGATGAGCAGCGACTTGAACATGCGTTCCAGCGAACTGATTTGCTGGCTCACGGCTGATTGCGTGACGCCGTTGATTTGAGCGGCTTTGGTGAAGCTTTCTGTTTCAGCCAAATCACAGTATACTTTTAGGCTTTCAATTTGCATAATAAGCAAAGTTAAACAAAATCCCCCGCCTTAGTCAACAGCAGGTGTTTGCGTCAGCACTTGTTTCACTTTCGCCAGCAATTCGTAGCTCGTGAACGGTTTCTGCAGATACGGTGTGCCGGTTTGCTTGTCCGCCGGCATCACGTAGCCGCTGGTGCTCAAAATCCGCGTGGCGGGCACGAGTTGCCGGGCGCGCTCGATGAATTCGCGCCCCCCCATTGTCGGCATGACCAAATCCGTGATGATTAGGTCAACTTGCACGTTGTCGCGTGAGAGTATCGCCAGCGCCTTCTGGCCGCTGTTCGCCGTCAGCACGCAATAACCGTATTCGGACAAAATCATTTCGGCCATGGTCAGCAGCAGACTTTCGTCGTCCACAACGAGAATGGTTTCCGTGCCGTGCAAATTTTCATTCGTGCCGGAGCTTTCAGGGATGAATTGCTTTTCCGCCTGCATATAAACACGCACCGACGTGCCCGCGCCCGGCTTGCTGGACACCGCCACGCCACCGCCGTGATTCGTCACGATGCCATAAACCAGGGCGAGCCCCAATCCACGATGACTGGCGTTTTTCGTCGTGAAAAACGGCTCGAAAATGCGCGGCAATATGTCCGCCTCAATGCCCGGACCACTGTCGCCAATCTCAATGCACACGTAAGCCCCGGGGGCCAGATGCACGTTGCGATCCTGCGTCGGCTCGGCCAGATCCACATTGCGCGTTTGCGCAAAGATTTGACCACTCCCGCCAGCGATGGCTTCCACCGCGTTTTCCAAAATTTTCGTCAATGCCTGCTGCACTTTTGCCTCGTCAAATCGCACCGAGAACAATCCCCGCTCCAATTGCATCTTCCATGCGATTTTTGCACCGTGCTCGCCGCGGAAAAAATCCACGCAGCGGCTCACCACCAAGTTCAAATTCCCCGGTGGCGAGCGGTGCGCTTCCTTTTCCTGACGGCTGAACACGGTGAGTTCGTTGGCGATCTCCGCCGCGCGCGACGCCGATTTTTCCACCTCCATCAGCGAATGCCGCCACGGATGCCCTGCCTCGGCCTTGCTCAACAGCAACGATGTGTGACCGAGAATGCTCGTCAGCGCGTTGTTGAAATCCAGCGACACCGACCGTGCCAATTGCAGCGCGCACTCCAGTTTTTGCTTGAGCATCATACTGCCCGTGTCCGGCGCAGTTTTGGTTTCGCCCGGGCCGTGCGCAATGGCTGAAACTTCCGGGGCGGTTGCCGACACCGGCACAACCGCGGGCAATAATTGCAAAACGAACCACTTGCGGTCCTCCGAATTGAAAGCGCAGATCGCCGCTGTGAATTTCATCGTTGCGCCGTTCGCAACGCGAAATTTCAAATCCGCCGGCATGGTCGGTGATTGCTCCCAGCGAGCAAAAAATTCCTCCGGCTTATTGCCGTTTTCCGGCGACCAAATTGCCGACAATTGCGGGGATTCGGAGGCCAATGCCGCGCCAAACGTGTTTGTTGCCGCCGTGTTCGAGCGCAACACCACGCCGCCCGCGTTCAACAACAACGCCGGCCATGCCGCGCCCTCCAAACCGAATACAACTTCAGGTTTCATTCAAATCAACCAGAGCATCGTAGCCTACCGTTTTTTTGAGAAATTTCAAGGAATGACAAACGCCGAGGGCAGAAGTTCCCGCACCGTGAATTCCCTGATTTTGCCCGGCGCGCGACTGTCCGCGACCAACACCCTTGCGCCCGGGGCGTATTCCGCCAGCAACTGCCGGCACGCGCCGCACGGCATCGGACCGCCGGGCGCGCGTGCAACAACCGCCACCGCGACAAAATTTTTCTTTCCGCTCGTCAGCGCGTTGAACAGTGCCACGCGCTCGGCGCAACACGTCAAACCGTAACTCGCGCTTTCCACATTCACACCGGAAATGATTTCACCATTTTGTGCGAGCAATGCCGCGCCGACCTTGAATTTGGAATAGGGCGCCACCGCCCGTTCCCGCGCCCTTGCCGCCGCCCGCACCAACTGCTGTTTATCAATTTTGCCCATATAACCCGACGAAATGTTTCAGCAGTTTAGCTGCCAAAGTCTTCACTCGCCCGGCGGTTTCCAACACTTCCGCGTGCGATAATTTTTCTTTGCCGATGCCCGCCGCCGCATTGGTGATACAGGAAACCGCCGCGACGTTCAATCCGCATTGCCGCGCCACAATCGCCTCCGGCACCGTGCTCATGCCCACCGCATCCGCGCCCAGCCGTGCAAACGCGCGGATTTCCGCCGGCGTTTCGTAGCTCGGCCCGCTCACCGCCAGATAGACGCCGCGTTGCAGCTTCAAGTTGCAACTTTTTCCGGCGCGGAACAACAGCGCGCTCAATTTCGTGTCGTAAACCTCCGTCATGTCCACAAATCGCGGTAGATCGGGGACCGCAGGGCCGCGCAACGGATTGACGCCCATCAAATTGATGTGGTCGGTCAACACCATGAAATCGCCCCGACGAAAGTCGGGGTTGATTCCGCCTGCCGCGTTCGTGAGCAGCAAATCGCGGATGCCGAATGCCGCCAGCGCGCGAACGGCGAACGTGACGCGCTCCATCGGGTGGCCCTCGTAAAAGTGCGCCCGCCCGCTCAAGACCATCACCGGCGTTTTGCCGAGGTGGCCGAAATACAACTCGCCGGCGTGACCGCTCACGCTCGGGACCGGAAAGCCCGGAATTTTGGCGTAGGAAATTTTCTTCTCCACGCGGAGTTCCGTCAGCACGTGATGAAATCCGCTGCCGAGCACGATGGCCAGCGTCGGTCGCAGCCGGGAAACTTTTTTTAGCCGCGCGGCGGCGGTTTGAGGCGTGGCTTGATTCATCTTTTGCTCAACTTGGCTGCTCCATTACCATTTCGGCTTGCATCTCGATATTCTCGACGGGATAGAAACTTTTTTGATTGCGCACAGATGTCCATTCATCAACCAATCCCGCTTCTCTGGCAATGGCATGAATGTTAAGCCGCTGAAGTAATTCAACGGTAATCGGACGTTTGGAATCTTCAAACAACAACGACGAAAGAAATCGCCGACAGGGTTCTGAATTCAAAATTTCCGCCACAATTTTTGCCTCTTCTTTAGTTTCAAATCCAAGAAAATAACAGGCGTCATCGAACAACACCGGTTTTTCTTGAAAAGGTTCGACAAGGACGAAACGTGGAATTTTGTGCAGTCCTGATACCGCTACTTTCCATGGCGCAAATGAATATTCGCCGATGCCAAAAAGTGCGAATGGAATTCGCTTGGCATAAATGGAACTTTTTCGCGCGTCAAAAAGCTGTCTGTGTGAATCGAGATAATTCCAGGTGCGGGGAGCTTTCACGGCGATTTCAGAAGTGTCTTCACCGACGCGAGTTTGAGTCACCAAAACAAAACGCTTTGGTTCAGTCCGTCCATTTGCGAGGTCGGAGCATTTGAGAAGCGGAAATAAATAGTCTGATTCCAGTTCGACTTCTTCGCCAAGCTTGTTTTCCAAAAAGTTTCGGTCGCCGCGCCAGAGTTCCATCACTGAAGAACAATCATGTTTCACGCCCGAACGCCACTGATATGGGGAAAGCCCTTCAAGATGTTTCAGTTTTCGATAAATGCGGATGTCAGAAACAAGATCTTGTCCCGCCAGACCTAAAACTTTGGATGGAGTTTTTGCACCGAGACTTTCAAATACCGGCGCTTCTGTCAGACCCGCCGAGCCAGTTTGAATTAAGAGCAAACACGCATCAACCGATGCCCCAAAATATTTTTTGGCATCTATTCTATGCAGCGACGCCAAGGCGATTCGTCCGTCATTTTGCCAGGCAAAACGAAGCAGCTTCCGGGCAATTCCGGTTTTGCAGAGCATCGCAATGGTCGCCGGTCTGCCGCGAAGAGCTTTGACCAACTGGATCAGCATCCATTCTGAAATATCGAAATTTGATTTGCCCGTGCGGGCTTCAATGCCGCGAAAGCCCTGAAAATTTTGTTTCGCCGGAACATTTGCTCCGTTCAGACTGGACACGGTTGCATTTGTTACCCACGGAAGATTTCCGAGGATGAGCAGTTGTCCTTGAAAACCGGCAATCTCCGTTTCCCAGTTGTGCTTGAAAAAATCTTGCGTTGCGACAGTTACGCGATCTGACGCATTTGCTTTGCTTAACGCGACGCGCGTTTGTTCGACATATTTTGTGTTAATGTCCCATCCAAACAATTTTGCTTGGGAAAAAGATTCGGCGGCAGCGACAAGAAAAGAACCGACGCCGCAAGTCGGTTCGAGAACAACGTCCGGCAAAATTCCGCGCTGCACCAAGAAATCACAAACCTGTTTGGCGAGGAATTGAGGCGTTTGGAAATCTCCAAACTCGATTTTTGTGTTCGAGTTCATTCCAATCTTAATACGCCTTTTACTTTGCCAGCCTGCTCAATGACGCGGGAGTATTGAAGTCGCCATTGCAAGGCGTTTGAAATGGTCAAATAACCAACAGGTGGTGGCGTGCGAACAACCTCTTCTGCGAGCTTTTCCGCTTCAATGTCGTCAACGGGCAAAAGGCGTTCCTCGAAGAGCGCAAGAACATCATCGCGGTTTGCGCCGTTTTCAATTATGCGGCGCAACGCAGTTGTCATTTGATGGTCGGCGGTGCATTCCTTCTCCACGAAAATGGTGTGCCGTATTTCAAGCTGGCCGGTTTGTGTTTTCGAGTCGTCGTGTTTGTCATAGACAAAAACAAGCAACGAATAACCAAGTCCGTAAATCTTTTGCCGGGCACTTTTGAAAGGACAAGATGATTGCGGCTGCCGGATGCTCGTGACTTTTATGTCCACGTCCAGTTTTGGAAAATCAATCCCTTTGGCTGAGCTTCCCCGGACATATTGATATTTGCCCTGTAGATACGCCTGAAATTTGTGTTCAAGATAAGTTCCGACCGCTTTTCCGTCAGTCACGCCAAACAAGGCCGGTTCTGGAAATTTGGATTCTACTTTTGCGAATGCGATTGCTTCGCTTCGGAGAATTTTAAGAGTTAAAGGCGTCGGCACTTCCGCAAAGTAATACTTAAGTTTTTTCCCGCAAGCCTTCTCTTGTTGCACGCCGACTTGATTTATTCCGCAATTGCAATACCCTTATCAACTTGATTTATGGAACTGAACAATGACGAAATCCGCCGGTATTCCCGGCACCTGATTCTGCCCGAAGTCGGCCTGGCAGGCCAAAAGAAAATCAAGGCCGCCAGCGTGCTGTGCATCGGCAGGCAGATTGCCGGTTGACACATTTTCACAGGGCATTAACTTTACTTCATGCAAAACGGACATGGCAGCGCGGTTTTGGACGAGATGCTTGAACCGGTCAGCCGCAGTTTTGGGCTGAAAACGGCCCGCGCGCTGGCGGCATTGCAAGTGGGCAAGCACACGCAGGCACGCGTGGACGCGTTGGCGGAGAAATGCAACGAAGGCAAACTTACGTCCGATGAACGCGCCGAATACGAGGCGTATGTGCAGGCCAGCACGCTCATCGGGATTCTTCAAGCCAAAGCCCGCCGCATCCTTGCGAAGGCCGGTTGATGGACGCCAGACTGCGCCAACAGATCCGGCAACGCGCGCAGAATTGTTGTGAGTATTGCGGGTTGCGGCAGGAACAAGAGCCGTTGCCTTTCCACATCGAACACATCACTTCGCGCCAGCACGGAGGAAAAGACACGGCGGAAAACCTCGCGCTCGCCTGTCACCACTGCAATTTGCACAAAGGCACGAATCTTTCCGGACTTGATCCGCAGACCAGGGCATTGACGCGCCTGTTCCATCCGCGATTGGATGATTGGCGCGAACATTTCGCGCATCGTGGCAGTGAAATCACCGGCGTGTCCGCCATCGGCCGGACGACCGTAAGTTTGTTGAGGATGAATGAGGACGGGCGGTTGCAATTGCGCGAAGGCGCGGCATGACAACGCAACGTCAAAGCGATTGGCCGTCTTGATTTCTTCCGTGACTGGATTACTGTACTCTCCCTTTGAACTCGATTTATGGAATTGAACAATGACGAAATCCGCCGTTACTCCCGGCATCTGATTCTGCCCGAAGTCGGCCTGGCCGGCCAAAAGAAAATCAAGGCCACCACCGTCCTGTGCATCGGCGCCGGCGGCCTCGGCTCGCCCATCGCCATGTACCTCGCCGCCGCCGGCATCGGCAAACTTGGCATCGTGGATTTCGACACCGTGGATTATTCCAATCTACAGCGCCAGATTTTGCACACGGACGCCGACGTGGGCCGGCCGAAGGCACAGTCGGCCAAGGAAACCATCGCGGGCATCAATCCGAATTGCGAGGTCGTCATCTACAACACCCGCATCACATCCGAAAACGCCCTCGACCTCATCCGGCCCTACGACATCGTCGTGGATGGCACGGACAATTTCCCGACGCGCTACCTCACGAACGACGCCTGCGTCTTGCTCAAGAAGCCGAATGTTTACGGCTCAATTTTCCGTTTCGAGGGCCAGGCCAGCGTGTTTGCGCCGCATCTCGGCGGGCCGTGCTATCGCTGTCTTTATCCCGAACCGCCGCCGCCCGGCATGGTGCCAAGCTGCGCGGAAGGCGGTGTGCTCGGCGTGTTGCCTGGCATTGTCGGCTGCATCCAGGCAACGGAAATTTTGAAGCTCGCCATCGGCAAGGGCACTTCACTCGTCGGGCGATTGTTGTTGTTCAACGCGCTCGACATGAAGTTCCGCGAATTAAAACTCCGCCGCGACCTACAATGCCCCATTTGCGGCGAACATCCGACCATCAAGGAATTGGGCGATTACGAAATGTTCTGTGGCATCGCGCCCGAACCGGCCGCGCCGCAGTCCAATCCGGATGAAGTCACCGTCCAGGACATGAAGAAAGCGCTCGATGATCCGAAGCTTGGCATCAAGGTCGTTGACGTGCGCGAGCCGGACGAATACGAAATCGCCCGCGTCAAAGGCGTGCCGCTGCTGCCCTTGAGCCAGATCCAGCAACGGTTGACCGAGCTCGACCCGAACCAACATTATTATATCCATTGCAAGGCCGGGGTGCGTTCGCTCAAGGCACTGGGCTTCCTGCGCGAGCGGGGCTTCAAATACCTCAAGAGCGTCAAAGGCGGCATCACCGCCTGGTCGGACGAAATTGATTCCAGCGTGCCGAGGTATTGAAAGCTTGCATCCAGCCCGATTGCGGGCAACATTCATTTCATGGGAATAGCACGGGCGAAAATTAAATTGGATAATCCCAAGCGCGCCGACCTCAAGTTTGTCGAGACGGATGCGTTGGTGGATACTGGTTCGCTATTTCTGTGTCTGCCGGAGGAAATACGGTTGCAGCTTCAACTCCAGGAAACATCCAAGAAAGAAGTCACGACCGCCGACGGCAAGCGTTGCCTTTGTCCGTATGTCGGCCCGGTGCGCGTGCAATTTGAAAACCGCGAGTGTTACGTCGGTGCCGTCATTCTCGGTGACGAAGTGTTGCTCGGCGCAGTGCCGATGGAGGACATGGATTTGGTCGTCATCCCGGCGGCTCGGAAAATTGTCCCGAATCCGCTGCATCCGAATTTCGCCGCCGGTCCGGCAAAATAATTTTCGCCGCGCAATTTTATTTTCCGAAATGACCGGCAATTATGTTACGTTTCCGGCATGAGCCACGAGGTTCAAGATTCAATCAGTTTTGAATTGGCGCAGCGAATTGCATCCGGGCTGCCACAGCATCCAGAATGGCTCGATCTTGCCCGTGCCAATCTCGACCGCTGGTCGCGCTTGAATTCCAACGCGCCGTCGTTGCTTCGTTGTTATGACGAGTGGAAAAAATTATTGGAACGCGACGTCTCTGAAATTTGCGCCGTGTTGACCGCCGAGACGGAAGAAGGCCGGCGGCTCCGCCAAAATTCGCCGTTCGCCGGCGTCCTTTCGCCGGGCGAAGTATGGGAAATCAAGTCGCGCCACTGTCATGCAACGACCGCAGCTTGAGCACATCATCCGCGCTTTTCTGTTTGCTGATTATGCTATGAATTCGGACGACCTTTTGTTAGTCAGATATTGCAATTCATTTCAACGAAAGAGATCCAAATGAAAATTCAAAAACTATTAGTTCAATGCGGCTTGGCGTTATGTTGCGTGATTTTAATGGGCGGTTGTTTTTCTTCGCCTTCTCCAAGCGATGTGGAAAAAGCGTTGCGTGATCAGATTGACTCCGAATCAGGAGGACAAATCAAACTTGTCAGCTTTAAGAAAACTGATGGGCAGAAATTTGAATCGGAAGGTATTCAAGGTTACAAAATGGACTATGAAGCGGGAATTGAGTTTGGAACTGACGGCATTTGGTTTGGCCGTGACATTGAGAACTACAGCCATAGTGGTCTAACTTTCAGTTTTCATTCAGGACAAAGCTCTAGCAATTCATTCGAGCACATAACTGGTGGTCTCGCCGTGCATCGTGGCAACCAAGTCAAAATTACTGGTGTGATGACGTGAGAAAAGAAAGAGAGTGGTTGGAAGTTTGAGACAGGTGACAGCCATCTGAATGCTGGAACTGCTGGAGCTATATTGCAGGCGAACGCCTGCATCAATACTCTTCGGGAGATCGATAGGGCGGCCAAACAATGGGCGTTGGAAAAAGGCAAAAGGGTCGGTGACCCCATCGATTTTCCTGACGACTTAACACCATACATATTACTCACTGCCGATGGAAAAATACCATCTTGTCCAAACGGTGGCGTTTATACCATCAATAAGGTAGGTGATACACCAACCTGCTCGTTGGGCACCACGGTGACTCCAAAACATGTTCTCCCTTAAAGAATGTAGGTTTCTTAAATGACCGACGATTTACAAAAACGCATTCAAGCCGCGCTCGCCAATCCGCAAAACATGGGCGAGCTGGCCGGTGCCGGCGTTGCTCGACAGTTTTTCCAAGCTGAAGGAAGGCGTAAAGTTGACTTTTGGGATGACGGGGACAAACTACGTCGCGAAAGGAAACCAATCATGAAAATAATCCAGGAATTCAAGGCGTTCGTCATGCGCGGCAATGTCGTGGACCTCGCCATCGGTGTCATCATCGGCGTGGCGTTCGGAAAGATTATTACCTCGATAGTGAACGACGTCCTCATGCCGCCGATTGGATTGCTGACCGGCAAAGTGGATTTCAAAAGTCTTTTTCTGAATCTTTCGTCAACACCTTACGCCACGCTGGCGGATGCCGATGCGGTCAAAGCACCGGTCATCCGATACGGCGCTTTCATCAACTCGGTTATCGAATTTGTCATCGTGGCGTTTTGCGTGTTCATGGTGGTGAAATTGATGAACCGGCTGATCAAAAAAGAGGAAGCCAAGCCCGCGCCGCCCACGCCGGATCAACAACTCCTGACCGAAATCCGCGACCTGCTCAAGGCGCGACCTTGATTCCCAATTCCGCGCGCAATTTTTTCAACGCCGCCAGGGCCGCGTCGCTCTCGGCGGCTTTTTTGCTTTTGCCGCTGCCGCGCGCGAGTTCGACACCTCCGTGTTGCACGATGCATTCAAACACACGGTCGTCATCCGGCCCGGTGGTGGAGACAACGTGATATTCCGGCGCTTCGGGCGAGCGCGCCTGCAATAACTCCTGCAACTCTCCCTTCGGATTCTCGATGATCGGCAGCGTGTCCAGCCTGCCGAAGGCCGCGCTGAATTCGCGCAAAATAAATTCGCGCGCGGCCTCAAATCCGCCGTCCAAAAAAATCGCGCCGAGCAACGCTTCAAACGTGTCCGCCAGCGCGGACGCACGTTCGCGTCCGCCGTGCATTTCCTCGCCGCGGCTCAAAATCAAATGCGCGCCGAGGCCAAGGACGCGGGCGTGTTCGGCCAGCGTGCGGCGGTTGACGAGTTTCGCGCGCGCTTTGGTCAACGGACCTTCGTCGAACGCGGGAAATTTCTCGTAGAGCTGCTGCGTGAGGACGAGTTGCAACACGGCGTCACCGAGAAATTCCAGCCGCTGATTGTGCGCGGGCCTTCGCTGCGCTTCGTCCCCGCCAGGCGCAGTTTCGCCTTGCTCATGGGCGACGGACGGATGCGTGAGCGCCAGCCGCAGCAGGCCCTCGTCGCGGAATGTATGGCCGAGGCGGGCTTGAAATTCGGAAAATTCCGACATGGATTATTCGGGGAACATCGAACATCGAACATCGAACGCTGAACGCCGAAGTTTCCGGACGCCGAGTCGTTCGACGTTCGATGTTCGATGTTGGATATTCGATGTTTTCAACTTCATGCAGTCGGCTGATTTTCCGGTGCGGCCACAGTTTCGGCCGGAGCCGCGGGTGCAGGGGGATTCAAACCATGTTCGAGCAACGCGGCCACGTCGCGTTGGACGGCCTCGAGCTGGTCCAGGCGCAGGTTAGGATCGGCTATGGTGAACACATCGCCGGTCCCGGGTTGTTCGTAAATGAACACGCGTTTGCCGTCGCTGACGACCTGTTCCTTCACCTTCAGCACACGTTTGCGTTCAAGCATGACGGCGAGGATGTAACCGGCGGGCGCGTAACGCGGGTCGTTTTGCTCAATCAATTTCCGCAGCAGCGTTTCAGCGGTGTCCTTGTGAATCGGATCGGCGGGCGGAGTCGGCGCCTCGTAAATTCCCTGCCAATGCGAGATGAACCCGGCCCGGCTGCGCGTGTCCCCGGCGCTTTGCTTTTGCGAACATGTCTCGCAGATGTCCGAACGCCGCAACTCCGGCGGCTCATCGAACAACAACGTGTGATAGACCTGCCGGTCGGCAAACGGCTGGCCGCACGCTGCGCACGCGTGGGCGCGGGACTGAATGTTCCACTCGTTCATGAAATCGGGCAGGCATTATCGCGCCCACGGCGAAACGCGCAATCCGAAAGCTTGTGACCGGCCTCGACCACCTTTTCCCTTCCTGGGAGCGCCGGCGTCCCGCCGGCTCGCCCCTTGCGCGGACAGTTCCACCCGCCGACGAGACGTCGGCGCTCCCGGAAACAGCACCCGGTTCAGCCCGGAACGCAGGGGTTGGCAACACTCGCCGGGCACATCCGGGCGAAGCGATCGAACGGCTCCGCCCAAAAAATCTCGCGGAAAACTTCAAATTCCGGCAACTTCTCCGGATGGTGCGACTGGTTTTGTTTGATGTTGACGGCACGCTCGTTCACACGGGGCGGGCCGGTTCGCAGGCCTTCGCCAAAACCTTCGCCACGGAGTTTAACGCGCGCGACGGCATTGATAAAATCAGGTTCGCCGGGCGCACCGATGTGAATCTCGTCCGCGAATTTTTCGGCTTTCACAACATCCCGGCCACACCGGAAAATTTTCAGCGGTTTTTCGAGCGTTACATTTTCTGGCTCGACCAGATCATCGCGCAAAGCAACGGCGAAATCTGCCGGGGCGTGTCGGAATTCCTTGATGGCCTGCGCACGCTGCCCAATCCGCCGACGCTCGGCCTCCTCACCGGCAACATCCGCCTTGGCGCGGAAATCAAGCTGCGCCACTACGGACTTTGGGATTTTTTTAAAACCGGCGGGTTCGCCGATGACCACGAAGACCGCAATCACATCGCCGCCGCCACACTCGAACGCGGACGGCGCGTGCTGGGGAAAAATTTGCGGCCCGAAGAAATCGTCGTGGTCGGCGACACGCCATTTGACATCCGCTGCGGGAAATTCATTGGCGCCAAAGTGCTGGCCGTGGCCACCGGCGGCGCGAAGCTGGACGAATTAAAACGGCACCAGCCCGATTGGGCGGTTGAAGATCTGACGCGTGTAAGCGCGAGGGAAGTTTGTGACCAACGGTAGGGCGGCGTTGCTGCGCCGCCGAAGTTTGGGCTGCGCGGCAACGCAGCCCTACCGGAACTCAATGCCCGTGGCAACGACCGCCACAACATCCACCGCCGCCGCTGTCGCATGACGGCGAGTCGTTGCCGCCGGAGCCGGCGGAGGCGAACACGGAAAATTTCTTGGACAATTTCTTTGAACCGCAGTGCGGGCACTCCGTTCCCTTCCAATCGCTGGAGCGGACGAGAATTTCGCTGTCGCGTTCGCACTTTTCGCAATGGAACTCGTAAATCGGCATGAAGGAACAATAACCGGAATAACGTAAATCTCAAGTGTGGAACAACGGTGGGGCGAGACTACTGGCGAGCCAACTTGGGAACAAATTCCACGGATTTCGGCTCGCGAGGACGCTCGCCCCACCAAGCAATAGTCACGGCGACAATTTTTCACGATGCGGCAGATGGTCGCGATTCCAGCGGACCAAGGCAGCGTCACTGGTGTCTTCAAAAAGAAATTTCAGCGTCGGCGATTCGACATGGCCGTCGCAAAACACCACGTTGGCTTTGCCTTGATGACGGGCATAAGCTCTCTTGGTGCTTCCTAAATAATCTTGTGCATCATAAGTCCGCCACAAAGCTGAAACACCGTCTTCAATAATGCTGTTATCTCCCTTGAATCCGTCACCAATCGTCATCATTTCACTTGGACTGACAATTTCTGATTCAGTCACCGGAGGCGCGAACGATCCAGTAGCGAAACCACCTTTGTGACCGCCAAGACCAAGCACGCTGGCATCTTTCAACGCGCTCATGCCATATCCGTTGTAGCCATAATCAACATATCCCATGTTACTGGGAAAAGTAGAAGGCCGGCTGGCGACAGGACAATGCCACACACCTTTTACGTCATCCCATCCTTTGCGAGGGAAAAGGGTGGAAATTTGATTTTCTAAAGCGGAATTCCAAGATATAAAATTTTCTGGATAACCACCTTTGAAATAATCGTGGTTTAGAAAAAGCGGATAAACATTGTAATCCGTAATGAACAACTGCATTGCGCTTCCCAACTGATGCACGTTGTTGGCGCATTGAATTCGTTGTGCTCTTCCTTTGGCTTGAGAAACCGCAGTCAACAAAAGCGCCGCCAGAATTCCGATGATGGCGATGACGACCAGAAGTTCAATCAACGTGAACGCTGAATTTTTATTCTGGCATTGCGCGAGCACACCCCAGCGATACTTCATTTCGCCTTTTCTTTCAACGGCCAACAACTAGTCTTCCCGCATGACACAATTACTACGTGCGATTGAGGAATCGGTCGCGACGCTTCGCGGGTTGGCGGGTCTGGAAGAGCCGCTGAATCGCGCGGCGAAAATGGTTCTGGCCTGCCTGACCTCCGGCCACAAGCTGCTCGTGTGCGGCAATGGCGGCAGCGCGTCCGACGCCACGCATCTGGCTACGGAATTCCTCTGCCGCTATCGCGAAGACCGCCGGCCGTATCCGGCCATTTCGCTCACGGCCAACGGCGAACTCATGACTGCCATCTGCAACGATTACCAAGCCGACGAAATTTTTGCGCGGCAGGTCTGGGGCCTGGGCGAAAAGGGCGACGTGCTCATCGCATTCACAACCAGCGGCAAATCAAAAAACGTTTTGCGCGCGCTGGAAGAAGCCAAACGCAAGGGAATCGAAAGCATCTGTTTCCTCGGACGCGACGGCGGTTACACGAAAGGCGCGGCAACCCTAGATTTAACCGTATCGGGTGACAACACCGCGCGAATTCAGGAGGGGCATAAACTCCTGTTCCATGTTCTGTGTGAAATGGTCGAGGAAAAGCTGCCGAAGAAATAAAGAAGGAAGAATGCAGAATGAAGAAAAAGATTTGGTCACGCGCACGCGGGAACTGATTTCTGCATTCTCCATTCGGCCTGCTGCCTTCAAGAATGTCCCGGTTCGTTTCCGGCCTTCCATTTGATGTTGCAGCCGATGCTGGGCGCTTGAAATTCTGAAGTGGTTTTCCCAGCGAGCACGGCGTCGAGCGCCGCGCGCAAATCTTTGCCGGTGACGGGAATCCCGTTTCCGGGCCGGCTGGCATCGAACTGGCCACGATAAACCAATCGTCGTCCCCGGTCGAAAAGGAAGATGTCTGGCGTGCAGGCGGCGTGATAGGCTTTGGCGGCGGCCTGCGATTCATCGTAAAGATATGGGAACAAATAACCGGCGGCTTTGACTTCGTCGGCCATTTTTGCCGGGCTGTCGTCGGGATAATTCGCCACGTCGTTGGAGTTGATGCCGACGATGGCCACGCCGCGCGGCAGGTAATCGTGCGCCAGTTGCGCGAGTCCGGCGCGGATATGCTTCACGTAAGGGCAATGGTTGCACATGAAAATGACGAGCAACGCGGGCTTGTCCTTGAAATCCGCGAGCGAGACGGTTTTCCCGTTGGTGTCCGGCAACCGAAAATCGGGCGCTGTCGTGCCGAGCGGCAGCATGGTGGAAGGGGTCAGTGACATGCGGGGAATGTGGAACGGCACGGCGAATTGTTCAACCCCAAACCGGAGTAGCAACCGGCGTGAGCCGGCTCAAACTTCTTCAAATTGGAGCGGACTCACGTCCACTGCTACGGTCCGCCTGAAGTTTAAGTTTGTTTCCGGGGGCAAGTGCGGTTTTGATAGCTGGCAAACGCAGTGAAGAACATTGTTTATTTCGATCTCGAAACGCAAAAGTCCGCCGATGAAGTGGGCGGCTGGGGCAACATCAATCGCATGGGCATGAGCATCGGCGTGACGTTCAGCACCGGGCGCAGCAATTACAAAATTTACGGCGAGAAACAGGTGGACGACCTCCTCAAGGATTTGCAGCGCGCCGATCTCATCGTCGGTTTCAACATTTTGCGGTTCGATTACGAAGTGTTGCACGGTTACACGACCTTTGATTTGAGCCAGTTGCCGACGCTCGACCTGATGGTGGATTTGCAGAACAAACTGCAACACCGGTTGTCGCTGGATTCGATTGCGACGGCGACGTTCGGCGTGGAAAAAACCGCCGAAGGCCTGCAGGCCATCCACTGGTTCAAGGAAGGCAAGCTGGCGGAAATCGCCGAATACTGCTGCTACGACGTGAAAATCACAAAATTGGTCCACGAATATGGCCAGCAACGGCGGCAGGTGCATTATCACAATCGCTTCGGGAAAAAGATGACCGTGCCGGTGAATTGGTGAAAGTTAATCGTTGAACCGTTGCACCGGTTTACGCGATTCAACCCGAAAACCATAATTGAAATGGAAGCGCGCCCGCCTCGGGCGCAATTTTCCGCGCTCTCGTGGAAAACATCGAACGCGCCGAAAAGATTCGCACGCATAAAAAACGGACCTGCACCAAACGGCTGGACGCGAGGCGTCCAGCGACGCCCGGGGC
>Ga0209124_10000513_pt1 | contig 20477 bp, 20 predicted proteins | sample BarGraIncu01122A_FD_184502 | JGI IMG/M metagenome (GOLD analysis project Ga0209124, IMG submission 184502) | Arctic peat soil microbial communities from Barrow, Alaska - Barrow Graham LP Incubations 011-22A (SPAdes) (version 2) | ecosystem: Environmental > Terrestrial > Soil > Wetlands > Peat...
TCTTATTCTCTCCGTTTTAGTTGTTTTTCATTCCGGGTTAGCTCAGACCAAACCTGATAATTCTAAAATTGATATCCTATTAATCAGGGGCGATTACAAAAAAGTAATTGACACATGTCAGCTGATTCTTGCTAAAGACACTCTCAATTCAGAGATTTATTATAAAATGGGGCTGGCATACCAGAACGTTATTTCCGATGATAAAGCATTTGAATGTTTCCAGAAGGCTTTAAGTATCTCTCCCGAAAATAACACTTACAAATTTATGATAGCAAAGAGCTATTATAACAGAGGAAAATCAAATCTGGCAAAGCCGATTCTCCAAAATCTCTCCGCTATCGACTCTATGAATTGGACCTACTCATATTATCTTACAAGCATTTATATTCAGGAAGCAAAATATGACGAATCAATTAGTATTTACAATAGGTTTTATAAACAGGATTCATTAAATTATTCCATTATTGACAAACTCGGTTTTGCCACCCTGAAAACCGGAGATTTATTCGGCGCAATTGATTTATTTAACAAATCTATAACTCTAAATAATAAAAACATCAACGCAATCAAAAACGTAGCATATTGTTATACTTTAACCTACAGGGCCGATACAGCAATACAGTTACTTACCAATGGGATAGAAATTGACCCGACTGATATTGATCTTTATGTGCGCAGGGCTGCCTTAAACTATTCTCTCAACCGTAATAAAAGAGCGCTTAATGACTATCTGAAAATTTTAAGCTCGGGGGACTCTACTTTTCTATATCTCAAAAGGGCGGGAATTGGTTATACGAATAACCTGCAGCCAAAAGAATCTATTCCTTATCTGTTGAAGGCATACGAAAAAGACTCTACTGATCTTGAAGTCTCAAGTTTCCTTGGCCGGGACTATTCGAAAATTAATGACTTTAAAAAAAGTGCATATTATTACAGACATCTTATAAAAACCTTAAATCCTTTTGTTCAGCAAACATATATTAATTACTATATGCTGGCCGAGGTATTGAAATCTGATGGTTTATATGAACAGGCTATTACCAATTATCTCCTTGGCCAGAAATTGACATCTGACATAAATACAACCATGATAGTGGCAAATATTTATGATGAAAAACTAAAAAATTTCCCCAAAGCAATCTATTACTATGAGCTTTACCTCAATAGTATGAAATCCGTCAAATCGAACATGGGATCTGAATATATTGAAAAAGTTAAGAAACGGGTTGAATTTTTGAAAACCCCTAAACCAGCAAATAAACAACCGTAGGTCCAGGTGTTTTCAAATTCACAGATCAACCTGCTGAGCCATTCTTTCTGAAAGCAGAATGGAGAAATTTCATTTGATGAATATCTCTTCTTATCTTTACTTTCCAATAAGTAATTACAATCTTATGAAAACATTCATAAAATGGCTGTCAGGTATCATTCTGGTGCTTTTCATTGCTTACTTCGTTGGACCGAAACCTCCAAAACCAGTATTTGCAACACCAGTTACAACCCTCCCGGAATCACTTACTGACCTTGAAACACAAATTAATAATAATGAAAAAGCGGTTAAAGGTCTTAAACCTGATAATCAGGCAAGGATTATTTGGGCTGATTCTTCAAAAAAAGAAAAGACCAAAATTGTATTCCTTTATCTTCATGGCTTCTCTGCAAGTCAGGCAGAAGGAGATCCCGTACATAAAGATCTTGCTAAAAAATTTAATGCTAATCTATATCTTTCCAGATTATCAGAACATGGAATTGACAGGGGCGACAGTACAATGATCGGTCTAACTGCCGACAACTATGAAGCCTCAGCTGAACAAGCTCTGGCGATCGCCAAAAAGTTAGGTGAAGAAGTAGTGGTAATCGGAACATCTGCAGGAGGAGCGTTAACTCTCTTTTTAACATCAAGGCATCCTGAAATAAAAGCAATTGTTTTGTACTCTCCCTGTGTAAAACTTTACGATGGAACTGCAGTTATTCTTGACAAGCACTGGGGATTGCAGCTAGCCCAAAAAGTCTCGGGAGGGAAGGTGAAAAGATATGAACCGGATAATAAGACACATGCAAATTACTGGGCTATGGATTACCGTATTGAAGCTCTGGTTGCTCTTGAAAGCCTGATTACAAATACTATGAAACCGGAAGTTTTCTCAAAAATCAAATGTCCTGTATTCCTTGGCTACTACTATAAAAACGAAAATGAACAGGACAAAACTGTTTCTGTTCCCGCTATGTTAAAAATGTTCGATGAACTCGGAACTCCGTCTTCCCTGAAACAAAAGGAGGCATTCCCCGAAACAGGAGCACATGTAATCGGATCATATATCAGATCAAAAGACTGGCAGGGCGTTGAAAGAGAAACAGAAAAATTTCTGAATAATATTCTTATTTGAAACCATCAGCAAATAAATCATTTTGAAATTTTCAAAATACATATTAATAATTGTAACACTGGTAATCCTATCCGTCAGTTGTACCAAAAAGGAGGAAAAGCCACCTGATCCGGTTACCGATATTGAGGGAAACACTTATAAAACAGTTCGGATTGGTCTTCAGATATGGATGGCGGAGAATCTGAAAACAACCAAATTTAATGACGGAACATCTATTGCACCCATAGCTGATTCTATAGACTGGCGTAATCTGGCGACACCCGGCTATTGTATGTATAACAAAAATGATACTGCATTCAAACGCACTTATGGTCTGCTTTACAATGCTTATACAACAGACTCGGGAAAAGTTTGTCCGACAGGTTGGCATCTGCCGGAAAACACAGAATGGCAACAACTAAGTGATTTTTTATCTGACAGCATCTACAGCGGCGGCAAATTAAAAGAAACAGGTACAACTCATTGGATGGCCCCTAACAGAGGAGCAACAAACACAACTGGCTTTTCGGCATTACCGGCAGGGATCAGATATTTTGAAGGTTCTTTTACGGCAATTCTCTATTATACAGCCTTTTGGTCAGCAAGTGCTTCCGGAAATGAAGAGGAAGGATATTCCAGTTTGTACTATGGTGATGCAAAAGTCAATATGGGCCATGTATCAAAAAAACACGGCTTTAGCATAAGGTGTATTAAAGATTAAAAGGCAAAAGGCGTATGGCATAAGGCGCACGGCGCAAGGAAAAAGTTAAAAATGAACACAAATAAATTTTCAATAAAATCAAGACTAAGCAGTTTTAAATTTGCTTTCCAGGGATTGTTATCACTCGTGAAGAATGAACATAATGCCAGAATTCATCTCCTTGCAGCTATATTAGCTATAGTGCTTGGGATAGTTATGAAAATCAGTGTTACGGAATGGGCTTTACTAACAATTGTTATAGGTCTTGTATTTATTTCAGAACTATTTAACACTGCCATTGAAAAATTAGCCGATTTCGTACATCCTGAATGGAATGACCAAATCAAAAAGGTAAAAGACTATGCAGCTGCGGCAGTATTTATTTCCGCAGTCATTGCACTTGTTGCCGGAGGTTTGATATTCATTCCCAGGATATTGGCAATGATGTAAAATATAACATTGCATAAACGATAATTATTAGATACATTGCCAAACAATTATTTAAAACTATCAATCTAAAACTTTATAATTTTATGCGATTCTTCCTTCCAAAACTGCTCTTATCAATAATTTTCTGCTCAACTTCTCTGACAATAACTTACTCTCAGCTTTACGAGTGGCGCGGACCCGATCGTTCAGGGATCTATAATGAAACCGGGTTGCTTAAAAAGTGGCCCGATGGCGGACCAAAGCTTTTATGGGAAACACCAAAAATGGGTGATGGATATTCTGAAGCAACAGTTACAGATGATGCTGTTTATGTTACGGGTAGAAAAGACAGCTTAGATGTTCTTACAGCTCTTACCCTGGATGGGAAAATTAAATGGGAAACAGCCTACGGAAAAGCATGGATGGCGAATCATACAGGATCAAGATGCACCCCTACTTACTATAACGGAAATCTTTTCCTGGTGAGCGGAAGCGGAGATATTGTATGTGTAGGTTCCAATGGCAAAGTGAAATGGTCAAAAAATCATTACAACCTTTATGATAGCAAACCACTTATGTTTGGAATATCCGAATCACCTCTTGTTTTTGACAATATGGTAATAGCATCTCCGGGAGGGAAAAAGGCATCGATGGTTGCATTTAATATTAATGATGGGAAGGTTATTTGGGAAGCGGCACCTCTTAACGAGGAACCACAATATGTAAATCCCAAACTTATAGTGTATGCCGGGAAGAAAATGATTGTAACAGTTATGGGGACTGATATTTTTGCAGTCGATTCAAAAAACGGAAAGATTCTTTGGAAAGTAGATTATGCAGCAGCTAATGCAGCAGGCAGTACTGCTACTGGCAGGGTTATGAAAAACCATGCAATCACCCCAATATACAGAGATGGATGTATCTTTATTGGGAACGGATATAGCTGGGTATCTATGAAACTTAAACTTTCAGCAGATGGAAATTCTGTTGAAACGATCTGGGAGAACAGGAATTTTGATCCTCAGATAGGTGGAGTCGTCCTTCTGGGTAATAATATTTATGGCACTAATCACATGTCCAAACCCGTAAACATGTGGGTTTGTGTCGACTGGACCACAGGGAAAACTCTCTGGACATCAAAGTGGTACAACCAGGGATCCATAATTTCAGCCGATGGAATGCTTTATCTTTACGAAGAAAAATCAGGCCATGTTGCTCTCGCAAAACCTGATTCAACAAAACTTGACATTGTAAGTGAATTTCAGATCACAAAGGGTGAAGGGCCATTCTGGGCTCACCCTGTTATAAGTAAAGGAAAACTTTATATCAGACATGGTGATTATCTGATGGTATATCTCATCAGTTAAAAAGCAATATCAATTTTAGTTATAGGGATAGAATCATGGTTGCAAGTGGTAACATACATAAGGCATGGGAGTGTATTGTATCCGACCTGAAAAAAGGAATTAAGGGGCTCGAAATTTCAGGAAACCCTGTAACTGCAGATAGCCCTTATGGAAAAGCAGTAATATTTAATGGGATAAATGACGGACTTTTTCTGGCAGAGAACCCGATAAACAATCTGCAATGCTTTACGATTGAAATGTTAATTAGGCCCGATTCCAATGGTCCCTTTGAACAGCGGTTTCTCCATATTGGCAATATTGACAGTGATCGTCTTCTGATTGAATTAAGATTGACAGAAGACAATGTCTGGTACCTTGATACCTTTATCCTTTCCGGAGATAATAAAACTGCTCTTATTGAGACCTCCTTAACTCACCCGGCAAATAAATGGTATCATGTCGTGATGACTCTCGATGGAACAGGTCAGATGACAAATTATGTCAATGGGAAAAAGGAAATGACTGGTCATGTTGATTTCAAACCTATGACAGGCGAAATGTCAATTGGTGCAAGAAGAAATAAAGTATCATGGTATAAAGGTGCTATAGCAAAAATCAAAATAAGTCCTGAAGTATTGAAACCTGAAAGTTTTATGTCTTATTAATCTTATAAAAAATGGCAACACTGACGCAAGAAATGAAGGAGATGATTGCAACACAGCAATGTTTTATTGGTACAGTAAATTCTGATGGGACTCCAAATGTTGCCCCAAAACGTTCTACACGGGTTTTATCAGACCAATCCCTTATCTTCACTGAGGGGACAGGAGGGACTACCTATGCAAATATAAAAAGAGGTTCTAAAGTTTCTGTTGCTGTAGTAAATCGTGAGATTCTGAATGGTTTCCGGTTCCTGGGAAATGCTGTTGCGCAGGAAGATGGTGAGTTATATGAACAGGCAGCAGCAATGTCTGCAAAGATCGGGATGCCTAAACCAGTCGCTGTTGTCGTAATTAATATAACAGAGATACATTCTCTGAAACCAGGTCCGACTGCCGGCAAAAAAATTGGCTGATCAGGATTAATTACCCCCTGCTTCAATCTCATTTTTGCTTTGACTAGTATTTAATTTGACCTAAAATCAAACAACATGAAGAAAAGAGTAATCATCCTCCTTCTAATCGTTTCAGCATTCAACAGTAGCTATCTACGCCTGTCTGGACAACAGCTTACAAATGATCAGAAAATCTGGTTGTCAAAAGCAAATCGTCATGAGAAAAACGGATGGATTTATCTTCACATTGAAGGTTCCCCTGAAGAACGCGGTTTCCAGCATGGATATTTACTTGCCAAAGAAATAAAGGACGCTCTCTTTGAGACAAGCACAGTATGGCACTATCAAACAGCATTAGACTGGCAATGGATGGTTCAGAAGAGCGACAAAATGTTTACGCTGGGTATAGATGCTGAAAACTTACAGGAAATTGATGGAATTGTTGAAGGGATGAAAGCTGCCGGGATGTCAACAAGCAGGGCTGAAATCGTAGCTTATAATGGTTCTACTGAATTTATGAATTACTGGTGGCCCCAGGTAAAAGAAAGTATCTCTCCCAGCGCTCCTGATCCAAAAAAGGAATCATGCAGTTCTTTTATTGCGACCGGGAGTATGACTGCTGATGGAGGTATCGTTCTGGGACATAATACAATGAGTTCATTCTATTATCCCAATTGCAATGTTATTATTGATATTCTTCCGGATAAAGGGCACCATATTCTGATGCAATCTCAGGCTGGATTAATCCACAGTGAAACGGATTTCTTTTTAACAAATGCAGGTCTGATAGGATCTGAAACGACAATTGGGGGATTCTTTCCTTACGATGAAAAGGGCATTCCTGAATTTGTCCGAATGCGTCATGCTACACAATATGCGTCTACTATAGATGAGTGGTGCGAAATGATGAAAACAGGAAACAACGGGGGTTATGCCAACGCCTGGCTGATAGGCGATATAAATACAAACGAAATAGCCCGACTTGAACTCGGATTAAAATACATTGGCTTTGAAAGAACAAAAAATGGATTTTTTGTCGGATCTAATGTTGCTGAGGATTTAAGAATACTACGGTTCGAAACTAAAACATCTGAACAGAATATCAGAAATTCATCAATTGCCAGACGGGTACGATGGAAACAATTAATGAAAGAAAATGCAGGAAAAATAAATATTGACCTTGCTGAGAAATTCGAAGCCGATCATTATGATACTTATTTAAATGTAAACTCCCCTGATATCAGAACACTCTGTGCTCATCCTGATCTGGACCAGGATATATATGGTGTTGATATCCCTTATGCTCCATGGGGAACCATCGATGGAAAAGTTATCGATTCAAAGATGGCAAAACAGATGTCTTTTGTGGCACGTTGGGGTTCTGCCTGCGGAACACCATTTATTGCCAAAACATATTTGGAAAAGCATCCTCAGTTCGACTGGATGAAAGGATTGATCACAGACCGTCCTGCTCAGCCCTGGACTATGTTTAAAGCCGGAGAAGTTAAGTAATAATGTGAGTTATGAAAAACTATTTCCTTTCCTTGTTCAATGAAGAAAATCGCTTGAAGACAACCTCCTTCCTGGCGACTACTGCATTATTGGTAAAGAAAACAGAATACATCAGCGAAGCAGTTGTTATGACAATTATATTTCTTTTTTGTCTCCCCGGGATATTGACCGGAATTATCGGAACCCTGATTTATGCTTTTAGGAAGAAATGATCAAAGAAAAACAAGCTAGTGCTTATTTTATGAGACATGCTGTGAAATAGCAACAAAAAAGCAGCCGTGAAGCTGCTTTTTGTTGACCCACCAGGTTTCGAACCTGGACTCTTTAGAACCAAAATCTAACGTGTTGCCAATTACACCATGGGTCAGTCTGCTCTAAAAGGAGTTGCAAAAATAGAATATTTTTTTGAAAGTGATCATCAATAAGCAATTTTGGCATGCTTATTATAAGGAAGCTTTAAATTTACCTGTTAGTATTGTTTCATATAACGCCCTGTTCATCCCGGGTACCTCAAACACATCGAACGGCGCTTCTACAAGGCCCTTAAGAATTGACCCCAGCTCAGACATGTCTTCATCTCCCCGCTTTTCTTACAAATATAAACTGGTTCGACAAAATTAGTATCAAATTTCTGATTTTATCAACCTCTGATTTGTAAAATTATATAAAGACAGGAATTAAGCAACTTTTATTTTGTTACATTCTGGTTAAAAAGTGTAGGCTCAATCTCTTCCCATAACGAAGGATGCTCGTCATCGAACCTTTTCAGAATAGCTTTCATAACCGTCTCCCTGAGAAATTCAGACTTATTCTTCACCCTGTAACGATTACAATATATCCCTAATGCTTTTAACTCCCGATGATTTAACATCAGTGTAAGACGGTTAGTGCGTCTCAGGCGATCTTCCTTGTATATCGGGTGTCTTCCTGACAAAATAATTGAATCAGACTGCTAAATTAAAGAAACAGATAATCAACTCTTTGAAACAAAAAAATAGTTTTTAACATAAAAAAAACAGCCAGTCTTTATGTGACTGGCTGTCTGCTATTTGTGTTATTTATAACTTTATGTAATTACGCCTTATTGGCACTTCCGAGTACATTTAAAACTTTGTGTTTATATAGTTCCCTTAATTTATCACGTGCAGGACCAAGGTAGTTACGTGGGTCGAACTCACCTGGCTTTTCAACAAAAACCTTCCTGATTGCAGCGGTCATTGCAAGTCTTCCATCACTGTCGATGTTTATCTTACAAACTGCCGATTTTGCTGCCTTACGTAACTGTTCTTCAGATATGCCGACAGTATTTTCCATTTTCCCTCCATATTTGTTAATCTCGTCAACAATATCCTGGGGTACTGAAGATGCACCATGAAGAACAATCGGGAAGCCCGGAATACGTTTTTCACACTCTTCGAGAATGTCAAAACGTAGAGGTGGAGGAAGTTGCCCTGGTTTAACTTTGAATTTGAATGCCCCATGTGATGTTCCGATAGAAATAGCGAGTGAATCAACTCCTGTTTTTCTTACAAAGTCTTCCACTTCTTCGGGTCTTGTATAGGAAGTATGTTCTGATGAAACCTCATCCTCAATACCTGCTAAAACACCCAATTCACCTTCTACAGTTACGTCAAATTGATGGGCATACTCAACAACCTGTTTGGTTAATCTTACGTTTTCATCATACGGGAAATGTGAACCGTCAATCATTACTGAAGAAAAACCAGTTTCAATACATGATTTGCAGGTTTCAAAAGTATCACCATGATCGAGATGCAATACAATCGGAATAGCATAACCAAGTTCTTTTGCATATTCAACAGCACCTTTGGCAAGGTATTGGAGTAATGTCTGGTTAGCATATTTTCGTGCACCCTTTGATACCTGAAGAATCACCGGAGATTTTGTCTCCACACAAGCACTGATAATTGCCTGCATTTGTTCAAGATTGTTAAAATTGAAAGCAGGAATAGCATATCCGCCTTTAATAGCATTCCTGAACAATTCTCTGGAATTAACCAGCCCAAGTTCTTTATAATGTAGCATAATAAATTGTTTTTAAATGAGTCGCGCAAGTTAGTTATTTTAGCGTTAGCGACAAAAATAATTCACAAAAATAATAGCAATACTCATCGTTACCTCGTTTAAAAATTGAAGTTTGACTAATAATATTTTCTTTTAAAAGAATTTATTTCTGGTGTCTTAGATATTAATTATCTTCGTAAACTTATTTAAAAAGGTGTTTTTGCATATTTTATTAACACAACTACTTAACTGATATGATATTAAACATGGGTTTAAAATCATTAAGATTAAAAAATTCATAACTATGATGAAAAAAATTCTGATATTAATATTCACAGGCCTCCTTTCTTCGCAGGGATTAATCTTTTCACAACAAAAAGTATGGTCGTTGGAAGATTGTATAAAGTATGCTATTGATAATAACCTTCAAATAAAGCAGCAGGATATTCAGACCAAATTCCAGAAGAATACGCTTGAACTGTCTAAATATAAACTTTTACCAACAGTAAATGGTTCGGCATCACATAATTATACTTTTGGCCGTGCACTTGACCAGACTACCTACCAGTATACCAATCACCAGCAAGTTCAATCAAATAATTTTTATGTTGGGGGAAGCCTTAACTTATTCAGCGGACTTCAAAACTACAATACAATAAAAAAGAATGAGTTCCTGGTGCTCGCAGGAGAACAGGATCTTCAGAACATAAAAGATAACATTGCACTGACAATTGCATTAGATTATCTTCAGATTCTGCTTAATAAGGAACTTGTTCTTGCTACAGATAATCAACTCCAGATCACTAAACAACAGATTGAAAAAACGCGTAAGCTGGTTAATGCCGGAAGTGTTGCAAAGGGGAACCTTCTCCAGATTGAAGCTCAGGCTGCACAGGAAGAAGTGCAGTATATTACTGTTAAAAACCAACTCGATATTTCCTACCTCAATCTCAGTCAGATGCTTGAACTAAAAACTCCGGAAGGATTTGAAATAGTAATCCCCCAGATAGCCATCGATACTAACGGAGTGGTAACCGGAAATATCGATGAGATATTTGCCGCAGCACAGGGTATCAGACCTGAGGTTAAGAGCTCTGAATTAAATCTGACTGCAAGTGAATATGATATGAAGATCTCTACAGGAGGCCGGTATCCCCGTTTATCCATGAGCCACTCATTCAGTACCGGCTATTCGGATATCCGTAAAAATGTCATTGTCGATCCTATGACCTCTGCCCTTACATATGGGAAGTATTCCTTTGCTGACCAGGTCAATGACAATATAAGTTATGGTATCGGATTTACTCTTAATATTCCTATTCTGAATGGATGGATGGTAAACAAAAACATTGCAAATTCCAGACTCACTGTCGAGAGTAATAAATATGCTTTGGAAGGAGTTAAAAAACAGCTCTACAAAAATATCCAGCAGGCATATACTGATGCAATCGCTTCCCTTAAAAAATATAATGCCAGCACAAAAGCAGTTTCGTCATCACAGGAATCTTTCAGATATATTGAGCAGAAATTTAAGGAAGGAATGGTCACTTCTGTTGATTATAATGCAGAAAAAACAAAACTCCTGAAAGCACAATCTGATATGTCACAGGCAAAATATGAATATGTCTTTAAAACCAAGGTTCTCGATTTTTATAAAGGTCTACCACTTAATCTAAATAAATAAAATACAAACACATCTTAAGATTTAAAATCATGAAAAGCAATAAGATACTTAAAATTTTACTCCCAGTAGTAGCAGTTCTTCTCGTCTTTGCAATTATCGGGAAGAAACAGGGTTGGTTTGGCAAAGCCATGACAATTAAGGTTGCTGTTGAAAATGCAGAAAAGCGTGTTATTGTCGAAACAATTACAGCTAATGGTAAAATACAACCAGAGAAAGAAGTTAAAATCTCTCCTGATGTCGCCGGTGAAATTGTTGAACTGACTGTAAAGGAGGGAGAAGATGTTACAAAGGGACAACTTCTTTGCAGAATTAAGCCCGACATTTATTTATCACAGAGAGACAGGTCGCTTGCAGCCATAAGTTCTGCAAAGGCCCGTCAGGCTCAATCTGAAGCACAGTTCACTCAGGCAGAACTCTCTTACAAAAGGAGCAAACAATTGTTCAACGAACAGACTGTTTCCAAGTCGGATTTTGAGCAGGCGGAAGCCACATATACCGTTGCAAAATCTGAAGTGGATGCTGCCAAATTTTCTGTAATAAGTGCTGAAGCCTCCCTCAAAGAGGCCAACGAAAATCTTCAAAAGACATCAATCTATGCACCAATGACGGGTACAGTCTCAATGCTTCTTGTTGAACGAGGAGAAAGAGTTGTTGGAACAAGTATGATGACAGGAACTGAGATGATGAGAGTTGCTGACCTTTCCCGAATGGAAGCACAGGTACAGGTAAATGAAAATGATATCGTAAAAGTTACACTCGGCGATACAGCACTTATTGAAGTTGATGCCTATCTCGATCAAAAGTTCAAAGGGGTTGTTACTGAAATTGCTAATTCAGCTAAAACAACTGGACTATCAGCTGATCAGGTTACTAACTTCGACGTTAAGATACTCGTTCTTCCGGAATCATATAAAAAACTTGTTGATGCCGGCGATAAAAATCCCTTCCGTCCGGGTATGTCGGCATCAGTTGATATTCAAACTTCTTCGAAAGCAGATATAATCACAGTTCCAATTCAATCTGTAACAACACGTACAGATACTACAAAAATATCAACTACAGTTTCCAATAAGGATATCCGTACACTTGTCTTTATTACTGACGGTGAGTATGCTCTTGCCAAAGATGTTAAAACAGGCATCCAGGATAATAGTTATATTGAGATTCAGTCAGGGATTTCTGTAAATGACCGCGTAATTTCTGCCCCGTTCAGTGCTATCAGCAAAAAATTATCTGACAGTACGCTTATCGAAGTTGTTAAAAAAGAAGAGCTCTTTAAGATTAAATAGATACCTGGCATCCCTTTCAAAACATGATTATATGTCTTGAAACAGCAACAAACCTTTGCTCAGTTGCATTATGTGATAGTGACGGAGTTGTTTCATTGAGAGAAAGCAATGATCAGAAGTCGCATGCTTCTTTACTTACCGTATTTATTGATGAAGTTCTTAAAGAAAATAATCTCAAGCCGGGCAACCTTGATGCTGTTGCAGTCAGTAAGGGGCCCGGCTCCTACACCGGCTTACGGATTGGCGTTTCTGTAGCAAAAGGAATAGCGTATGCCGCATCAATACCGCTAATAGGTATAGAAACAATGCTTTCCATGTTCTGGGGTATCAAAGACTTTAAAAACGCAAGTTCACAGGATGGGAAAAACGCACTGTTCTGTCCGATGCTGGATGCAAGAAGAATGGAGGTTTATTATGCAATTTATGATGCGGAAGGAAAAATCATAAAAAATATTTCGGCAGAAATAATCAATGAGAATACCTTCAGCAACATTCCGGAATCACAAAAGATTGTTCTTTTTGGTGACGGAGCATCAAAATGTAAAGAAATAATTAAACGAACCAATATACGTTTTGAGGATGATTTTCGCATATCTGCTTCTCACATGTACCATCCAGTATATAAGGCAATTAATGACCATCTTTATGAGAATATTGCGTACTTTGAACCGTTTTATCTAAAAGATTTTATAACTTCCAAGCCAAGAAAGAATATTCTTGGATAATAATAATTGAAGAAGAACCGTTTGGACTCATAGTTAAATATGAAAAGGATTCTTTATATCATAAGTCTGACAATGTTAATGACATCTTCCTCATGGGGACAGATATTAACATATAAACCTGGCGAAAAAGTTACCTATTCAATTCAATATGGTTTCATTACCGGAGGATACACAACTCTACAACTTGATAGTGATACATTAAACGGAAAAGAGGTCTGGCATTCAAAAATAACAGCGAAAACAACGGGGATTGCAGATGCTCTTTATAAAGTACTCGATATTTATGAAAGCTTCATTGATCCTGTTACGGAACTTCCGGTGAAGTCAATCAGAAACGTCCATGAAGGAAGATACAGAAGATATAATATTGTTTTATTTGACCATAAATCAAGAGCCGATTCTGCAATTCTCACAAGTGATCTGACCGGAATCCATATCGCTCCAAAAGGAATTCATGATATTCTTTCCTGTTTCTACTATTTCCGAAATCATATTCTTCCGGTTGACAGCAATCTGAAATTAGGAGGGCTGAATACAATTGCAACCTGGTTCACTGACGAGCTTTATCCAATAAGACTGAAGTATGTAGGTATAGATGAGATAAGAACGAAAGTTGGAAGAATCAAATGCTATAAATTTAATCCGGTAACAGAAAAGGGACGTCTTTTCAAAACCGAAGATGATGTTTCGTTCTGGTTTTCAGCCGATAAAAATTTTTTACCGGTTAAGATCAGTTTTGATATCTTTGTTGGGTCATTTTCTACCGAAATTACAAGTTACGAAGGATTGGTGTACCCGCTTGAAATAATTAAAAAATAATTAAATTTAACATAGAGAATAACTTAAACATTTATGGCAAGTACCGCAGATTTTAGAAATGGATTAGTCATTGAATTTAACAATGACCTTTATACGATTGTGCAATTTCAGCATGTTAAACCAGGCAAAGGACCGGCTTTCGTCCGCACAAAACTTAAAAGCCTTAAAAACGGAAGAGTTATTGATAATACCTTTTCATCAGGAACAAAAGTTAACCTGGCAAGAGTTGAAAGGCGTCCTTACCAGTATCTTTATAAGGACGATATGGGATACTATTTCATGCACCTTGAGACCTTCGAACAAATTCATGTTTCAGAAACATTGATTGATAATTTTGAATTTCTCCTCGAAGGACAAAGTGTTGAGATAGTTGTACATGCCGATACCGAAACTGTTCTTTCAGTTGATATTCCTCAGTTCGTTGTTATGGAAGTAGTTTATTCTGAACCTGGACTGAGGGGCGATACAGCAACAAATACCCTGAAACACGCTAAAGTTCAGAACGGATCGACTATTATGGTTCCATTGTTTGTAAATACCGGCGATAAAATCAAAATCGATACCAGCAATAAGACCTACGTCGAAAGAGTAAAGGGATAAAATCTATTATGGAAGGTAAAAAGGCTCCAACGGACAGATTTAAGTTATCCAGGTATAAATTAGATGCCTTGCTTGATATCACATTATCGATCAATGCCAATCTGCCAACGGAAGACCTTCTCCATAAATATGAAAATATTCTCAGAAAAAACCTGGGGATAGGAAAAATTCTGATTTTTAAACGTTCAGATACATGGGAGTGTCTTCTGAACGGAGGCTTCCCCAAAAAGATGGAGACAATTGATATAGAATCCAGTCTGCTTAAAATTAACGAGATTGTATTTGACACACCCGACCTTGGATTTAAAGGGGTTGATATGATCGTCCCGGTTTTTAACAACAATGTCCACCTGGCATTTGTTTTTATTGGCGATATAGAGGAAGAGGGCGAGGGAATGAGCCCAATAATCAAGCATCTTAATTTCATTCAGACTATATCAAGCATTATAATAGTCGCTATCGAAAATATCCGCCTTTTTAAGGAAAGCCTGAGTCAGGAAGCTATGAAGAAAGAATTAGAGCTTGCTGCCCGGATGCAGAATCTGCTTATTCCCGATAATAGTCAAATGCCTAAAAACCCCAAACTAATTGTTCATGGGTTTTATTATCCTCATTTTGAAGTCGGAGGTGATTATTACGATTGCATGAAACTGTCGGAAACACAAACAGGGTTTTGTATTGCCGATGTATCGGGAAAAGGAATGGCTGCAGCAATATTGATGTCAAACTTCCAGGCAAGTCTGAGAGCTCTTTTAACAAATGAAATTGACCTTGAAATACTTGTTACCAAACTGAACTCAATTGTAGTATCAAATGCAGGGGGTGAAAAATTTATAACATTCTTCGTTGCAAGATATGATCACGAAAGCGGTGTACTGGAATATATAAATGCTGCACATAATCCCCCTGTTCTTTACAATACAGTTACTGGAGAAACCCGGTATCTTAATGCTTGTTGCGTCGGATTAGGTATGCTCGATGAAATACCTAAAGTAGTAGAATCTAAAATATTAATTACCGGCTATACCAAGATAGTTTGCTATACCGACGGGCTCTCCGAGTTAAAAGGAGATGATGGAAAAGATATCGGGACAAAAGTAATTATACGACACATTTCAAATACAAAGCCGGTTGAAAATAATATAAAAGCTATGATAAAGGAACTTGGGTTACCTCATAAAAACCCTTCAACCTTTGATGATGTCTCAATTTTAGTAGCTGATATTTTCAGATAACCTTCAGCTTACCCTTATCAGGTAATAGTTTTTCTTCCCTTTCTGAACAAGAAGGTACTTATCATTAAGAAGTGATTCTTTGAGTATAATTGTATCTGGATTTTCAATTTTCTCCTTGTTTAAGCTCAATCCGCCACCTTGAACAAGTCTTCTTAACTCCCCCTTTGATGTAAATACCTGAGTGTGCTCTGCACAAAGATCTGCAATAGAGACGCCATTTAGAAGGATTGTCATATTAACATCAAATACCGGGACCCCTTCAAAAACAGACAGAAAGGTACTCTCAGTCATTTTTTTGAGCGATTCGGTAGTTCCCTTACCAAAGAGAATCTGAGATGCCTCAACAGCGCCATCAAAGTCACTGCGGGAATGTACCATCACAGTTACCTCCTCTGCAAGCCTTTTCTGCAATAATCGTTCATGAGGAGCTTTATTATGCTCTGTTACAATCTCTTCAATCTCTTTCTGACCCAGAATGGTAAAGATCTTAATGTATTTTGCGGCATCTTCATCTGAGACATTCAGCCAGAACTGGTAAAACTGATAAGGACTGGTTTTTTCAGGATCGAGCCATACATTTCCCGATTCTGTTTTCCCAAATTTTGTCCCATCTGACTTTGTTATAAGCGGACAGGTAAGGGCAAAAGCCTCACCCCCTGCTTTACGGCGTATAAGTTCTGTTCCTGTAACAATATTTCCCCATTGATCAGAACCGCCCATCTGGAGACGGCAATTGTTATTAGTATACAAGTGAAGAAAATCGGTACCCTGAACAAGCTGATACGAAAACTCTGTAAAAGACATACCATCTTTAGATTCAGATCCTATTCGTTTCTTAACTGAGTCCTTCGACATCATATAATTAACAGTTATATGTTTGCCAATATCCCTGATAAAACCCAGGAATGAATACTCCTTCATCCAGTCATAGTTATTTACCATAATGGCCCTATTATTTTTTTCCGACTGGAAATCAAGAAATTTTGCGAGTTGTTTTTTAATTCCTTCCTGGTTTTTCCTGAGAGATGCCTCATCGAGCAGGTTACGCTCTTCCGATTTGCCTGAAGGATCACCAATCATCCCTGTTGCTCCTCCAACCAGTGCGATTGGAGTATGTCCTGCGCGCTGGAAGTGCATTAGCAGCATTACCTGCACCATGTGACCAATATGCAGTGAGTCGGCAGTAGGATCGAATCCTATATATCCGCTTATCTTTTCCTTATTGAGTAATTCTTCTGTACCTGGCATAATATCATGTATCATGCCTCTCCATTTCAGTTCTTCAACAAAATTCATAATAGCTTTTTTGGAATTGCAAATATAGCAAACAGGGTCAGATAGTAACCTCTTCTGGCTTCTTTTTAAATCTGTCAAAACTCTGACCAAAACCGCCCTCTCCAATTATCGGGAAAATTACCGGAGCAATATCTGAGATTGGATTAAAGAACATCGATTCTTCGATTCTGTCTTTCGGAAGGAATGGCTTATGCGAATCAATAGCCTTAAGTACTACGAAGAACACACTCATTATCAAAACAGATTTTAGAAGTCCGAAAACTATTCCAAGCAGCCTGTTTACAAAGCCAAGAGAAACTGCACTTACAATTTTATCGGCAATTATTCCGATAAAATGTATTATAACAACAATAATCATAAATGTGATAATAAATGCAATTATCCCGACATATTTTCCGGTCATATCAAAATAGTCGTAAAGTTTCGCAGCAGTAAAGCTTGAGAATTTAATAGCGCCCCAAATCCCTAGAATCAATGCTGCAAGAGAAGCTACTTCCTTTACCAGTCCGTTAATAAACCCCATTACCATCGACAAAATGAGAATAACGACTATAGTTGCATCTATCCAGTTCATGATAATAATATTTGATGAGGTGAAAGTATGAAAGATCTGCCATTTATCAAAATAATCAATAAGTTGGGCGTGTGGTACGCGGTTTGTGGTTTGCAGTTTGATTTGATGAAAAAAAATTCTACTTTTGCGACTGATTTTGGCCCTATAGTTCAATGGATAGAATGGAGGTTTCCTAAACCTTAGATTCAGGTTCGATTCCTGGTAGGGCTACTGATCAAAAAGCGCAAACAGCGATATAGTTGCTGAATGCGCTTATTTTATGATTCAAACGATCAACTAAATTTACAGAATCTTCAGTTCCATTTTTGACTATCTAAACCTCAACATCTGCGATAATAACATACTTATACTTGTTGTAAAGAAATGAAATTATCAGAAGCAGTATTCCCAGGGTAACAAAAACAATGGTTTTGGAGATAGTGTCCAGATGCGAAAGATCATAGAAAAAGAGTTTTATCAGCGTAATTGCAAACAAAACTATTGCACCTATTCTGAGGTGTTTCTTCCTCTTCCAGATTCCCAAACCAATTAAAAATAAAGAATACACTCCCCAGAGTATACTTAATGCCAGTTTATAGGATTGGGTGGAATGCATAATATCCATCCACGAGATCAGCTCACTACTCAAAATCCAAATCAGAGTTGTATAAAGCAAAAGATCGAAAGCGATTTTCAGATCATAATATACAAATTCCTTCAGAAAATCCTCTTTAATATGTAAGTATGAGGAGACCAATAACAACGCTGCAAAAGCAAATGAAACATATCTCATTCCGATATTAAAATTGCCCCTGTGATAGTATTCCGATAATGTGTGATTCATCCAGGTTTCTCTTAATTCACTCAGGATATATAGACCCATAAAGAGAAAAACTATCATCAAAACTGCACTAAAGGCCAGCGTTATCAGACCAAGATTCATGCTTTTGAGCTTTTTTCTGTTTACATAAGTCAAAACTGAGAAAAATAAGAAGGAATAATTTATTATCCATATTGTTTTAAAATTTGGTAAATCTCTGTTCCAGTATTTTGCCGGGTTTACTGCACGATCATCATTTATATAAGAATCGATGTATAATTGGTTGAACCAGGTTGATATTTCCATTTTAAGTGAAAAATAAAGTACAAAGAGCAGATATGCTGTAATTGAAAAAGAAACAAGACTCAAAAGTTCATTCCTGGTTGTAAATGGGGAGGGGTATTTTGTGTTCCGGTTCAGAAGATTAATAAATCCAAACGAGACTATGAATAACAAAGAGGAGAGGAAATTTATATTCAGCAGAGGGATTAATCTTGTTTCAGGCTTATCAGGAACATATAAACTGTAACAGGTGGTCCAGTCATGAAGAATACTGAAGAAAGCCAGAAACATTAATCCGTAAGAAATGTATTCATAGAAAGGAACCCCTTTTGTTCTTCCAATCCAGAAGAGTAAGGCTGCCTCTCCGGCCCATAGCAGAGTTACCCAGTTTCCATTTAACTGTACCGGTACAGCTATGGTTATGAATACTAAAACCAATCCTGTAACCAGAAAATATAGGTTCCTATCAGCAAGTTTTTGCCTGAAAACCGAAATACTTACAATTGAGTGAACAACAGCATTACAAAGGGTAAAAACGCCCAATAAGTGCATACCGGTATCATGTTTGGACAAGATAGCATACCCAATCCCATAAAAGATAAAAGAATTTATCAGAAGGAGAACAATATCATAAACATCAAACTTCTCTTTTTGTATCAATTTATATGAAAGAAACATCAGATAGAAAATCAAAAAATTTATTGAAAGAAAAACCAGAGCTACTCCAAAGAATTCAGCTGTTTCATATTTAGAACCAAACCATGCCAAATACATTAACCATGTTATCAGGAAGGATGAATAATAAAGGGGCTTCCAGTATTTCTTAAATGAGATAACAAGGATTCCAATATTGATAATAGCAGTGTAACTGAAAAGGATCACAACATTTCCTGAACCTTCACTCAAAAGGAATGGTACAGCATAAGCCCCTACCAATCCAATGTGAGCTATAACTTGTCTGTTATATTTAATCGCGGCAGTCACGGTAAATGCTGTAACGACTACCATAAGAATGAAAGCAATACTCTGAGGAAACAATTGATAAAAACTGTAGGCTGCATAAGTTACAAAATACATTATAGCCATAGAACCGCTCAATAAAACTGCACTGAAATTTTCGTATTTCTTCTTTAGACGAAGGGCGAAGAAAAGCAAACCAACCCCAACCAGATAAGCCAGAATGATCCTGGTTAAAGGGCTGATGAGATCGTGATCTATTGCATATTTTGCACCTATAGCTACACCAATCACTGTGATTATTATTCCGATCTTATTTATGAGGTTTTCGCCAATAAATTTTTCGAGATCGGCCTGAATCTGCTGAGGTTCGCTGACTTTTGAAGCAGGATGTTTAAGTGGTTCTTTTATTGTCTGAATTACAACTTTCTGACCAACTAAGGGTATTCCCTCTTTATTAATCTCAGTGTGGGTTGATACAACAGGTTTTTCTCCTGTTGGTTCCTGATTGTCATTAACAGACTTTTTTTCTGCTTCTCTTAACCAGTTAATTTCTTCCCTGATTCCTGCTAACTCTCTGGAAAAAGCTTCCTGTCTTTTACTTACAGCTTCCAATTTATCAATCAGAAGCTTCAATTTATCCGTATTTTCTGTCATACTGAAATGTATTTAGAAAGCATTTCCCATTTACTGACAAACTTCTATTTAGTAAATTTAAGATAATATTTCTAATCCGGAAGTATGATTAGATAACAAAATATTGAATATCAAAGTGTTAATAAATT
>Ga0209124_10000514_pt1 | contig 20477 bp, 10 predicted proteins | sample BarGraIncu01122A_FD_184502 | JGI IMG/M metagenome (GOLD analysis project Ga0209124, IMG submission 184502) | Arctic peat soil microbial communities from Barrow, Alaska - Barrow Graham LP Incubations 011-22A (SPAdes) (version 2) | ecosystem: Environmental > Terrestrial > Soil > Wetlands > Peat...
GGAATTGGGAATTGAACCGGACACTTTTCCGTTCCATACTTCAATAATTTTGCTTTGACCGGAAATATTACCGATTGTAGCAATCAGGCATGCAAATGCCAAAACTGTTTGTTTTAAAACTGAATTTCTCATTATGTGTTTTTTTTATTTTATATTAATTGGACTACACCATTTAGGGTTACTTCAATAAAGCCTGAATTTGTTTGTCAATTTCATCTTGTTTTTGTCGTGCTTCTGCTATTGGAATACCCACCTTCATCCAAGGCCTTTTATGACCGGTATAGGTAAGCCATGCATCTTTCATGATTTCCTGCCGCTGCTCAACAAGTTTTAAAACCGCTTCTCCGTTCGGGTATCCCGACAGTGCCGATTTCATATCCTTGATATTTTCAAGCTCAGTCGCTCCCAAAAATAGAAGTATTTGCTTTGCCATAATGAAATGTCCGGTTTCATTCGGATGGATTCCATCTTCGGCATACCTGAAGGTGGAATCTATCTGGCGTTGTTCTTCCATGTATTTCCGCATCGGCCAATGCAGATCAATCACATCCCAGCCGGAAGTGTATCTGCGACTTATCAACCAATCAGCGTATATATCAAGCACATTGGCATAGGCTTTTCCTTTACGTTCATCGTACACGGCGTCTGTAATATGTATTATAGGTATTCCCGTTACCTGTTGGTGCAACCAGTCAATGCCTTCTTTATATTTCTGAAAACGGTCTTCATCAAAAGGCATAAAGATACCATCATTCATACCGTAACAAGCAAACACCAGATCAGGTTTTGTTTTAGTCAGCACTCTTTCCAATCGTTCATGCAAATCAGGACGGGCAAATACCCCCCCCGCATGACCTGGTTCTGACAAACCTGAGACTGTTTCGCTTGGCAAACCAACATTGATATATTCAATATGTCGGGCAGGATAACGAAGGGTCATATAAGCCTCGATGTATGAAACATATTGCCCCATGTAAGTGATACTGTTACCCAAGAAAACTATCTTTTTGACACTATCCGGTATTACATAAGACTGTGAAAAACTTTGAGCCTGAAACCAGGCTAATGCGATAAAAATAAATGCTAGACGTCTCATATAATTTATTTTCTTTTATAATATTCGTTCATAATATACCATGCTTTCTTCTTTTCTCCTTTATCGGATAGTAGCCCTTTTCGGTTATATCCTTTTTGGTACACGGGATGCATTCGCCCTAAAGATTTATAATCGAATAAAATCCAGGGACAAACTCCGCATAAATTTGGGATTGTACCAAACAGCTCTATTTGATTCTTATAAATCTGCTCCTGATATTCTTCCGACCAAGAAGCAGCTTCGTCTGTTGGAACATTTTTATTTCCATACAACGCCTCCCCTCCGAATTCTGAGATAAACACAGGTTTATCAGGGAAGGCAACTCTCCATTTTGTATCGGATGGCTTACCTTGCCACGGATCGTACCAGCCTATGTATTCGTTAATGCAAATCAAGTCGGAATACTTGTACAGCGTATCTCCAACGTTAAACATATTATTGACGTAAGATTGGGTATTCGTTACATGATTAATCAACCGGGTTGAATCCATCACCCTGCATTTTTGAGTTAACTCAATGAGGGCATTATTTCTGTTTGGAGTACCCGAATAGGTTTCATTTGAAAGATTCCAGACAATTACGGCAGCACGGTTCTTATCCCTGCGAATCATTTCTTTGAGCATCGTTTCCATTTTTTGTGGAACCACACTGTCCGAAAATTGAATATGTTGATAAACCGGCAATTCGCTCCACACCATCAAGCCCATTTTTTCGGCTTCCTTAATCATGTTCTCGTTGTGCGGATAGTGTGCCAAGCGAACAAGATTACAACCCAATTCTTTAGCAGAATTCAACAATAGCTTTGCATCCTCCACAGAATAGGCTCTGGCTTTTTTCAATGGGTTTTCTTCGTGAATATTGACAGCTTTCAGAAAAATAGGCTTCCCGTTTAATAATACTTTATTTCCCAGTACTTCAATGCACCTGAAACCAATCTCATCAGCAATAGTATCCGTTTCACATTCAACAATTACGTTGTAAAGTTTAGGGCTTTCGGGTGACCATAGTTTGAAGTGCGACGAAAATTCAACCTTTGCAAAACCTCGGTCGTTAGTCCGGGTTTTATAAACGATATTTAGTTCGGGTATTTTTACTTTAATCTTTTGCTCTGCCGACCCACCATTTAGTTGAATCCAGCCCCACACATCATTCAGGTTGCCTTTTTTTAATTGGATGGAATAGTCATCAATATAAGTTTTCCCTGTTTCAATAATATTTACATCACGAGTAATACCACCATAATTCAACCAGTCGTAGCCTCGCCCGGGAATACCATTCTCCAAACGGCGGTTATCTACTTTTACGATGATTGAATTATCGTCTTCTTTAACTTTACCAGTAATCTCAAACTGAAAAGGCGTAAAACCTCCTTCGTGGCTTCCGAGTTTTTTACCATTCAGATAAACATCAGCTATATAATTGACTGCACCAAAATGCAGAAAAAGCCGCGTATCTTTCTTTGGAGAAATATTGAAAAGTTTTCTGTACCAAACAGAGCCTTCATAAAAAGAAAGTTCGCACATCTGCGAATTGAAGTCTCCCGGCACATTCAATTCCGGTGCACCGTCAAATGAATACTCAAAGAAATCGGTTTTCTTCTGAGGCTTTCTTTCTAACCAAAATTGTTTCCAACCGCCAATATCTCCCGGATCAACCATCACTTGCCATTTCCCGTTCAAACTTATCAAATGTCGGGATTGGACGTTGATCATGCCCGTTTTGGCAGGCAAACTGCTGGCCAAATGGATTAGACAAAACATAACAACAGGAATTCTATATAAAGTGCCTTTAAAAACAGTCATTACACATCGCATTAATTTGATTGAAATTTGTTTTGTAACAACCAAAACACATTTGGTTGTTACAAAACAGTTGAATATTCAAAACCGGATTTTTTAATCCGCTACCTTTTGATTACTTTAAACGACTTCGAAAAGTTTTCCCCAATTACTTTCACAACATAGATATTAGAATTTAAAGAAGCTCCCAGAGTTACTTCATTTTTAATTTGTGGTTTTTCTACAGTTTCAACCTGTCGCCCCATCATATCACAAACTACAATCCGATCAACAAGATCTGGATTTTTCAATTTAATGCGGAAAGCCGAAGACGACGGATTAGGGTGTATATCTATTTGTTCGGAAGTAGTAAAGGTAGCAGAAATGTCCGATATCCCAGTAGTAGTTTGATCATCCCAATATATTATACCACCGCCACCGGTGTAAACTCGCCCAAAAACATTCATGTCACCTACCAGTAAATCAAATCCACCAAATTGATGGGCATTATCATTCAGTCTCAACCAGGTTACGCCCTTGTCGGTAGATCTGAAAAGCCCTGTAGTTCCATTTACGGTTCCCCATATAAAGATTGTCGGATATTGTGCTCCGGTCGCCGCTTTCCCAAATCCGATAGTCCTGCAACTAGTTACATTTGATACCGTTGTATAAGTTTGTCCAAAGTTAGATGAGTACCGTAACCCGCTGGCTATTCGCGGAACCCATATATGACCTTCGTTACCAGGTGCTGCACGGCATATATTTGTTGTCCATGGATTTGAAGAACTCCCCGGGGTTCCTGCCAATGTGAAACTGACACCTTTATTAGAACTTGCGTACATTTTTCCGTCACTCGGATTGTAAATGTAAAAATAGTTGCTGTTTACAGGATCTGCAACCGGAATTGCTCCCCAAAGATTCACACCGGTAGATTTACCCCATGTGGTGCCATTATCGTTACTATAATATACCGTGTCGTTCGGGCAATGAAGTATTGTTCCTCCATCCGCACTCAAAGCAACACGACCGCCCGAACCTTTAGATGTGGCACAGGCTGTCCAGTTTACACCCGTATTTGTAGAATAGTACACATGGCTTCCGGCATCACTTGTTCGTGCCAGCTTACTCACATTGGCAGCGGCATACGCTACGCTACGGTTAGTACCCACACTGGGTTGAAGTAACTGCGACGGATACGCATTAAAATTGTTGAATAAAAAACCATCCATATCACCCATCGCACAAATAAATGGACCTCCCGGAATGCTTACACCATCCAGAAAAGCAGTTTCTTCAATTCCTGCAATATCGTATTTCCATGTTGGATTAGTCACTGTAATATCGGAAGTGGTATAAATTCCACCACCACCTACAACACGCACCTTTTTACTGTCAAAAGGATCAAAAACAGCACATTCTGCCCAGTTCACTTGCCCCGAAGTATATCCTACTCCGCTATTGTCAAATTTACTGCCAGTACCATTCTTTATCGTCCAACTAGTACCACCATTGGTAGATAAATAAATGAAATCGCCCCAAGTTTTGCCATATTGATTGTTGTTATAAACTCCTGTCGTTGAAATCACTACCCTGTTTACATTTGCAGGGTCAATATCGACACCGCCATAAGAAAGAGAAGTAGTGCCCCATGTTAATGGCGTAACATTCGTCCAAGCACCGGTAGAAGTGTTCAGTTTAAATACCCTACCTACGTTATTAGTACCCGGTCCTTCATTATCGGCGTAGGTAACATACATAGTAGTACCTTGAAGCACGGCTCTATGAGGAAAATAGGACTGTGCTTCAGGGTACGACATTGGCGTGAATGTTGCTCCGCCATCGGTACTTTTATAAATGTTATCGCTGCCCGTGCGTGAAACTCCGATATACATTGTTTGCGTAGTTCCATTAGATGCTGAAGAAGGGTCAAATAGGACAAAACAGATTCCATTAGCGTTGGTAGTAGTAGTTACTCCATTCCAGGCAAGTGTCCACGTGAGACCGGCATCCACGCTTTTCCACAGGCCATTTGCTCTTGTTCCGCAAAACAGGATATTGCTGTTATGCGGATCTACCGCAAGTCGTTCGCCGTTTCCGCGTCCGTATCCATTTCCATGTGCTTTGAACTTTGAAGTAACATCCACTACTGTAAATGAATTTCCTTTATCCGTGGATTTCAGAATGGCAGTCGCCCCATTATTTAAGTAAGAAGTTCCACACAACATATAAATGTTACTAGGGTTTTGCTCATCAATTGCTAAAGCTTCTACCCCATAATAACCAGTTTGTGCATCGGAAATCCAGTCGAGCAACTGAATCCATTTATTACTTATGGAATCCCAGCGATAAGCCCCGCCAACATCAGTCCGGCAATACATGTCACCGGTTGTTTTATGGCTAATAATACCCGTTACAAAACCTCCACCACCGATAGGTATATGATTAAATGTGTATTGGGCGAATGAAGCAATAGTACTGAAAAGTACTATTGCTATAAAAATTATTTTTTTATTCATAATTGCTTTTTTGCCTGCCGTGTTAAAAGCTCAACCTACATTAATCTAATTTTCCGGGTTTGTACATAAACTTATCAAAATCGGCATAAGCTTTAGTATTTTTACTTTGGGATGAAGCATACAATCCAATATAAACTCCAGTGAAGCCGCCATTGGTTTCGGAACTCAGATACCAAACGTTTATCTTGTTTAAGAAATTATATTTCTCACCATCCAAAGAATAATAAAACGAGTAAAAGTCCTTATCTCCTTTTACTTTCAGATAAATTTTACCATCGGGAATTTCCATCTCGTATGGAGCGTAATTCAGCACTCCTATATGATAACGCACTACCAATTTTTGTTTGCCTTTTTCTGATTTTTTTAAAAAGAAGTCATAATGTGCCTGACTCGTGTACAGAACTGTCATTCCCGCTTGATCACCTTCCTTTGCATCATTTAACGACAGCACAGTGGTAGCTGAAAAATCCATATGCTCCTGTCTGCGTCCCACAAAAGTAGGGGAATCATTATCATCCAAAGTAACCGGAGTTGCTTTCAACCTCAATGAACCTTTCTTTTCCGTCAGAGAATAATTATTCATAATTGGGTTTCGGAGGTAGTTCCAATCAACACCTAACTTAGCTTCGTCAAAATCGGTAGAGAGGTCATGTTGCTTTACAGGTTGTAAAGGTAAAGTCGGCACATTCATATCTATGTTAACTGTACCGTTACCATTTATCACAGGCCAGGCATTTGCAGCCCAGCTTACCGGAGCTAAAAAAGTTTCACGTCCCAATACGTGATGCAGTAAGCTTTGTGGACGAAAGCCCAGGAATACTATCCACCACGAACCGTCTTGTGCCTGAATAAAATCGCCATGTCCGGTACCTTGAATTGGGTTGCTTTGTGCATTTTCATTCATGTGGGTCATAATCGGATTAGAAGGATTCGAGTCATAAGGTCCATAGAGATCTCTGCTGCGCGCAATCGTCATTTTATGTCCATACTCGGTTCCACCCTCTGAAATAAGCAGATAATACCATCCGTCTTTTTTATAAATATGCGGTGCTTCCGGATAACGTCCTCCTGTACCACCCCATACAATTCTGCCTTCAGTCAATTTTTTCCCTGTTTTAATATCTATTTCAGAAATGGTGATCCCTTTGCCATTTGATATAAAGTAACATTTACTATCTTCAAAATATAAGGTAGGGTCAATGCCACCCTGTTCCACAAAAACAGGTTCAGACCATTCACCGGCAGGATTATCCGTAGATACATAAAAATTTCCACTGGATACATTTGTTGTTACCATATAAAAACGACCTTCGTGATAACGGAGTGTCGGTGCGTAAATACCGGAAGAAGGTTGGCACTTATCTAATTTGAGTTGGGAAGGACGGGTCAGACAATGTCCGATTTGAGTCCAGTTAATTAAGTCTTTACTATGAAAGACCGGAACTCCCGGGAAATATTCAAAACTACTGGTTACTAAATAATAGTCGTCACCAACTCTGCACACACTCGGATCTGGATGAAAACCAGAAATGACAGGGTTTTTATATCCCTGAGCGTTTGAGTAGTGATAGAAACCTAAAATACAAACTAAAAGAACAATTACTTTTTTCATATAAAAATTTATTTCAAATTAATTAAAAAGCCCTATTTCAAAATGAAGTCTATTGTACCCCTAATATCGGTGGCCGAAGCTCCAATCATAATTTTGAAATTACCGGGTTCTGCAATCCATGTGTTTTTTTTGTCATCATAATAAGAAAGTTCCACTTTTGTCAAGGTAAAACTCACCGTTTTTTCCTCTCCCGGCTGTAAAGAAATTTTCTTAAACCCTTTCAATTCTTTAAGAGGACGAGGCAAACTTGATTTTTCATCGTTAACATACAATTGAACTACTTCCTTTCCCGCAACTTTGCCTGTATTTTTTACAGGAATTGTCACTACTAATGAATCGGCTGTTGTAATTGATTTCGCAGAAATTGTAGGTTTCCCATATTGAAATGTTGTATAACTTAATCCGAAACCAAACGGAAACAACGGTTCAATTTTTTTAGTATCCAACCAGCGGTAACCCACCAGAATATCCTCTTTGTAATACACGTTAACACTGTCACCCGGATAACAGAGTTTGTCAAAGGCATGTGCCCCAACATCTTCAAGTTTTTTAGGAAATGAAATAGGGAGTTTCCCAGAAGGGTTTACTTCACCTGAAATAATATCTGCCAAAGCATTTCCGGCTTCAGAGCCAAGATACCATCCTTGCACAACAGCCGGCACTTTATCTAACCAAGGCATCAAAACTGCATTTCCACTTAGTAAAATTACGGCAACATTTTTATTAACTTTCTGTATCGCTTCAATTAGTTTGTCTTGTCCAAATGGCAAACTAAGAGATTTACGGTCGCCACTTTCACAATCCTGAAAATAATTTTTATTCAACCCGCCAACAAAAAGAACCACATCGGCATTGCGGGCAACCTCAACAGCAGCGTTTTGCAATGAGTCTATATTCAATTTAGAGGGTTCTTCGGCTCCATACATCGACCTACCCGAAGCATATCCCATACTGTAAACAATATGATTTTCACCGTATTTATTTTGTAATCCCTGTAATGGAGAAATTTCATAAGCAGCTTTCAGCGACGTGGAACCTCCCCCAACAATCAGACTACGTGTAGCATTTTCGCCTATCACAGCAATCCTCGTGTATTTGCCTTGAGAAATGGGTAAAAACTGTTTGCTATTTTTAAGGAGGACAATACCTTCTTGCGCTATTTGTCGGGCTGCCAAGCTATGTTCGGGCGACACAAAACGACCGAAAGGGCGATTGGCACTCATGGTAGTGCGAAAAATCATCCGCAGGATTCGGCTCGCTTTATCATCAAGCTTCGACATTTCGTATTTCCCCGATTTAATTCCGTTCAAGAACGGATCGGCCAAATAATAGCTGGAAAAAGGGAAATGACCTTGTGTTGTCAATCCATTGGTATATGTACCCATTTCAATATCAAGTCCACCATTGACAGCTTCGTCGGTACTGTGTACACCGCCCCAGTCACTGACCACCACGCCATCGAACTTCCAATCATTTTTCAGAATTTTGTTCAACAAAAAGTTGCTTTCACAGCAATGCTCACCCCGTATTTTGTTATATGCGCCCATGATTGACCAAACTTTCCCTTCCTGAACAGCAGCTTTAAAGGCTGGAAGATAAATTTCTTGCAACGCCCGGTCACTTACATTTACATTAATTTCGCCACGGGAAATTTCCTGATTGTTCAATGCAAAGTGCTTTACACACGCTGCAACCCCATTAGACTGTACCCCATTAACATACTGAACCACAATGCGTGAGGCCAAAAAAGGATCTTCACCCATATATTCAAAATTCCGACCATTGAGCGGTGTGCGGTAAATATTGACTCCGGGTCCTAACAACATGGTTTTGTTTCGATATCGGGCTTCTTCTCCAATAGATTTACCGTAAAGCAACGATATGTCGGGATTGAATGTTGCTGCAAGACAAGTTAATGCAGGAAAAGCGGTACAAGAGTCATTTGTCCATTGTGCACCACTCCATTCATCCCATAATTTCTCGTCGCTCACACCATGCGACCCATCGGCAGACCATACCTCTGGAATGCCCAACCGGGCAACTCCTTTTGAACTGAATTTAGACTGAGCATGGCAAAGTGCCACTTTTTCTTCTAATGTCATTCGTGACAATGCATCCTTTATACGAGCTTCAATAGGTTTATTTACATCTAAGTAAACAGGCTGTTGTGCCCATCCGTAAACAGACAACAGAGTAAGCATTAACACTAAAATGCTAATTTTTCTTTTTTTCATGAGATTGTATTCTTTTCTATTATTTTTCAAACTACTACTATCTTTATTTCAATTCATAAGTAATCACTTTATAAATCGCAGGAGTTTGAACCTCAGTGGTCTTAGCTGATTCCAATGCAGGTTGGTTCGGCCCCGGCTGCGGAGGAACAATTTGTCCGTCTACAGTTTGAGCAATCATTGCTTTACGTCCTGTCATAAGCACACAGTCATTTTGCCAGGTTTCATCGCCATTAAGCATACGTGTAGTCACCCATTTTTCTCCTTCAAACTCTCCTTCAAACACATGGCCTAAGCGAATAACTTTTGATTGATCTTTCTTCCCAAATGTTATTCGCGCTGTGATACCTGCTATTATATATTCATCAGGAGCAGTTTGAATAACCAAACCATATCCGGTATTGTCCCATTTATTATATTCTACATACACTCTATCCTCGCCAAATGTCAGCGTGTCTCTGGCACTGTTTTTGGTGCGCATAAAGCCGCGCATTTTTCCTGTACCCTGATATTTTTTTATGTATGGCATTAATTCATTTATTACAGAGATGGCCTGCCGATAAGCTAAATTGGTATAAGCATCTTCAATTCCAAATGGAGAAAAACACATAGCATCATGTTCTGCGTAGGCATAAAAAGCCCGGCCTTGTTCCGTGGTGCTTTCAGGAATAAAAAGCGGATTATCAGAACGATGATACATCGCCAATATTTCTTTATAGTTGGGTGCATAAATATCAGGTGCGCAGAAATCGAGACTAGGCGCAGCGGCTTTATATACATCCATTGCTCTGGATACCGGTCCTCCGTTTGGATATGTCCCCGGAAAATCAGTCGAATTTTGAACCAACCAGGCATTTACATACATCGGAAGGTTAAGTTCTTGTTTACCTAATCGAGTGACTTCATTTATATACGTGGCATATTGCCAAGTCATAAAGAAGTTTTGCGCACTTTTCATATCATCGGCAAATACTTCAGACCATGTGCCTTTGGTTTTGCTTCCATTTTTTTGCCAAACACTTTTCATTTCCGGACTCAAATTATTCGTATTTTTTTGTAAATACCGAATTAAGGTTTCCGGAACCTGAGCGTTAAATAAGTCAAGAGCCTGTTTATTGTAATCCATGTCCTGAAATGCCCCAACCTCGTTTTCGGGCTGCATCATTACAACAGTATGCTCTTTGTCAACTTCCTTTATTCGTTTCATTAATTGCACATAAGCCTTAGCATCTGCCATCTGCGCTTCCTTGCAAAAAGATGAAATCACTTCGCCAATGCTTCCGTTGCTTTGCTTCAATTTAAAAAAACGTTTCGTATCTTTTTTAACCCAAAGTGGCGTATAAGTTGAAAGTCCGTTTTTCCAACTTGCAAACCATAAGATACAAAGTTTCAAATTGTTTTCGCGAGCCTGAGCTATGATTCCATCAATAAGCGAATAATCAAATTTACCCTCCTGAGGCTCGAATTGTTCCCATGCAATGGATGCGATAGCTGTATTAAGTCCCATTTCTTTTAATTTTGGAAAAATGGGTGCTAAATAAGTCAAGTTGGAAGATGACGAATTATGCAACTCTCCCGCAACCATCACAAATGGCTTACCATCAACATACAATCGGGTTATATTTCCCACTTTTTTCAATCGAGGTAATTCCTGAGCCTTAACATTATTGAACAGTATAGCTGTAGAAAATAAGAACGTAATTAGAATTAATTTTTTCATAAAATTTATTATTTTGTAAACACATCAATTTATGAATAGCCAATATTATTTTTATTTTCAACATTTTTTACTGCCTTAGTTTTATATATCAGGCTTCTGTTTCTAAAAATATTTTTGTTTTTCACAAGTATTCTTTTAATATACAAGGTTTTTGGCTGCACCTTTTTATTATTTAATTAGTGGTAATAAACATTCCAGTTACCCAACTACTATAAGAAGCATTGGGTACAACAATATTAGCCACCCCATTTTTCCAACATTTGGCTACATTGCCATCATACCCTGCCACATACACATCGTTTCCGACAACTGTTATAGCGCATGCGGAAGCATTATTCTGCCCATTGGTTAGCGTTGTAGCTACACCATTTTTCCAAAATTTGGCTATACTTCTTCCATCAGTAATATACGAGCCATAAAAAAGCCTGCTTATTTCACTCCCATTATATTCATAACCTGCTACATACACATCGTTTCCGACAACGGTTATAGCACGAGCAACAGCATGATGTTTACCATCCGTCAGTTCAGTAGCCACACCGTTTTTCCAGTATGTGGCTACTGCTATATTTGTGTCGTTAGTTTCATACCCTGCCACATACACATCGTTTCCTGCAACGGTTATAGCAGAAGTTTGAGCCCATTTTGTTCTATCCGTTAGTGCAGTTGCCACACCATTTTTCCAGTATTTGGCTACAGATGGTGAACTGTATTCATACCCTGCTACGTACACATCGTTTCCAACAACGGTAATGGCGGCGGCATCTGCATAATTTTTGCCATCAGTTAGCGAAGTAGCCACACCGTTTTTCCAGTATTTGGGTACATTTCCCTCCCCTCCTACAAAATAGAAGTCTTTTACGGTGGACGTGTCATCGACGTTAGAACAAGAGCTAAGAATACTTAGTAATACTACAAACGCTACTGCTACAATTGATTTTAATGTTTTCATTTTATTGTTCACTTTGTAATCACATCAATTTCGGCATAACCAGCAACATCATCGCCGTGAGTATTTTTTAATGCTTGTAACTTAATAAAGCGCGCTGTAACAGGAGCGAAGTTTTTCACTTGCATCAGAGGATTATTTCTTATATTCGAAAACTCTCCCTCATCAACTGATTTCCAGTTCACGTTGTCGTCAGACACATAAAACTTATAGGTGGTAATGATACCAGAACTCCATTTATTCTGATCGGGTGTGTATTTGAAACCACAAACATTGTTACTGCTGCCAAGATCGATTACCAAGTCGATAGGCATTTTTTTACCATCTCTCTGGTGCCATACAGTGGCAGGATCTCCATCAATAATTGCTGAAGCTTTTTCATCAGTTATTCCGACAAGCTTCCAGCTTTTTCTGGAAATGTCAAATTTCTCCAAAGCTACCGGGCTACTTTTGCGTGAAGCCGGATCGTATGAAATCGCTTTCACAACCACTTTTCCATCGGCTGTAAAAGGGCCTGTATATTTGGTAGAGTTTGAAGTCGGTTCGCTTCCATCCAAGGTATAATAGAAAATCGGACCAATGTCGTTCGTGTTTATGGTCACTTGGCCTGATTGGCTGCGCACAATAACGGGAGCATAAAGGAATACCGGTGCGTTATAAACGCCAATATTAGAAATGACTGGGTTGCATTTAGAATCAGTTACACTGAACCGAACCTGTGTCGCCTTCACCGCTGGAAAACGCAATATTCTTTTGTAACCAATGGTTGATGCCTTGGCTAATTCCTTCCAGTTTCCATCCACAAAAGCTTCTACTGTAAAGGCTTTCACACGTTGTCCCAAACGAATATATTCCTGTGCCAGAAAGCGATTGAACAAGGTTGGTTTGCCTAAATCTATGGTCAACGAAGCAGTTTTTGTATTATCATCGGTTGTCCAATAGGTGTTTTTATTTCCATCAACTGCCATCGCAGCACCAAACTTACTTGATTTAGCACGTACATTCGATGCGCTTGCTTTTTTATTCAGGGCAATATTAACTGCAAACGATTCTTTTACCGCTTTTGCAAATTCAATTCCATTCTTTTCATCAGTTGGATGGATCAATCCATTGGGCATAATCGGGAAGTTGAGCAACATAGTTCCGTTTCGTCCGGTAGAGCTATAGAAAAGATCCATCAATTGAGGAACGGTTTTTACTTTGGTATCCTCGTTAGGATGGTAAAACCACTCTGGACGAATAGAGGTATTTACTTCGGCCATTACCCACGCATTACCGTTTTCCACACCAAAATGTAAATTATTCCATGGAACATCGCCTGTGGAGTTCAATAGACTCCAGTTGGTTTCGCCGACATTTCCTTCTTCGGTACCTACCCAACGCAGGTCGCCACGCTCACCGCCATCGTTCCAAATCACACACTTGGGTTGCAACTTATGAATCAGCGCATACGTTTTTTTCCAATCGTAATACGTTTTTGCATCAATTTTACGAGTTTCGTTCGCTCCGCCGTAGTAGCCGTCTCCTCCATTTGCACCATCGAACCATACTTCGAAAATTTCACCATAATTGGTAAGCAGTTCGGTAAGCTGGTTACGGAAATAAGTGATATACTCAGGTTTTCCATAGTCCTTGCTGTTTCTGTCCCACGGCGACAAATAGATACCTAATTTCAAACCGTATTCCTTACAAGCATCGGCCATTTCGCGCACCATATCGCCTTTGCCGTTTTTCCATGGAGCATTTTTCACCGAATATTCTGTGTATTTAGAAGGCCAAAGGCAAAAACCGCAGTGGTGCTTGGCTGTGATAATAATCCCTTTCATACCCGATTCTTTGCAGATACGTGCCCATTGGCGGCAATCGGCCTTTTCTGGGTTAAACAACTTTACATCTTCGTTTCCGAATCCCCACGACTGATCGGTGTAGGTATTAAGGGAAAAATGGACAAAAGCATAAGCTTCCATTTCCTGCACTCGCATTTGGTTCTCCGATGGTGTCGGGCCACATGCTGCTGGTGTTTTTACCTGAGCAATGCCAATACTTGTTGATAAAAACGCAAGAATGACTGCGTATAAAAGAATTCTTTTCATTTTGATATATTGATTATTATTAATATTATTTTTCAGGACTAATTATGATTGCAAAGCCACCACCATTGGCCATATTTACTATTAGTTTATCGGCACTTACAACTTTAACTATTTCGTGTTTGTAGTCTGTTGCATCTTTTCCTGCATTAATTCCATCTTTAAAAATCTCGGCGGAGTAAGTTCCCTTGCCCAGGAAAGACAGGTCTATCGTCATTTCCCTTCCCGACCAGTTAGTTAAGCCACCTACAAACCATTTATCACCCTTTTTTCGGGCTATAGCAACATATTCCCCAACTTTCCCATCGAGGGCAATTGTTTCATCAAAAGTGGTAGGGATCTGAGAAATAAAGTTGGTGCTTTCCTGCTCTTTCATATATGCTGTAGGACTATCAGCCAGCATTTGCAACGGCGCTTCAAAAACAATATACATACCCAATTGATGGCATCTTGTTCCCTGACTCATCGGCATGGAATTACTTGGACGAAAATCAGATCTTGTTGCATTACGCATTGCCCCTGGAGTATAATCCATAGGTCCGGCCAGCATTCGGATGAAAGGGATACTAGTCTCATAATGTGGCATATCGTCATTTGGTGTCCATTTGGCATTCTCCAGCCCCTTAACTCCTTCAAAATTGACAATATTCGGAAAGCTTCGCTGAATCCCGGTAGGCTTATACATGCCATGGTAATCAATAAAAAGTTTATAAGATGCTGCCTTTTTAGCAATATCATAGAGCGATTTTACCATTTTTTGGTCATCACGATCTATAAAATCGATTTTAAAACCCTTCACTCCCATTTTTGAATATTGAGAGAAAGCATCATCTAAAACCTGATTTACGGCATACCATGAAGCCCAGAGAATAATGCCGACATTTTTCTGCTTTCCATAGCTGATGAGTTCTTCTATATTCATACTCGGTGAAACTTTCAGCATATTGGTCTCTTCACTCCAGCCTTCATCAAGCACTACATACTCAATGTGGTTTTTGGAAGCAAAATCAATGTAATATTTATAGGTTTCCGTATTAATTCCTGCCTTAAAATCAACCTTCGATATATTCCAGTCATTCCACCAATCCCAGGCTACTTTGCCCGGTTTTATCCAGCTTACATCGGCTATTTGCGAAGGCGCAGACAGCTTTTGAACCATATCATTATTCAACAGGTCTTTATCGCTCTCACTAATTATTATTGCTCTCCATGGGAAATTACGGGTACCATTTGTTTTAGCGATATACGATTCCCTCTTCGCCACCATATAGTTCATTTTATTATAGCCACCCAAACGTTCTTCCTTCGGATAATGTGCAAATGCTCCCTGCAAACCTGGTTGAGTTTGATTATTTATTGTTAAGAACATGCCTGGATAATCCTCCAGTTCGGCCTCTATGATAGCAGTTTTTTTTCCATTCCCTAAATCGATAAGAAGCGGAGAGAGTGCCAGTGAATCTTTCACAAATTTAGAAAGCGGGATTTCATCATACATGGATTCGAAAGCAGATGAATACATATCCTTTTCCCTTAGATCCCGCACATAAGGAATAAAGGCTTTATAATCTTTACCGAAATTAAAATTAGCTTCCTCAGATTTAATAATGATTTGTCCCTTCTTACTTGTAAAAAAACGGTAGGCTACACCATCGTTATAGGCTCTTAAAATCAGACCAAAATCACCCTTAAAGGTTACTACAACTTGATTGTACTCATCAATCACCGTTTTCTTTTTATAAATGGGTGTGGCAAAAGATGAGTTGACTTTTGAGTTTTTAGCACTAATAACTTTCACATTATTTCCTAAAACTACTCCGTTACCGAGTGTTAATGAAATGGTAGAAGGAGCAATAACTTCTGTATTTTCATGTTTGACAGACCATGAGATTTTCGCTCCACTTTCCAAAGCCATGTCAATCTTCCCGTTTGGAGATTTTACATGGAGTACCTGAGCAATACCAACACTTGTTGATAGAAACGCAAGAATAATTCCGTATAAAAAAAATTTATTCATTTGATGTTTTGTTAATTAAGATTACAAGATGTCATATAAGTTTGATGTTTTGAAATAATATTTTTGTTGCACCTGCGTGTAGGCAGACAGGTGCAAAGACTGCTAATGAAACCATCCGAGAATTAGATGAAAAACTCTCAAGTTTTTCACTTTGTGTACATATTTATAATTCAAATAACTTATAAGTATGACTCAAATTTATATTCTCCCGAGCCTAATTCATAAACAGCTTTGCCATTTTCCATGTACAAAAACTTAACTCCTATTGATTTTGCTGCCCGTTTACCACTTTCGGTAACATTTTTTTCCTTGTTGGCAGGCACATAAACCGTAGCAGTTGTATTGGCTGGAATGATAACGTTGAGTGTAAAAACATCCTTATCGCTTTTCCAATCAACAGAAATAAGTCCGCTTACTGTTTTATACGAACCTTTTACCCATTTAAGGTCGCCAACAGGAGTAGGTTTAATAATTGATTTTCGAAAACCTGCTCCAATAGCCTCAACACCAATTCCTACTAAATCATGAAAGAACCATTCGTTAATTTGACCTGACATAAAATGATTTTGCGAGCCAAAACTACCTACACCGGCGTCCCATTTTTCGGTAAGCGACGTGGCACCCATTTTTATCTGATAGCCATAACCGGGTTTTTCGCTCTGATTATTCATATCGTAAATAAGGTCGGAATGCCCTTCCATAGCCAGTGCACCCAACAGAAAACGATAACCAACTTCGCCTGAAGTGAAAGCATTTCCGCGGCGACGAATATCAGAAACCAATGAGTCAATTAGTGTTTTGCGATTTTGTGGTTCTGCAATATTTAGGAATAAAGGGATGGAAAGTGTAGTATTAGAGTCCGTGGAATATATACCTTTCTCCGGTTTGTAAAACTCTTTATTGAAGGATTGACGGATGGCTTCAGTGCGTTGTTGATAGAACTTAGCATCGTCTGTTTTCCCAAGAAGCGAAGCTATTTTTGCCATAATCTCATTGTCATAAAAGTAGATTGCTGTTCCGGTAAATTCAATAGGTGTAAGCTGTGAACCCCATGCCGGTTTTGGACCAATATCGTACCAATCGCCAAGTCCAATGCTAATAATATTATTTTTTGCCGTTGAATCAAGAAATGCGACATATCGTTTCATGTTGTCATAATATCTGCTCAGCAAGGATACATCACCTGAAAAAAGATATTGCTGCCACGGAGCAATTATAAACGCACTTCCCCATTCAGCCGAATTAAACATTGGATTGTCAATTATTTCCTTGCCTGCATAGAAAAATCCGGGAGCAACACATGGAATCAAGCCGTTGCTAACCTGACCATCTGCCATATCGTTCATCCCTTTTCGGAAAGTTGGCAGCAAGTCAAAGTTATATCGAAGCGATGGTCCGTTGAGGTGATATTGTTCCAACCAGCCCTGCTTCTCGCGTTGAGGACAGTCGGTTAGTATCGACATCATGTTGCTACGTTGAGCCCAACGAACGAGGGAGTAAATGCGATTTAGAAGGTCGTTAGAGCATGAAAATTTACCAATATGCTCGGCAGATGAATGAACTACTACAGCATTAAGTGTTTCGATTGCAGGCAAAATACTGTCGCCTTTGGCCGGAAATAATTCCACCTGTAAGTAGCGTCCTCCCTGATAGAAAAATTGAGGAAACCAGCGTTCTGTATCTTTTGACGATAGGGTGTATTGCCACCAGGCAGGACGCACGCCATCCTGAGTCGCCGATGCACGATCAACAGTACCATCGGATTTTAATAACTCGGATGGGATAATTCGCACATATGCTCCGGGCATACCTTTAACGCTTATTTGAGGCATGATAGACGCATTTTGCGCAAGGTCATACACCCAAAGATTTGGTTTTATTTTATTTATTGTGATTGGAGCTAATGTTTCAATGCCCTTGATGGGTGAAGCTGCACATGACAAACCTTTGAGTTCGCCTCCGGGACCATTACATTCGATGGCTGTACTCCAGCGTTCATCGGCCTTAAAAGATGATTGACTCCAACCTTTAGGCATTAATCGCGCATCAAAATCTTCACCTCCAAAAAAGTTTGAATAAGTAATTGGACCGGGGGCAACCTGCCAACTTTTATCGGTACCAATAGTTTTCGCAGAGCCATCTTCATATTCAAGGCGCATTTGCACAATGGCCTTTAATGGACCGTACGAACCCAGAAACTTGACATACCTTACTGAATCGGGCTGTATATTGTACACACTATTACCCAGTATTAACCCAATGGCATTATCTCCGGTTTTGATTTGTGACGTCACGTCGTAAGTATCATACAAAACAGTTTTGGGGTAATAAGACCAACCGGGGGCAAGAATGTAATCACCAATTTTGCTGCCGTTTATAAAAAGCTCGTATTGACCCAAACCACTGACATGTACTACTGCACGTTTTAATTTGGGTGCTGCATTAAACTCTTTCCGTAATAGCATCGAGGAGTAATTTGTGTCTGCGGCTTTTGGACTAAATTGACGAAACTCAGCTAAATCATGCTTTAGATTGAAATCACTCTTGGCCGATTTGTATTGATGTGCATACTTTTCGGCACCAACAGCAGAAATCCACTTGGCTTCCCAGTCGCTAGCGTTAAGTAAGCCCATCGTCCACTGAGCCGGTTCACTCCATGCTGATTCAACTCCATTTTCGTCCCATACTTTTATTTTCCACCAATATAGTTGGCTAGATTCTAGTTGTTTACCGTTATATTCAATCTGTCCCATTTTGTCAGATGGTACTTTCCCAGAATTCCACATATCGCCTTTATTGCTATTTAGCGTTTCAATAGACGAAGCGATTATAAGCTCATAAGCGGTCTGACGCATGGCACGTTTTCCGGTGCTGGCTTTAATCGTCCAACTTAATACAGGCTTTGATACATCGATACCTTGAGGATTAACCCAAAAGTCGCAACGCAAATCCACAGGAATTACCGTAGAATAAATAGTTGACGTAAGGAATACGAGTAAAATTGTTGTAAAAAATCTCATGATTTATAGTTTAAAGCTATTCTTTTCTAGAATTAATATCTATGGACACATTGGTTAAGGTAGGTGAACTTACCGTTAGCTTTATATCACCAGCATTTTTTGTGCTTCTAATAACAATAAGTGCACGCCCTTTCCAGGCTTTACGCGTATTGCCTACATAAGGGTCAGTGTCTTTCATATCGGCATTATCGACTCCTGCAATTATACCGGGTCCATCAATTTTGAAATTTAAACGGTTTGCTGCGTTCGGTTGAACTATTCCATCCTTGTCAGTTATTTCAACAGTTATGTATGATAAGTCCTGTCCGTTAGCCAGTATCTCTTTTCGGTCGGCTGTTAGTTTTATTTTTGCAGCATCGCCTGAAGTTTGAAGAATGGTTGATTCCATTTCCTTATCATTTTCTACGCCAACCGCTTTAAGAATACCCGCAGAAAATGGAATCGAAAAAGTAGCTTTAAACTGCTGATCACAAGTCGTTGCCTGTTCACCTAACAGTTTGTTGTTCAGGTATAGCCTTACTTTTGGATATTTGGAATATACTTCAACCTGAATTATTTTTCCTTCAAAACCCGGCCAAGTCCAGCTTTCCCAAGTTGGCCACACCGACCACCATGTTTCTTTGATTTCCAATGGTTCAGGGGCTGGTTCACGAACTGCCATGTAGAGTTTTTCTTTATTATTATACAACATGCTTCTGTAATGCGATATGGGTTTTCTCCAACCAATCAAATCTATATCCCCACAGTAAGCACCATGATAGGGAAAAAAATCATGCTCCCAGTGTTCCCCTGGGACATCTCCCGAATAGTACCAACGGCCTATTCCAGATTCACCTAAATAATCCATCGCCGTCCAAACAAAATCGCCAATAACGTAACTATTTTCCTGTACCAATTTCCAATTATTAAAAGCATCTTTTGGATAAGATTCGGTGTGAACTATGATACGCGAAGGTACTCTTTTATGATCGTCAGGAGCACTCCACAGGTTGTAATTATATCCCGCAACATCGTGTACCGCCATAAGCGTGTCGAATTTTGACCAATCCTTACCATTATTCACAATGGCTGATGTAATAGGGCGTCCAATATCTATTTTCTTTATTGCATTCACAAGCATTTTGGCAGTTTCAATGGCCGAATGATCGCCTCTCTCAGGTATTTCGTTACCAATGCTCCACATGAAAACGGAAGGATGATTGCGGTCGCGCAATACCATTGCGTCCAAATCGCGTTGCCACCATTGGTTGAAATATTTAGAATAATCGTTATTGTTTTTACCAACTTTCCAGCAATCGAACGACTCGTCCATTACCAACAAGCCTAATTTGTCGCAAGCATCCAAAAATGCTTCGGAAGGCGGATTGTGAGAAGTCCTGACAGCGTTGAATCCACCTGCTTTAAGCAGTTCAATCTTGCGTTCCTCGGCACGGTCGAAAGCAGCAGAGCCT